>OKWC01000167.1_pt1 | contig 13355 bp, 16 predicted proteins | sample 1606971 | NCBI WGS metagenome assembly OKWC01 (sample SAMN04414076, study PRJEB24778) | human gut metagenome | material: faecal | host: Homo sapiens
ATTTAAGGAAGCAAGAGGAGACCAAGGGCATGCCCACCTGTATCGTATTCCACAGCATCAAGGGCAAGGGAGTCTCCTTCATGGAAAACAGCGTAGACTGGCATGGTAAGGCGCCTAATGATGAGGAGTATGCGATTGCAATGGCAGACCTTGATAAGATTGAAAAAAGAATTAGAGAAAGCAGGTGAGCAGTAATGGCAGAAAATACCGTGAAAAAGATCGCAAACCAGAGAAAGTTACGGCAACTCCCTGAAGGAGCTGGCAGAAGAATTCCCCAATCTGGTAGTATTGGATGCCGACCTGGCAGCAGCTACCAAGACCGGAATCTTCCGTAAGGCATATCCCGACCGTCATATCGATTGTGGTATCGCAGAGGAAAACATGATGGGTGTGGCAGCAGGACTGTCCCTGGTAGGTAAGATTCCTTTCGTAAGCTCATTTGCAATGTTTGCAGCAGGACGTGCATTCGAGCAGGTACGTAACTCTATCGGTTACCCGCATCTGAATGTGAAGATCGGTGCAACCCATGCAGGTATCACAGTAGGTGAGGATGGCGCTACCCATCAGTGTAACGAGGATATCGCCCTGATGCGCACCATCCCCGGCATGGTAGTAATGTGCCCTTCCGATGATGTGGAAGCAAGAGCCGCTGTTCGTGCCGCTCTGGAATATGAAGGACCTGTATACATCCGTTTCGGACGTGCCGCAGTACCCGTGATCAACGATCATCCCGGTTATCATTTCGAGATCGGTAAGGGAACAGTAGTCCGCGAAGGTAAAGATGTCACCATCGTAGCCACCGGTATCTGCGTAGATTCCGCTCTGGGTGCAGCGAAGATGCTGGAGGAGGAAGGCATCAGCGCAGAGGTTGTAAATATCTGTACCATTAAGCCACTCGATGAGGAGATCATCCTTAACAGCGCGAAGAAGACCGGCAAGGTAGTCACCGTGGAAGAGCATTCCGTCATCGGCGGACTGGGAAGCGCAGTCTGCGACTGCCTGTGTGCACATTATCCTGTACCAGTGAAAAAAGGTCGGTATGCAGGATGTCTTCGGCGAGTCCGGTTCCGCTGCTGCTCTGGTAGAGAAGTACGGTCTGGATGCCAAGGGCGTTTACAAGTCTGTAAAAGAGTTCCTGTAAGGAATAAATGATATCAAGGAGAAGCTGTCAGTTATGTGAAAACAGAGACTGGCGGCTTCTTTTGCGTCGTGGTATCATTGTGGAAAAGTAAAGGTAGATAACGGAAGGGAAGGGAAGGGTTTGGTGTGAAATACGCAATTATCGGAGCCGGAGGAACCGGCGGAATCTTAGGATTTATATGACAAAGGCTGACAGGGATGTCACCCTGATCGCCAGAGGCAGACACCTGGCAGCCATGCAGGAAAAGGGACTTGCCGTGGAGAAAATGTGGGACGGCACCACCGAGATCATCCCGGTAAAAGCTATGGACATGGAGCATTATGACGAGCAGCCGGATGTGGTACTGGTCTGCGTGAAGGATATTCCCTGGAGGACACCATCCCTTTTATTCAGCGCGTGGCGAAGCTTCCACCATCGTGATCCCGGTGTTAAACATCTACGGAACCGGTGCGAAAATGCAGGAGCAGTTGCCAAAGCTTCTGGTGACGGACGGCTGTATCTATGTCTCTGCCAATATTAAGAACCGGGAGTACTGATCCAGCATGGCAGGATCCTGCGGGTAGTATATGGTGTCCGTAATATGAGTACTCAAAAAGTAAACATTAAAAGGGCACATGAAGAAATGCTGGATGCTCTGAAAAATATTAAAAAAGATTTTGATGACAGTGGAATCGATGGCGTGCTCTCCGAAAATATTCAAAGAGATGCCCTGGAGAAATTCTCCTATGTATCGCCCATCGGTGCGGCGGGACTTTATTATCATGCCACCGCAGCAGACTTCCAGAGAGAAGGCAAGCAGCGGGAAGCCGTTCAAGACAATGATCCGCGAGATCGCCGCACTGGCAGAAGCTATGGGTGTTCCTTTCGAGCGTGATATGGTGGAAGTCAACCTGAAGATATTGTCCTCCCTGGCACCGGAAGCTACCACTTCCATGCAGCGAGATGTCATGGAAGGCAAAGATTCGAGATTGATGGCCTGGTCTACGAAGTCGTCCGTATGGGAGAGAGATATCATGTGCCCGTGCCCATGTATGCGAAAGTAGCGGAAAAATTACGCGAGAATTTGTAAATTGAAAGTTAGTTGAATGCCGCCCGGATGACTTTGTTGTCTTCCCAGAGACGAAAAGTCAAGGACTTTTTCATCAAATTCAAAAAGAAGTCACATTTTGCGGACTTCCTCACGGAGCAGACGCTTGATTTTGTCCTCCATTGTCTCCTTGGCGGTCTCGCTGAAATGCACACGGACGATATAGGTTGTCTTGCCGATCTGCTTTCTCACAGTCGGGCAAGGGGTACTGTTGGTTGCGGTATTGTTCATTCAAAATCCTCCTGTAAATGAAAAATGCCCGGTGACTGTTCATCATCGGGCGGTGTCGGTATGAGGGAACAAGGCAAGGCGGCAACATTAAGGTATCTATAAAAACCTTGCCGTCTTTGCCACGCTTGCCGTGTTCCTGTTGTCAGTCTCGGAGATAGCAGACCCATGCTGTGCCGTCTTTCTCGGTCACAAGTCTGTCCCCGATACGGCTCTTTGCCGTTCTCATGGTGCGTGAGGAAATCCCACGCTCATTGACCGTCTTTTCCAGCTCTGCGCTCGGCATACGCTTTCCGTCCGCAAGCAGTTCCAGAATGAGCATTTGCGCCTGTGCGGTCTTGCTCTCGGTCTTGGCGGTGTCTGTCCCGGCAAGAAGCTCGTCAGCGGTAATGTCATAAGCTCCTATCCATTCAAAGCCTTTCTCGTCTCCCAGAGAAAAGGCAAGGGACTGTCCGGGCGGCGCAAGGGAGCTTTTCTCATGGATAAGCACCCTCGTTGTGGGGCTGTCCTTCAGCTTGCCGATAAAAAGCAGACTGCGGACTGCCGCCGTAATGTCGATAGACCCCAATCCCCGGTAGGTGCTTTGCGTTCCTGCGGCTTTGTTCAGGTGTCCAATCAGCACGATAGCGCACCCGGTAGCCTGTGCAATGTCTCCCAGACTGCGGAATATCGGGCGCACCTCGTTTGCTCTGTTCATGTCCACATCTGCGCCCAGAAACGCCTGTACCGGGTCAATGATAACCAGCCTTGCGTTGTTTTCCCGGATTGCCCTTGCTATGCGCTCATCGGCAAGGGTCAGCGGTGTGTCCCTATCGTCAATGACAAGCACTCTTTCAAGGTCTGCTTCCGCTTCCATCAGTCGGGGCTTGACGGTATCGCCCAGACCGTCCTCTGCGGTCTGGTAGATGATGTTGAAAGGCTCAAGGGTCTCCATACCGGGTAAAGGCTTTCGGTTGGTGCAAGCCGCCGCAAGACGCATGGCAAAGTAGGTCTTGCCCTCGCCGGGGTTGCCCTGTATAATCGTCAGCTTTCCAAAGGGGATATAGGGAAACCATAGCCAATCCACGCTCGTCAGCTCCACATCTGCCATGCGGAGCATGGGAACAGGCTGGGCGGTGGGCAGCTCTCGCAGCGTGATTGTCTCGGCTATGAATTTGCGGCTGGGAATGTCCCCTTGCTGACGGAGAACATCGTTCCAGTCTTTCCTTGCCGGGACAAGGCGAATGACGGCGATCTCGCCGGGAATGGACTGTGCCAGTCGGGTACAGGCTTCGCTTCCTGCGGTGTCGCTGTCAAGGCAGAGGAACACTTTTCGGGTGTCCTTGCGTTCAGAAAGAAAACGGTCAAGGGCTTTGCCCGAAACGCCGCCCAGGGCAAGATAGCTCCTTGTCTGCCAGTCCTGCGGATAAAGGCAGATAAAGGACAAAAGGTCAATCGGTGCTTCAAAGACAAAGAGCTGGTTGCCGTTTCCCTCATAGTGGAACGGATAGGATTTGTCAGACCCGGCAATGTCCTGTCTGAATGGGTCTGCCGTTCCTCGCACATGGGCGTATCTCGGCGTACCGCTTCGGTCTCTGCCGACAAACACAACATTGTGCCGCTTTGCGTCCTCGTAAATATCCCCGGAAAGAAGAAAAGCCTCAACAAGCGTTTTGTTGAGACCTCGGCTTTCGCAAAGATATTGAATTGCTCTGTCGGCTGTTCTGTTGTGCAAGGGCAAGTGAAACGCTGTGGGCGGTGCTGTGCTGGCTTCGCTCTGTCCCTCGGCGCTTTCGCCGGTTAAGAGCTGGACTGCTTCGGGAAAGGACTTGCCGTAAAACTCCATGACAAAATCAATGGGATAGCCGCCCTTGCTCTGGCTGTGGCGAAACCATTTGTTTCCCCGGACGGTCAGGCTGTCATGTTCTTTCCAGCGGTATTCCCGTCCGCTTTTGATAAGTGTCTCTCCCTGTGTGCGGAGAAAATCTTCCAGACTGACGGCGTTCGCCCGGTCAATCTGTGCTTGGGTGTAATTCATCGGGATAGTTCCTCCTTTTTGTGTCGTGTTTGGGGTCGATTTTGGTGCATTTGTTCCTCTGTACGCTCGTTAAATCGGGCGGCAGTATCTACACATGACTTGACCTTCCAAAGACGGTGTAAATCGTCTCTGACGGTCTTAAACTCGCCATAGGTGGTTTCGTGCGCCTGTTCCAGCTCGTCATACTCTTCGGTCAGCTTTTTCATATCCACCTTGCCGTCCGGGAACTCTCCGGTCAGCTTTCGTCTGGCGGCGTAGAACTGTTTCAGTTTCGCTTCATGCTCTGCCTTGTACTTGGCTCTGGGCTTCTCAAACTTGATTTTCTGCAAGCCGTCATAGACAGGCTTCAAGCTCTGGAAAGCAGCGGAGCGTCATAGAGCTGCTTAATTGCTTTCATTCGGGCGGTCTGTTCGTCCAGCGTTTTCTTCAAGCTCTCTGTGGCAGCACTGTGTTCGCTGACACGGTGTTCCAAATCTTCAAGGGAGTAAATGCCGTTTGCCCGGAGATAATTGAAAGTCTCGTTCATCTCCTTTAGGTTGCTGACCTTGCCTTTCTGCGAATATGCCCCGGCTCTGCGCTGGGTGTAATAGGCGTTCAGCAGAGAAACAAGGTCGGGTGCCTGCGGCTTGGCAAGCTCCGCTTTTGCTTCGGCAATCCAATCAAACAGGAGAGCGATTTTCTTCTTGATGTCCCGGATAACGGCATTGGTTGCTCTGATCCAGCGGTTGAACTCGCCTTTCTCGGTGCGGATACCTTTCTTCTCCATTGCCCGGACGGTTGCGCCCTCATGAACGGTGGGAAGAAGCTCCACGCTCTGACGCTCATAGCTTCGGTGGTCGATACGAACATCAAGCCCCTTTTCCGCAAACTTGCCATTGCATAGCTCCGCCCATGTCTGCCGCCAGTATTCCAGCGTTTCGGGACTGCCCCAGTCGGTAGTGGGAACGGCGTTGAAAATAAACTCGCCGTTCTGGTCTCGGATACGGTTGCCGTCCTCGTCCACCTCATACACCCGGCGTTGCTTTAGTCCCCATTTGCCGTTCTGCTCAATGGGACGGATGGGGCAAAGCACATGAAAATGCGGGTTTGGTATGCCTCCGTCCTCCCGGTCGGGCTGGTGTACGGCGAAGTCAACCACCATGCCCCGGCTCACAAAGTTCTCCAACAGAAATTGCCTTGCAAGAGCGATGTTTTCCTCAAGGGAAAATTCATTCTGCAAGGCAATGTCAAAGCTGTATGCAAGCTGGGCGTTCTTTCCACGCTCGGCTTTTTCCACGGCGTTCCATAGGGTCTGGCGGTCTGCGTATTCGGGCGGTGCATGGGACGGCAGGAGAATATCGGAGCAGATCACGCCGCCCTTGCGGGTGTAGTCGCTGTATTCGCCGTAATACTCGCTATACAATCGCTCCCCGGCACGGTAGGCGGCAGAAGCAATAGCGGACTGTCCTGCGCTTCGCTTAGTCTGCGTGACGCTCAGATGAAATAGTGCCATCGGCTTTCAACTCCTTTTCTCTGTTTGCTTGGCTGATGTGGGTAATCGCCATGTGACGGACGGCTCGCTGGACTTCGGACAGAGAAAAGATGTGTTCCATCAGCTCTGTCATTTCGGTGCGTGTGAGATCTTTGACCTCCGGGGCAAGGCTCTCAATCGTGCCGCCCAGATTGCAAAGGCGGTGGGTGCGCTTGGTGCGTTCGCCTTTCTCCAGATACTTCTTTCTATTCTCCAGACGCTCCAGCTTGTGTTGTTCCTGTGCAAGCTGCGTCTCGGCTCGTTCCTTTTCGGCTCGGAGCTGGTCAAGGGTTTTCGGTTTTGTCATTGTGATTGACCTCCTTTTTTGATTTTGGGGATAAAAAAAGACCGTCAACTTTTTCGCATAGTGCGACCAGTCAACGGTCTGATTTTCGGTATTTATTTTTCCAAACTTGCTGGCGGCGAACAGCATTTTATGCTGTTTGCGGACGGCAAGTCCACAGGGGATAGCCGCTTTAGCGGCGCAAGGGGGTGTAGCCACCTTGACGGAACGAAGTGACGCAACATTCTCGGTCGGGCAGTTTTCTTCTGCTGACCGGGAATGAAGCTCCGCAGGACGCACATACTCCCGATAGGAGAGTATAGAAGTGCGCCCTTTAGTTCCTAAAGGGATTTTCTTCTGACCCAAATTATATAAAATGTAGATCAAGACATTTCTAAGAGGTACTCTCAGATTTTCACAACATAAGGTTCATCTTCAATAATACCCTGATCGTGGGTAACAATGATAACCGTTTTACCTTCTTCATTGAGTTCGTGCAATAACCTCATAACAATATCTCTATTTTTCTTGTCAAGTGAGCCAGTAGGTTCATCTGCCAAAACAACAGAACATTTTTTTCATCATAAGACGAGCTAAAGCAACTCTCTGTTGTTCACCACCGGAAAGCTGATAAACTTTTTTGTTAACTTCCTTTGATAACCCCACACGATTAAGAGCTTCTTTAAGTGATACTTTAGTTCGGCTTGATTTTTTAATCAAACTTAAATTTTCTTTAACTGTCTTATTTTCAAGCAGTGCAAAATTCTGAAAAAGAAACCCCACTGTATCCGCAAAAAAACTGTTTTTATTTTTAAGCCGGGTAATATTCAGCCCTTCGATTATGATACTGCCGCTATCCGGTTTTTCGATACCACCAATCATATTGAGTAAAGTGCTTTTTCCACTGCCGCTATCGCCGCTGATTACTACAAAACTTCCATCCGGAATTTCTAAATTAAAGTTAGAGAAAATTATTTTCTCTCCAAATGCTTTATTTAAGCCACGAATTATAATCATAAACATCCTCCCTTCAATGACTTTGAGATATTTGTTTTTTCAACCCACATAATATTTGTGAAAATGATTGCCATTTCAATAATGGTGAGCAACGCTCCAATCAGTAAAGCAATCCCGACACTTGCGTTAGATATAAAAATTGAAACAATGCAAATCAATATCACAACGGCTATATTTTCTAAGAGATTAACGGAAATAAATCTTTTGTGCCTTTCATAAAAGCGATAGCCCAAAACCTTTTTGAGGGAGATTTCCATCGCATTAAGTCTAAATTCCATTTTCACTTCAGATATGATGATAGCGATATCTAACAGCAATACTAATACGCAAAGAGAGCTTATAAAGCCAATCAGTTTCACGAGGAAACTATGACTATAAATGTAATCCTCTCCGACATTCGTCAGCATAAAATAGTGTGAACCAAGCTGTTCTGAATATTTTTTCGCAACACTGCGAATTGTGCTTTCATCGCATCCGTAGATTACCTCACCATTATATGTTCCTGTTTCGATATAACTTCCATTTAAAGCAACAGCCTCATTTGCCTGATAAATCACAATCGGATTTGTTGCTCTTGACAATCCGTCAATAGCCTCTTCTCTGTTCGAATTGAGATAATAAAATTGCTCTCTGCCAGAATATTCTTTATAAACAACACGCAGTTCTTCTGCATTTTGGGTAAGAGAGTCAATTTCCTCTTTTGCGATATCTTTGTATGATTCCGCATTTTTTCCCTTTGGCACGAAGACCACGATATCCTCTTTTTCATCATCTTCAGTAAGCATATCAGAAAACCCTTGCAGCATATCTCTGGCATTATGATTTACAAAAATATAATTATCCGTATCGCTTATCCGGCTGCCTATGCAGACCACCGGATTTATAGTGTTGTATTCATTTTCGTAAAGGTCATTCCAAATTTGCTCTCTTTGGATTCCTCCTCATTTTCTTCAAAAGGAGGTTCAATCTGCATAACTCCAAAATAATAATCATTATAATGATTTTCTAAAAGAGTAGTGTTTGTAAGTAAATTACCTTGAATGCTACTGAGATTTGTAGTTATTGTAAAAATCGTCATAGCAGTAGCAAATACTTTAAGACCGTTCAGAAGATAAAACATACCTTTTTTATCTGAAGCATTGGCAAAGGCTTTTTTTACATCAAAGCGGACAAAAGCAGCATAAGGAATTACGGAAAGAACTGCTCCGGCACAATACACTGCCAAAATGAGATGATCTTCATACGCTCCCGATATAAATTGAGAAACAAGCAACTTTGCTAAGACGAATAATGCAGCATATGAAATCATATCAGCCACTACAGCTTTTAGAGCAATCACAGCAGCATTTTCGCCCAGAGAAGCTCGTACAACTACTTCCTTTTGTCTGCGTATCACCTCAATCATATTAAGTACAATCATCAATATGGCAACCAGGCCCCAAACAATGAACATCATATCAGTTTCGGTTGATTGCCAAAACTCTGGCTGCGATATAGAATATTCTTTTGCCAAATCTTGATATGTGGCAATAATGTCATCATCGTCACCGATATAGCTGACCATTATTTCCTGTCCATTGCCTGTGTTTTTTGCTTCTCTAAAATCTTCAAATTCTATTACGGTGATTCCGCCTATCAAAGCCGTATATGTTTTTTCCTCAATATCCATTGTGCTTTTAAGACTATCCCGAACAACGGTATCATCACCATAAATATAAAGTCTTGTCTGATAATTAGAAACTCTCTGATTAAAAAGTCGAAAAAAATATGAACACCATGCTTCTCAGCTGTATCTTCTGCATTGGCTAAAAATGAATCCATATCGTCATTAGTAGTTGTGTATCTAGACGATAAATAATAAGCACCATTAAAGTTCCAGAGCATATTTTGATATACTTCAGCTTGCATAACAAAAGCAAAAATAATCGTAATCAACAGCAATATATTTCTTATATGTTTCATTTGAAATTCTTAAACCTCCTTTGAATAGGTAACAGACACACGATTGCCCAAAATACTAATATGGATTTTTTCATACAACCACATTCTCTTGTTAGATTCTAATTTTCCGTTTTCTTTATTCGCATAAATTATACCATAAAACTTGTGAACAATTCTACCGCAACTTTGGACTATATGAGAAAAGTCCGAACAGTTTTCTGCCCGGACTTTCTCGCTCAATCATAAATCAATTCCGCTTTCACAATCTCCTCTGCCTGTGCCTTGCAAGCGTTCATCTGCCGCACCCATTCCATTTGGTTTTCGGCTTTCAGTTGCTCGGTCACGCCGTTTTGCTCTGCCAGTGACCGCACGATCAGCTCCATGCGGTTTCGTGCCGCTTCGTCAATCTCGGCGCAATGCTCAAAGAGCTTGTCGGATAGCACCAGCTCATTGAACAGTATCGGACGGTGCATTTCCAGATACGCCTTGCGAAGTCTGCCGTAGTGTCCGAGGGGCTTGGTCTTGCGGATAATGATGTTCGGGATAAGATAATCGCCGTTCTGTGTGTAAGTGATATTCATGCTGTTTGTACTCCTTTCATCGGCTCTCTCTGCGGTAAACTGCTGACAGGGACGAACACGCCCTTTGCAATGTCCTCCGCACGAATGGCGGCTTTCTTGGCTTCGATTTCTGCCTTTTTCCGCTTTTTGATTTTGTCCTCGTATCGCTTCTGTGCTCCGCTGGCTTTCCGCTTCAAGTAGTTCTGGTGGAGCCTGTCCTTGCGTTCCTCACGCTTGCGGATTTCCTCTAATTCCTCCGGGGTAAGCTCCACTTCGCCAAACGCAGGGGGAACGAAACGACCCACGAAATTGAAGTAAATCTCGACCTCCTGTGTGGTCTGTATACTGCCTTTGCGGTCACGCTCATGCACAAGGATTTTCTCGATAAACTCGTTGAGCATGGCAATGGTCAGCTTGTCGAAGTTCTCATATTTGTCAATCAGAGCGATAAAACGGTCAGCGTCCTTTTCGTGCTTCTCATAGCTCTTGACAGCCTTTTCCAGAACAGAGATTTCAGCGGTAAGCTCGGACTGTTCCTTTTCGTATTGAGCGTCCAGAGTGGCGTATCTGCTGTCGGACAGCTTTCCTAAAATGTTGTCCTCATAGATTTTGCAGAGCAGGACTTCCAGCTCGGAAACTCTCTGCTTTGCGGTGGCAAGGCGTATCCGCTGTTTCTTGACCTCTGCCGTCTGCTGGCTGGACTGCGCTTCCTGCACCACTCGGACAAACTCGGCTCTGTCATGCTTCGCATACTCGGCAATGGCTTTGAGCATTTCGGAAACAAGGGACAGTACCACATCTTCATTGATACGGTGCTGTGTCGTGCAGAGCTTTCCAACTGGGACTTTGCTGTATTGGGAACAGGTATATTGAGAAATACGCTTGCCGTTGTTGGTACGGTGGACATACATCTTGCCGCCGCAATCGGCACAATAAAGCAAGCCTGTGAGGGGAGCTGCTTCGCCCCAGCCGTCCGGGTAGCGTCTGACATTCCCACGGATTTTCTGCACAAGGTCAAAGGTCTGCTGGTCAATGATAGCTTCATGGGTATTCTCGAAAATCGTCCATTCGTCCTCCGGGACATAATGGCTTTTCTTGTCCTTGAAGTGCTTTCGGGTCTTGAAGTTGATGGTGTGTCCCAGATATTCACGCTTTTCAAGAATGTTGCAGATGGTGGAAGAACCCCAGCCGTACACATCTTTGAAAGTCTTATTCTTGTTCACGCCCTCGCCGTGCTGGGCAAGGTAAGCGGACGGAATGAGGACTTTTTCTTCTTTCAGCTTGCTGGCGATCTGATACGGACCGTAGCCGTCAATCGTCATGGCAAAGATGCGCTTGACCACCTCGGCGGCTTCGGGGTCAACCAACCATTGGTCTCTGGCTTCGTTCCAGAGATAGCCGTAAATGACCGTGCCTGTGAGGTGCTTGCCGGACTTGCCTTTGGACTGGAAAGTGGAACGGATTTTACGGCTGGTGTCTCTGGCGTAATACTCGTTCATAATGTTGCGGAAAGGGGTAAAATCATCGTCCCCTCTGGCACTGTCCACGCCGTCATTGATGGCGATAAGGCGAACGCCACGCTGACGCAGGATTTCCATAATCTGACCGACTTTCAGATAGTCACGACCCATGCGGCTCATGTCCTTGATACACAGGTACTCCACATTCCCGGCTTCCACTTCTTTCATCATTGCTAAAAATCCGGGACGGTCAAAGCAGGTGCCGCTAATGCCATCGTCCGTGAAATGGACAATGTTTGTAAAACCCTGCCGGGCGGCGAACTCCTCCAACATAGCCTTTTGATTGGAAATGGAATTGCTCTCACGCTGTTGGTCATCATCTTTGCCAAAGTCATCACGGCTCAGTCGTTCGTACAGAGCAGTGATTTTCTCGTTTTTTCTCATAACTTGCGCTCCTTTCTTCGGTTTTAGGTTGTGTGTTCTAAGAGACTTCCCAACCGCTTGATTAAGAAGTCTTTTAGAGCATACAACACCAGGTGGTATTTTAGTTTTGCTGTTTCGATCTTTACTGCCTAAAATCCATTTTGTGCTGTATATGCAGTAAATTTAAAGCGATTTTCTATTACAGTGAATGATATTTACTGCCGGAATGGAAGCATCCTATGCTGAAGCAGTAATTTTTTAGAACGTTTTCATGGATTCTTCCATAAAAATACTGCCTGGATTTCTAAAAGCACTTTCAGGGCAGTAATATGCTTGCCCTACTAAGCAGGGAGTTAGCGAAACAGCCCCGTAGCCCTCTTCCTATTGCTTTGGTGAAAATTGCATCAAAATAGCAAAATCCGTACAAAAAAACTTCTAAATCAGGAATTTTTGTACGGAATTTCTTCATTTTGCACGCTCAGCGAAAATAACAGCTTTTTACATGGCAAAATCTCATGTTTTTGTATTTTTTTAGCAAAAATGGCGTTTATAATACAAACAGAACTCCCCGAGTGGTTTACGGAAGCCCTACGTTACGAGCCATGCACTCAATTCATAAATGTGTCGCAAAGGGCACTCCACTTACAAATATTTTTTTAACAGATCTACCTTGTCCAGTTTCTCCCAGGGCAGATCCACATCGGTGCGTCCGAAGTGACCATAGGAAGAGGTCTGCTTATAGATAGGTCTGCGCAGATCCAGCATCTTGATGATGCCGGCGGGTCTTAAGTCAAAATTCTCACGGATGATCTCTACCAGCTTGTCATCGTGCAGTTTGCCGGTGCCGAAGGTATCTACCATGATGGAGGTAGGCTGTGCTACGCCGATAGCGTAAGACAGCTGAATTTCACACTTCTCAGCCAGTCCTGCCGCTACGATATTTTTAGCAACGTAACGAGCGGCATAAGCGGCACTTCTGTCCACCTTGGTGCAGTCCTTGCCGGAGAAAGCTCCGCCGCCGTGACGGGCATATCCGCCGTAGGTGTCTACGATGATCTTACGACCGGTCAGTCCGCTGTCACCGTTGGGTCCGCCGATCACGAAACGTCCGGTAGGATTAATGAAAAATTTGGTATCTGCGTCGATCATGTCTGTGGGGCAGGATCGGATCGAATACGTATTTTTAATGTCCTCATGAATCTGCTCCTGAGATACATGCTCGTCATGCTGGGTAGACAGAACGACAGCTTCCAGACGGACAGGCTTGCCATTCTCATCATACTCTACAGATACCTGGCTCTTACCATCGGGTCTTAAATAAGATAATGTTCCGTCCTTACGTACCTTGGTCAGCTGTCTGGTCAGCTTGTGTGCCAGGGGAGATAGGATACGGCATATATTCCGGAGTCTCATCGGTAGCAAAACCGAACATCATACCCTGGTCTCCTGCACCGATCGCATCCAGCTGCTCGTCAGTCATATGACTCTCTCTTGCTTCCAGTGCCTTGTCTACGCCCATAGCGATATGCGACAGACTGTCTTGTCAGAGACACCATAACGGGCTTTTGGTATTCCGCTTATTCAGAATATCGACCCGGAAGACAAACATATACAGGCAATCGTTTTATGCCCTACAAGAGAATTAGCTATACAGGCGGCAGAGGAATTAAGAAAATTAGCTAAATTTA
>OKWC01000168.1_pt1 | contig 13335 bp, 19 predicted proteins | sample 1606971 | NCBI WGS metagenome assembly OKWC01 (sample SAMN04414076, study PRJEB24778) | human gut metagenome | material: faecal | host: Homo sapiens
GGATATAATCACATTCGGCAGTCCGTGTCAGGACATGAGCATTGCCGGAAAACGCAGCGGTCTTGACGGTTCACGGTCGAGCCTGTTCTATGAGGCGGTCAGAATTATAAAGGAAATGAGGTGCGCTACCAATGGCAAATATCCAAGGTTCTGCGTGTGGGAAAACGTCCCCGGAGCGTTCAGTTCCAACAAGGGCGAGGACTTCCGGTGCGTCCTCGAAAGCCTGTGCAGGGTCAGGGACGAAACCGTTTCTGTTCCTCGACATGAGAAATGGTCAGCCGCAGGAAACATCGTGGCAGACGGTTTCTCAATCGCCTGGCGAGTGCTTGATGCACAATACTGGGGAGTTCCCCAGAGAAGAAAACGCATCTACCTTGTCACAGATTTTGACGGCGAATGCGCCGGAAAAATACTGTTTGAGTCCGAGGGCTTGTCGGGGTATTCTGCAGAGGGCTTCAAAACGTGGCAAAGAGCTGCCGCCGCTGCTGAAAGCGGCGCTGGAACGACAAGCGCAGTCTGCTTGAACGACCAAGGTGGCAACAGAATGGACGTGACGGAGGAAGTAACTTGCACACTCCGAGCCGAAGCTCATCATCCACCGTGCGTGATGGAATCAGCAGGCTTCTGCACGGAACACTCGGCAAAAGCGAGAGGTATCGGCTACGAAGATGAAACTTCGCCTACTCTCCGTGCAGGGACTGTTCCTGCGACTGTCTATGAAAACCACTCGCAGGACACTCGCTACACCGAATTGCACGGCGTTGCTCCAACGGTTTCTTCAACCTACGGGACAGGCGGGAATAATCAGCCGTTTGTCGTGGAAGATACTCGCTGTTTTGATGTTCGTTTCACATCCGATGGCACGAAAAATGCGCGGCAGAACTGCTATGAAACAGATACCTCCCGGACGATAGATACGGGCGGTAATTCTCCCGACTCAAACCAAGGCGGCGTGGCAGTCGTAGCCGTCCAGGGTTCAATGATAGGCAGAGCCGACAAAAACGGTCCGCAAGGCAGCGGTGTGAATGAGGACATTTCGTTCACTCTGAACACCACCGACCGACACGCAGTAGCTTTTTCACAAGATAGCTACACGAAGTACAGCGAAAACGATAAATGCGGAGCATTGAGAGCAGCTGGTGGAATGTACGGAGGGGGTTCGGAAACATTGGTTTACAGCACAAGCAAGAATTCCTACCACACCGAAGCCAAGGAGAATCTCGCAAACACGCTTGTCGCAAGCGATTACAAAGACCCGCCGACCGTGAATTCTCCGGAATACATAGTCCGCAGGCTTACTCCAACGGAGTGCGCCCGTTTGCAGGGATTTCCCGACTGGTGGTGCGCAGATCTCGGAACGGACGAGCCTACAGATGAAGAATTGACATTCTGGAAAGAGGTCTTTGAAATACACAGAAAAATCATCGGTAGCGCAGTCAAGCCGAAGTCCGAAAAGCAGATCCGCGCATGGCTGAAAAATCCCCACAGCGACTCTGCCGAGTACAAGCTGTGGGGAAACGGTGTTGCTCTGCCGTGTGTTTACTTTGTCCTTTCGGGGATTGTGTACTGTACACAGCTGAACCCAAAAATATTGTGTAGTAATACGGCTTGATATATATGCCTTTCAGAGTTAATATGTACGCAAAGGAGGGCAAAATGCCATGACAATTTACTACAACGCACAGGACAGAAAACCGCTTGTGAAAGCCATCAGCGAGTTCACGGGAGCGAAAGCAGTTTACATGAGAACACCGACCTACGCTTACCGAATCGATTATTTCACGGTGACCCGTGAGGGCAACCTTGAATTCAATGACAGAGCCGACAGCGAGGAAATCGAAGGATTGCTTGAATTCCTTGTAGGGCGTGGATTCATCGCCGAGGTTGCCGACACAGAACCGCCGAAAACGGATACCGAGGAAATACCCGCAGACACCGACAGCGCCGAACACAGCGAACCTGTGGGGCTTACGGTGGAAGTTCCGCTTGAAAGCACGGCGGTCGAGAATCTTACCAAGCTGCTCAAAGCAAAAGGCAGACTTATCCGCAAAGCATTAGCGGTGGATAAGCTGCCGATTGAGGTCACGGACAGCACGGTGAAGTTTCCATGGTTCGCAGAGTGCAGCACTGACGAATGTAAGGCTTACACGCATTTCATATCGGCTCTTTGCGAACTTGCCGCAAACGCAAAGCGAGTTACAGCGAAAGAAAAGGAAACCGACAACGATAAGTATGCATTCCGCTGCTTTCTCCTGCGGTTAGGTTTCATCGGTTCGGAGTACAAAGCCGAGCGGAAGATACTGCTGAGAAACCTCACAGGTTCATCGGCTTTCAGAAATGGAGGTGCTGTAAATGAAGTTTCCGAGTAAGGAGCAGATTGAGCAGTACCGCCGAGAGTACCCTGCCAGCTGCCGTGTGGAACTGGTTTCAATGGACGATTTCCAGGCGCCGCCGATAGGTACTCGCGGCACGATTAAAGGCGTTGACGACGCAGGAAATCTGCTCGTCCGCTGGGATAACGGCTCCGGGCTGAATGCTGTTCTTGGTGTTGATGTAGTTCGCAAAATCCGTGGCTGATATACACGATTTCTGCGTGTGTATTTCGTTCAATATATTGTGGTAAAACCGCTTGCTATATACTCGTTTTAGAGTTAATATGTGTCTACCGCAGCAAGGACGCTGCAAGGTTGCCCCCAAAAGGCGGCACGGACGCCGCCAACCGAGGGGCAACTCAGAAAGGGAAACAAAAACAACGGAGGACACCACAATGAACGCAAAAACCACAAAGCAGATTGAAGAAATGATGAACCAGACCATAGGGGTCGAGGTTGAAATGAATAATATTACAAGAACGAAAGCCGCACAGATTGCCGCCGAGTTCTTCGGCACTCGCCGCCATGAGAATACCGCAGGCCGCAACGGTTACTGCACCTACTCAGCATGGGACAGCGAGGGACGCGAGTGGAAGTTCCAGAAGGACGTCAGCATTCACGGACCAGACAGCGAAAAGTGCGAATTAGTCACCCCGATACTTACCTACGCAGACATGGAAACCCTGCAGGAGCTTATTCGCAGACTGAGGAGAGCAGGCGCAAAGAGCGATGCCACAAGGAGCTGCGGAGTTCACATTCACATTGGCGCAAAAGGCCACACGGCGCAGACCTTGCGAAACCTCGCAAACATTATGGCAAGCATGAAACCCTGCTTGCAAGCGCCTTGAACCTCGACAGAAACCGCATGAACCGCTACTGCCGCACGGTCAGCAAGGATTTCCTGGTGGAACTCAACCGCAAGAAGCCCAAAACCATGGCGGCACTTGCGGACACCTGGTACGGCAGTCAGAATGCGGATTACGGCAGGTCGGCGCACTACAACGAGAGCCGCTACCATATGCTGAACCTCCACGCAACCTTTACAAAGGGCACGATTGAATTCAGACTTTTCCAGTTTGACGCACCCTCGGGCGGCAAGCAGAACGGACTTCACGCAGATCAGCTGAAAAGCTACATTCAGCTTTGCCTTGCGCTCAGCCAGCTTGCCAAGCAGGTCAAGACCGCAAGCGCAAATCCTCAGCAGACTGAAAATCCCAAGTACGCAATGAGAACATGGCTTTTACGGCTCGGATTTATCGGCGATGAATTTAAGACCGCAAGGGAACTTTACACCAAGCGGCTCGAGGGCGATACAGCTTTCAGAAACGGCAGACCCTAACAAGCAGGAATCAGCTTCCTGCCCCCAACTCCCCACGCTGTGGGGCTTTTGGTGGTAGAAAGGTGATTTCTGAACGGTGGCAAGAACGCTACCGAAAATACAAGCCGCCTTTCAGAAAGGACGAATTTCAAATGAAAAAGTACTACCTCGCCTACGGCAGTAATCTGAACCTACGACAAATGGCGCTGCGTTGCCATACGGCAAAGCCCGTGGGGACTGCGGTGATTAAGGACTACGAACTGCTCTTTAAGGGCAGCAAGACAGGCGCTTACCTCACGATTGAGCCGAAATCGGGAGCGGAAGTCCATGTCGCGGTCTGGTCGGTTGAACCTGCCGATGAGAAAAGGCTTGATGTTTATGAGGGTTTTCCGACCTTTTACTACAAGACCGAACTTGAACTGTCCGTGAGGTACTTCTCGGGCAAAAACGTGGTCAGAAAGGCTTTCGTGTACATCATGCACGAGGAGCGACCGCTGGGCTTGCCGAGCGGTTCGTATGTTCGGACTTGCCTTGAGGGTTACAGCAATTTCGGTTTTGATGAGAGTATTCTTCTCGCAGCACTGAACAACAGCAGGAGGGCTGTCCATGAAATCAGATAATGCAACAATGCTTCGCACCTGCTCTCACTGTGGGGCGCTGTACGGCGGTGTTCCCGCTCTTTCGAGAAAGTATCCCAACACGCAAATCTGCCCTGACACGATGTCGGAAGGTTGCCCCACAAAGGCGTGGCATGGACGCCACGCCACCAAGGGCAGCCAGTGACTGCGGCACACGGAAGGCACTCGACGCCCTCGATAAATAATCCGAGGAAACAGATTATCTCTGATATCCTTTGCTGCCAACGACGAGAGTAAAATTGAAAGCGGCATAAAGTACCAACTCTGAGAGGTTTCGTTCCTCATATAGGAAGTACACTCTAATTCCAAGTAAGTAAATAAAAAGACACCACTTGTGTACTGCCAAGTGGTGTCTCTCTTGCTTTTTGTCCAACGGTCATAGCCCCAGCCAAGCCTAGTTTATGGCAGTACCCTCCGGATAATTCCGGATTAATTGTGGACCTTGATTCACGTAGCAAGAACGCGTCTCTCGCTCAAGGTCTGCTATCGTTGGACGCGAGGTGGTAAAAACACTGCTTCGAATATATTTATCAAGCGGCATCACCTCCTCAAGATAGATTATACCATAAAGTAATGCTTAATTCAATCAAGGAACATATCATGCGCAATTTAAAAAAATACACACCGACCCTCTATATGGCAGAGGGTTCCAATTACAATAAGGCGTCTGCCGATTATGCCGTCATGTTCATCGAAAATCTGTGTCACACCAAAGGCACATGGGCGGGAAAGCCATTCGAGCTTATCGACTGGCAGGAGCAGATAATCCGAGATTTGTTCGGAACGCTGAAGCCGAACGGTTACCGGCAGTTCAACACGGCGTACATTGAGATACCGAAGAAGCAAGGTAAATCCGAGCTTGCCGCCGCTGTTGCGCTGCTTCTCACCTGCGGTGACGGTGAGGAACGAGCCGAGGTTTACGGCTGCGCCGCCGACAGACAGCAGGCGGCTATCGTGTTTGATGTCGCAGCAGATATGGTGCGAATGTGTCCTGCGCTGTCAAAGAGAGTGAAGATTTTAGCGTCACAGAAGCGGCTAATATACATACCCACCAATCGTTCTACCAGGTGCTTTCGGCAGAAGCGTACAGCAAGCACGGTTTCAATATCCACGGCGTTGTTTTTGACGAGCTGCACACTCAGCCGAACCGCAAGCTGTTTGATGTAATGACGAAAGGCTCCGGCGACGCCCGAATGCAGCCACTGTATTTCCTTATAACCACCGCCGGAACGGACACTCACAGCATTTGCTACGAAACTCATCAGAAAGCCAAGGATATAATTGAGGGTCGGAAAATCGACCCTACTTTTTATCCCGTGATTTACGGCGCTGATGAATCCGATGACTGGACTGACCCGAAAGTGTGGAAGAAAGCAAATCCGAGCCTTGACATTACGGTCGGTATCGATAAAGTAAAAGCCGCCTGCGAATCGGCAAAGCAGAATCCCGGCGAGGAGAACGCTTTCCGACAGCTTCGTCTGAACCAGTGGGTAAAGCAGGCGGTGCGTTGGATGCCGATGGAGAAATGGGACAATTGTGCATTCGCCGTTGACGAGGACGAACTGGAAGGTCGTGTCTGCTACGGCGGGCTTGACCTTTCGTCAACCACGGATATTACTGCGTTCGTACTTGCTTTTCCTCCTTTGGACGATGAGGATAAGTACATCATTCTGCCGTACTTCTGGATTCCCGAGGATAATCTGACTCTGCGTGTTAACCGTGACCATGTTCCTTATGATGTGTGGGAACGACAAGGTTATTTGCAGACAACCGAGGGTAATGTAGTGCATTACGGCTTTATTGAAAAATTCATCGAGAAACTCGGCGAACGTTTCAATATCCGTGAGATAGCCTTTGACCGTTGGGGTGCGGTTCAGATGGTGCAGAACCTCGAGGGCATGGGCTTCACAGTAGTGCCTTTCGGACAGGGGTTTAAAGATATGTCCCCGCCGACAAAGGAGGTGATGAAACTGGTGCTTGAACAGAAAATAGCCCACGGCGGTCACCCTGTTCTGCGGTGGAACATGGACAATATTTACATTCGCACCGACCCCGCCGGTAACATCAAGGCTGATAAGGAAAAGTCCACAGAAAAGATTGACGGAGCAGTAGCTACTATTATGGCTCTCGACCGCGCTATCCGCTGCGGAAACGACCACGGGGCTAGTGTGTATGATGACAGAGGAATACTTTTTATCTGATGCGTATAATCTTATTGACAAAGTAGCATAATTGCGATATAATATGACTACCAACATAGGAGGTGTTTTTTATGACAAATTCTATTTCAATAAGACCGTCAAAGGACATTCGCACTAATTACGCTCAGATTTCCGCACTTACAAGAGATAATCCGGTAGCAATCACGGTTAACGGCAAGGAGGATACTGTACTTCTTAGTCATGAGGATTATCAGCAGACCATGCATTATATTTCCGAGCTTGAAGAAAAACTTGCTCTGTATGCTCATCTTGCGCAAAGCATGGATGATATAAGGCTTGGAAGAGTCCACAGCGCTGATGATGTATTCAACGATTTATTAAACGACCTAGAGAACCTTGATGTATGAATTGCAGAGTAATATTCACTGATACGGCAGAAGCTGATCTTCGCGATATAGCCTTTTATATTGCAAAGCAGTCAAAGGATAAGAATATTGCGATCCGTTTTGTAAACAAGCTAAGAGAAAAATGCAAAAATCTCGAAATACTGCCGGAAAGCGGCTCGCTACCCAAGGAAAGGGTTCTTGTGAGTAATGGATATCGTTTTCTCATTCATGATAATTACCTTATGTTTTATTATTATGTCAAGGAAGAAAACACGGTATACGTTAATGCGGTTTTCAACGCAAAGCAAGATTATACCCGCGTGATGAAAAAGTTTATATAACATAACAGAATAATTGTTAAGCATCTGTCAGCAATGGCAGGTGCTTTTCTTATGCCCATTTTACGAAAGGACTGACTACATGAAGATTTTCAGCAGTTTATTTCATTCCAGGGACAAGCCTAAAAACAGCACTGCCGGCAGCGCCTACCGCTTTTACATGGGCGGTTCTACCGCCGGAAAGAACGTCACCGAGCGTTCCGCAATGCAGATTACCGCCGTGTATTCCTGTGTTAGAGTGCTGTCGGAAGCTGTGGCGGGACTACCGCTGCACGTCTATAAGTACCGTTCGGACGGCGACAACATGGACGTTGCTGTCGTTTGCCCCAAGCGCGGCATGGACGCCGCGCAACAAAGGCAAACAGGCGGTAAGGAGAAAGCGATTAACCACTCCTTGTACCGTCTGCTCCACGATGAACCAAATCCCGAAATGACCTCGTTTGTTTTCCGTGAAACGCTTATGACGCACCTGCTCCTGTGGGGCAACGCATACGCGCAGATTATCCGCAACGGAAAGGGCGAGGTCATTGCTCTGTACCCGCTTATGCCGAACCGAATGTCGGTTGACCGTGATTCCAACGGAAAGCTGTACTACAAATACTACCGCGGCTCAGATAAAGCCATTCGCAGCAAGGAATACGAAGTCATTCTTTCGCCGGGCGATGTCCTGCATATTCCCGGACTTGGTTTTGACGGACTTGTCGGCTACTCGCCGATTGCAATGGCGAAGAACGCTATCGGACTTGCAATTGCGACCGAGGAATTCGGCGCTAAGTTCTTTGCGAACGGCGCAGCGCCAAGCGGCGTGCTTGAGCACCCGGGAACAATAAAGGACCCGACTAAGGTTCGTGAAGCGTGGCAGTCGCAGTTCGGCGGGGAGTTCCAACAGCGGAAAGGTCGCTGTGCTTGAGGAGGGCATGAAATACACTCCCATCAGTATTTCGCCCGAACAGGCACAGTTCCTTGAAACACGCAAATTTCAGATAAACGAGATAGCTCGAATTTTCAGAGTGCCGCCGCACATGGTCGGCGACTTGGAAAAATCGAGCTTTTCTAATATAGAGCAGCAGTCGCTTGAATTTGTGAAATACACCCTTGAACCATGGCTTGTGCGGTGGGAACAGAGCATGATTCGTTCGCTCCTCACCCCAAGCGAGAAACAGGAATATTTCATCAAATTCAATGTTGACGGGCTGCTGCGCGGCGACTACGCAAGCCGAATGAGTGGTTACGCTACCGCAAGGCAAAACGGCTGGATGTCCGCAAACGACATTCGGGAACTTGAAAACCTCGACCGTATTCCCGCCGAGGACGGCGGCGACCTATATCTCATAAACGGCAATATGACTAAGTTGGCTGACGCGGGTATCTTTGCGGCGGCTGACAGAGAGGAGGATAATTCTAATGAAGAAGTTCTGGAAGTGGAAGAACCAAGCGGAAACAGCGGAGAGAACACTATTCCTCAACGGCACTATCGCAGATGAGAGTTGGTTTGACGATGACGTCACACCGCAGCTTTTCAAGGATGAACTGATGTCAGGTAGCGGTGACATTACCATCTGGATAAACTCACCCGGCGGCAACTGCGTTGCGGCGGCGCAGATCTACAATATGCTGATGGACTACAAGGGCAACGTCACCGTGAAGATTGACGGTATAGCCGCGAGTGCCGCAAGCGTTATCGCGATGGCGGGAAACAAGGTTTTGATGTCCCCTGTTTCAATGCTGATGATACACAATCCAATGACGGTAGCTATGGGCGATTCAGCCGAAATGCAGAAAGCAATCGAAATGCTGTCCGAGGTCAAGGAAAGCATTATGAACGCTTATGAAATCAAGACGGGAATGAGCCGTGCGAAAATCTCGCACCTCATGGACGCAGAAACATGGAATGAACGCAAACAAGCGGTGGAACTCGGCTTTGGCGGACGGTATTCTTGCCCGTGAAGAACCTATGGAGGAACAGCCCGCTAACGCTCTGATGTATTCAGAAGCGCAGATGGTCAATTTCGCTTATGGGCAGGATCGCAGAAAAGTGTAGGATTGTGCCGAAAACAGAACACAAAACCAAAGCCGAGGATTTATTTTCTCGGCTTGACCTTATTAAAAACTGGAGGTAACGAAAATGACAATTCTTGAACTGCGCGAAAAGCGCAATAAGGCATGGGAAGCCGCAAAGGCATTCGTTGAAACCAAGCGCGACAAGGACGGACTTCTCTCTGCAGAGGACGCTGCTTCTTATGCTGAAATGGAGCAGAAGATAAAGGACTACGGCGCTGAAATCGAGCGCATGGAGCAGATGGCGGCTATGGACGCGCAGCTTTCCAAGCCTACGTCAGTCCCGCTTACTGGAAAGCCGCTGAACGGTGACAAGCCCAAGTCCGGCAGAGCAAGTGATGAATACAGGGCGGCAATGCTGAACGCTCTCCGCACGAATTTCAGACAGATTTCCGATGTGCTTTCCGAGGGCGTTGACGCTAACGGCGGTTACCTCGTTCCCGAGGAGTACGACAGCCGCCTTATTGATACTCTGACCGAGGAGAACATCATGCGAAAGCTGGGTCACACTATCACCACAAGCGGCGAACACAAGATAAACATCGCCGCCACCAAGCCCGCCGCAGCGTGGATTGACGAGGGTGGAGCGCTGTCTTTCGGTGACGCTACTTTTGCACAGATAAATCTTGACGCGCACAAGCTGCACGTTGCGGTTAAGGTGACCGAGGAACTGCTTTATGACAACGCTTTCGGTCTTGAAAATTACATCATCGACCAGTTTGCAAAGGCGCTTTCCAATGCGGAGGAGGACGCTTTCCTCAACGGCGATGGTGTTGGCAAGCCTCTCGGACTTTTCTCCGACAAGGGTGGCGGCGAGGTCGCTGTCACTGCGGCGAGCGCAACTGCAATCACTGCTGACGAGATAATCAACCTTGTGTACTCCCTTAAGCGCCCGTACCGCAAAAATGCAAAGTTCATCATGAATGACCAGACTATTGCGGCTCTCCGCAAGTTGAAAGATAACAACGGCGCATATCTGTGGCAGCCCTCGCTTCAGGCGGGCGAGGTCGACAGGCTGTTCGGCTACGAGGTTTATACCTCTCCGTATGTTCCCACTATCGCCGCAGGAAAGCTGTAATCGCATTCGGTGACTTTAGTTACTACAACATCGGCGACCGTGGCACTCGCTCTTTTGCGGAACTCAAGGAGCTGTACGCAGGCAACGGCATGGTGGGCTTTGTGGCAAAGGAGCGCGTTGACGGCAAGTTGATTCTTCCCGAAGCTGTCCAGATTCTGAAGATGAAAGCCGGCTCCGGTTCTTCCGGCGTCTAATAGGCGGTGACTATGGACGAGCTTCTGACGAAAGTTAAGCAGAACCTCATACTTGAACATTCGGCGGACGATGAACTCATAAAAGGGTTCATCACCGCTGCTGTTTCGTATGCTGAAAGCTATCAGCATTTGTCTGAGAATTACTATTCAGAAACGCAATGCCACCGACTACCGAACAGGCGGTAATAATGGCTGTCCTCGCATTTTTACGAATCGAGGGACGGCAGTACAGGCGGTTTTTTCGGAGAGTAATGTTCAGGCGGGGAAACAGGTGTGGGATACGGTGAATATGCTGCTGCGGCTGGACAGGCGGTGGAAAGTATGAGTTTCGGTAAAATGAACACGCAGATACAGATAACGCAGAAGCGGGTCACGCTCGATGACGAGGGTTTTCAGACGGAATCCGATGCTATTGTAGCAGAGGTCAGAGCCTATCGGGAGGGTCGGCACGGCAGCGAGAAATGGGCAAACCGAGCCGCCTTTTCCGAAGCTACCGACCTGTTCCGATTTCGCACCATTCCGGGAATGAAAATCACCATGGATATGCGATTGCTCTGCGGCGATTCTGTATTTGAGATAACCTCTGTCGAAGATGTGAAAGGCAGAGGTATGTATATTGAAGTGCTTGCAAAGGAGGTGCTGCCGAGTGGCTAAGGCTGATGTAAAAATGCCCGATGAATTTCTTGCGAGGATTTCTCGGCTTGGAGCGCAGACCGACAGCATTGCCGAAAAGGTATTGCAGGCGGGCGCGAGGTCGCTCTCGCAAAGGTCAAAAGCAATCTGAAATCCGTTGTAGGTTTGGGAACGAAAAGTAAATCCCGCTCCACAGGAGGACTTGAACGGTCGCTCGGCTTATCTCCCGTTATGGTCGACAAAAACGGAAATCATGACATCAAGGTAGGATTTTCCGAGCCGAGAACGGACGGCGGCAGTAACGCTAAAATAGCGAATATCCTCGAATACGGCACAAGCAGTCAGTCAGCGAAACCTTTTCTGAAACCTGCGAAATCAGCTGTGAAAAAGCAGTGTGTGGAAGCCATGAAATCCGCGTTTGAAAAGGAGGTCGAGGGGCTGTGAGTTTGCTTTCGGAACTCTCTGCGATAGCTAAAAAGCTGAAAATCCCGGCGCAGACTGCGATGTATTCAGGAAAGGCTCCCGATGAATATCTGGTATTCACTCCGCTGTACGACAGCTTTGAACTTCACGCAGACAATGCGCCGACTGCCGATGTGCAGGAAGTACGGATTTCTCTGTTTACGAAAAGCAGTTACACCCGTACTGTGAGCAGGATTGTAAAGGTTCTGCTCAGCGCGGATATTACCGTAACCGCCCGAAAGTATGTCGGTTATGAGGACGAAACTGGCTATCATCATTACGCCGTTGATACGGCGAAAAACTATGAAATGGAGGAGATATAAATGGCAACAATAGGTCTTGACAAGCTGTTCTACGCTGAAATAACCGAGGACAGCGACGGCAGCGAAACCTACGGAGTTCCCGCTTCGCTTGCAAAGGCAATTTCGGCAGACCTCTCCGTGGAGCTTGCGGAAGCAACGTTATATGCCGATGACGGCGCTTCGGAAATCGTCAAGGAGTTCAAAAGCGGAACGCTTTCACTTGGCATTGACGATATAGGCAATGACGCGGCTTCGGTTCTGACGGGCGCGACTATCGACAGCAACAACGTAGTTATTTCAACAAGCGAGGACGGCGGCAAGCCCGTGGCTATCGGGTTTCGGGCGAAAAAATCCAACGGCAAATATCGCTATTTCTGGCTGTACAGAGTGAAGTTCGGTATTCCGTCAACCTCGCTTGCAACAAAGGGTGACAGCATTACGTTTTCCACGCCTACAATTGAAGGAACGGTCTTACGCAGAAATAAGCCGGACGGCAGCGGAAAGCACCCATGGAAAGCGGAAGCGACCGAGGGCGAGAAGAACGTTCCTGACAGTGTAATCACGGGTTGGTACAAGTCTGTATATGAACCAACATTCACGGCAAAGTCCGCTGAAACAGGCAAGTAACGGAGGTATGAGCAATGACGAATGAACGCAGTTCTTTAATAACCATCGGCGGTGAGCAGTACGAGATGATCCTCACCACCAGAGCGACAAAGGCTATTTCTAATCGCTATGGTGGACTGGATACTCGGTGACAAGCTGATGAGGTCTGAGAATATGGAGATGGCGCTTGATGAGATAATCTGGCTGATAACGCTGCTTTGCAATCAGAGCATTGAGATATATAATCTCAGAAACAGCGAGAAAAAGCCGCTTCTCACCGAGGAAACCGTGGAGCTTCTGACCTCTCCCAGCGAGCTTGCCGAGTACAAGGACGCTATCACCGAAGCTATGCTGAAAGGCACGAAGCGGAATATCGAAAGTGAAGATACCTCAAAAAATGCAGTAACAGCCGAGTGAATGACGCAGAACTGTTCACCCGGCTGTTCTATTACGGCGCGGCTCAGCTGCACCTCGCTTCGGAAGAGGTGTGGCTTATGCCGTTCGGGTTTATGATGGATCTGTGGGAGTGCCATAAGCAGTTTATGGGCATTGCTAAACCTAAGCGTGAAGCGGATATTGACGAGGTTGTGCCTATGGGGATTTGATTGGAAAAAGTGGTTGAAAAAAAGTGGAGTTGCGTGGTATAATGGTTTTATAAAGGCAGATAATCTGCCCGATAAATCGGAATTTAACGCACATCTAAAAAACGAGAATTCACAAAAACGTAGCCATAAAACGGTGATGAAAGGATGTATAACTTATGAGTAAAAAAGTATTTGTTTTGGTAC
>OKWC01000171.1_pt1 | contig 13285 bp, 15 predicted proteins | sample 1606971 | NCBI WGS metagenome assembly OKWC01 (sample SAMN04414076, study PRJEB24778) | human gut metagenome | material: faecal | host: Homo sapiens
CAACAAGTTTATGAACAATTAGCCCTGAATAATCCCGGCTACAAGCAGGATAACCTTATCAGATGGGGCAGCAAATGTCTCTTTCAATACCTTCGGTAATCAACGTGCTTCCGATCGTTATAAATTCAATCCTCATAGTGGTAAGATTGATAAGGTAGTTTTATATAAAGATGCTGAGAAGGCTGGAAAGATTCGCGGATGGATCTATTCTGTACATGTTGGTAGTTGGGGCGGTATGCTTACCCGTTTACTGACGTTTATAGCAGCTTTGATAGGAGCCACCTTGCCATTGACAGGATACTATTTATGGATAAAACGTATTTGGAGAAAGAAAGTAAGAGTAAGTTGAATATCTTTGTTATAAGATTAGGGGGCGAAAAGAATTTTATCATATGACCTGTTGTCGTGAATGACAGGTCATATGATATTGTTACAGGATTTTTTAGAACCACTTTATCTTTCTGAAAATAACAAAAGCCAACGCAGACAATGTGATGGATGCCAAAATAATAAAACTAAAAGCATGTGGTAATGCATCTACATGTACATCTACATTCATTCCATAGAAACTAGCTATTAATGTGGGTACCATCAGAATGATGGAAATACTGGTCATGCGTTTCATGATGGTGTTCACATTGTTGGATATGATGGAAGCAAATGCGTCCATGGTTCCGGTTAAGATATCACTGTAGATATTAACCGTGTTATATGCTTGTTTTAATTCAATAACTACATCTTCTACCAAATCGCGGTTTTGATAATCTTTTTCCTGGAAGATACTTTGCAATTTACCTACCATCACCTCATTTCCACGAATGGACGTATTGAAATAAACCAATGTTTTTTGTAGTTTCATCAATCTGAGCAGGTCCTCATTACGTATGCTCCTTTCCAATTCTTTTTCTGCGGCAGCTACATCATTGTTTATTTGTTTCAGATATTTCAAGAACCATACGGCAGATGAGTAAATTAACCGTAAATCAATTCAAATTTATTAGGCACAATGATTCCTTTACGTCGGGTGTGGTCAATAAAATCAGGAATCATTTCAGTGGAGTGATAACACACGGTAACAATGATTTCATTGTTTGTAATGATACCGATGGGGATAGTGATATAAGGGATGCTTCCCTGTTGTTGCAGGGGGATTCGGATAATGGTCAGTAGCCAGTTGTCTTCCGTATCCGTTCGCGGACGTTCATCCATATCGGCGATGTCCTCTAAAAAAGCTTCGGGAACTTTTAATTCTTTAGTCAGAAACTCAAAATCACTTTGGTCGGGGCATTCTACATTCACCCAGCAGTTTGGCATCCATTGTGGCTTTTCTACAAAGCCATTCTCACAATAAAGATATTTTCTCATCTTATTGCCTCCTTTCGTTCGTTTATATCCGTTCAGAGGCATTCAGAGTAGTGATTGCCCTGTCGGATCAGTTAATACTATTGCACGTTCGTGGTATTGAATCGTCCATTTTTATTGATTGTTTTTTGTTTAAAGCGGTACAAAAGTACATAAAACCTTTAAAGGACAGACAGAAGTCAGGAGGCTTTTATATTTTTTTAAGAATATCACCGGAAAGCAATCAGTGCCCGAGCAATGATGGTTTTGTCGCCATAGCACAGTTCTAACGTACTGTGTTTACCGATTAAGTTCCCTGGCGGAAACTATTGTTGTTAAAACATTTAGCATCCTTTTAATTATATGCAAAATTCACTTAAAAAATCGTTTGTCCAATACCTATTTATGATGAATCTTGTTCTATATAATCCTAATAATTAGGTATTGTGGAAGGTGCTGAAGTCGGTTACCTTTGCAAATGTAATAATTACAATTTAAAAATCAGTTTTAATTTAAAAATAAAAAGAGTATGGAACCAATTATTAATTCACAAGTTCCTGAATTTAAAGTTCAGGCATTCCATAATGGAGAGTTTAAAACCGTAACTAATAAAGATATTGAAGGTAAATGGGCTATTTTCTTCTTCTATCCTGCTGACTTTACGTTTGTATGCCCTACCGAACTTGTAGATATTGCTGAAAAGTATAATCAGTTCAAAGAAATGGGAGTGGAAGTATATTCTGTAAGCACCGATTCACATTTCGTTCATAAAGCATGGCATGATGCGTCTGAAAGTATCCGCAAAATCACTTATCCGATGTTGGCAGATCCTACAGGTGCTTTGTCGCGTGCATTTGGTGTGATGATTGAAGAAGACGGTATGGCTTATCGTGGTACTTTTGTAGTGAATCCCGAAGGCAAGATCAAATTAGCTGAAATTCAGGACAACAGCATCGGGCGTAATGCTGATGAACTTCTTCGTAAGGTAGAAGCTGCCCAGTTTGTAGCCACTCATGATGGTGAGGTTTGTCCTGCTAAATGGAAGAAAGGTGCTGAGACCTTGAAACCGAGTATTGATTTGGTAGGTAAAATTTAAAGTATAGAACTCATGTTAGATAGTGCGATAAAAGATCAGTTAAAAGGTCTTTTTGCCCAATTGGAAGCGCACTATACTTTTGACATCTTTGTCCACCCTCAGCACGAAAGTCGTGCCGAGTTGGTGGACTCGTTGGAAGAAGTGGCTTCCTGTTCGGATAAACTTTCCTGTCGGTTGCAGGATAGTGAAGGGCTGAAGTTTATCCTTTTAAAAGAAGGAAAGGATACGGGAATCACATTTCGTGCCGTACCTGGTGGTCATGAATTTACTTCTTTGTTGATGGCTGTTCTGAATGCTGACGGCAAAGGAAAGAATTTTCCGGACGAGTTTATTACCAGACGTATCAAGGCATTACAGGGGCCGATTAGTTTGACCACCTATTTGTCTCTCACCTGTACCAATTGTCCCGATGTGGTTCAAGCTTTGAATATGATGGTACTTCTGAATGGTCAGATACGCCATGAGGCAGTAGATGGATCTATAAATGAAGAAGAAGTAGAACGGATGAAAGTACAGGCCGTTCCTACTGTATTTGCTGATGGTGAACAGATTCATGTGGGGCGTAGCAGTATGGGGGATCTGTTGGAGAAGCTGGAAGCCCGTTACGGTTCGGTGGAATTGGAAGCTGTTGAGACAAAAGAATATGATGTACTGGTAGCCGGTGCTGGTCCTGCCGGTGCGACAGCTGCTATCTACTCGGCTCGTAAAGGGTTGAAAGTAGCAATAATAGCCGAGCGTATTGGTGGACAAGTCAATGAAACGATGGGGATTGAGAACTTGATATCTGTGCCTCAGACTACCGGTAAACAGTTGGCCCAGGATCTGAAAAACATTTGGCGGAATATCATATTGATATTTTAGAAAATCGCCGGATAGAGAAAGTGGAAGTGGCAGAGGGCATGAAAGTGTTGTCTGTGAAAGGTGGAGAAACGTATAAGGCTCCCGTATTGATCATTGCTACCGGGGCGAATTGGAGAAAATTGAATGTTCCCGGTGAAGAAAAATACATCGGTCATGGAGTTGCTTTCTGTCCTCATTGTGACGGACCATTTTATAAAGATAAGGAAGTAGCAGTCATAGGTGGTGGAAACTCCGGGGTTGAGGCTGCTATTGATTTGGCGGGAGTCTGTTCCAAAGTGACTGTATTCGAATTCATGGATACTTTGAAAGCGGATACTGTTTTGCAGGAGAAAGCTAAAAGCCTGCCCAATGTGGATATTATTACTAATACTCAAACGGTAGAGGTGTTAGGAAACGGTGATAAAGTGGTGGGGCTTATAAAGAAAGACCGTTCATCCGAAAAAGAAGAGATCTTTGCCTTGGATGGTATTTTTGTCCAAATAGGTTTGACTGCCAATAGCACTTTGTTTAAAGAATTGCTAGGAAACGAACCGGCATGGGTGAAATTCTGACTGATAAAAATGGCCGGACCTCTGTAAAAGGTATCTATGCTGCCGGAGATGTAACGGATGTTTCCTATAAACAGATAGTTATAGCAATGGGGGAAGGCGCCAAGGCTGCTTTAGCTGCATTCGAAGACCGGATGCGCGGAACGATTTATTAGTGATAAGTGGTTGGTGGTGAATAGTGGGTGCATATCGCAGTATTTACCACTAATCTTATCACTAAAAAATGCACTCTTTGTATGTATATTGGTGAGAATATGCTTTCTTTGTAGGTGAATCACCGTTTACAGCATTGATATGGCAGAATCGAGACGTACTTCATTGAAAGATTTGGCACAGATATTAGGTGTATCCATACCTACAGTATCCCGTGCCTTGAAAAATAGTCCCGAAATCAGTCGGGAACTTTGTATTAAAGCTCAAAAATTGGCAAAAGAGATGAATTATCACCCCAATCCTTTTGCTATGAGTCTCCGGAAAAATACTCCCCGTACCATTGGAGTAATTGTACCTGATATTGTTACTCATTTCTTTGCGTCTATTTTAAGTGGTATAGAAGATACCGCTATAGCAAACGGCTATTTTGTTATCATCACGACTTCCCATGAGTCATACGACCATGAGAAAAGAAATATTGAGAATTTGGTCAATATGCATGTGGAAGGTATTATAGGTTGTTTATCTCAAGAAACAACAGATTATGCCCATTGGTTGAGTTTGGATGATATGAATATGCCGCTTGTTCTATTTGATCGTGTTTGCATGCCTGACCGTTTTTCTACGGTAGTGGCTGATGGAGTATATTCTGCTCAGATGGCGACACAGCACTTGTTGGATCATGGAAGCAAACGGATTGCTTTTATCGGTGGTGCAAACCATCTGGATATAGTAAGAAAGAGAAAACATGGTTACCTTGAAGCGTTAAGGGAAAATAAGATACCTATTGAGAAAGATTTGGTTGTGTGTCGGAAAATTGATTTTGAAGAAGGGAAAATAGCTACAGAAATTTTATTATCGCTTCCGGAGCCTCCCGATGCAATTCTTGCCATGAATGATACATTGGCATTTGCCGCTATGGAAGTGATTAGAAATCATAATCTTCGTATTCCTCAGGATATAGCGCTTATTGGGTATACAGATGAGCAACATGCCAATTATGTAGTGCCTCGCCTTTCGGCCGTCTCGCATCAGACTTATAAGATGGGGGAAGCCGCATGTCAGATGTTGATTGATAAGATTAAGGGAGATAAAAAAATCAGGCAAATCATTATTCCTACTTGTTTGCAGGTGAGGGAAAGCAGTATAAAAAGGAAGGATTGAGAACCGAAATGTATTTTAAGAAGAGAATAAGGCTGAACTCTTCACAAAGAGCCAACCTTATTTCTTTATATATTGGAGTATTATTGAGTGACCAACGTAATAATGGAACGTGCCGGGATCACAACTTTTTTCATGGTTTTTGATGCTTCCTACCGGTAGAAGATTCTCTCCATCTTTATCCGAAGTACGATAGATTGTCCAGTTTTTTATAATTCCGTTACGCTGATAGAAAGTAAACTCTTTATCTTCCGCTGCATAATTAATCATAACGAAAACCTCCTTTCCGTCTGTATTTTGGTATGCTGAACACATTAGTCCGGTTACATCCGTATCGCCTTCAGGAATGATTTTCCCTTGGTTGTCTGTGGCTATAATTGCTTTCCGAACAGCTCCCGGGCGTATAAATCTACTGTAGTTTCCCAAAGCCACATTAATTTGGAGTCTTTCACCTCACCATTCAGAAAAGTCGGATCACTATACTCACGGATTAATCCGTCTTTATAATCTCCACCGATAGATCGCCACCATTGCCAACTGCGAGCACCTGCATATACAATGTCATGATGAATGATCCGTGCTACATATAATGCTGTCTTCATGGTGAAGTCATATCCTCCGCCTCCGCCGATTTCTTCGTCATTGCCCATGATACAGGTTTCTGTCTGCCAGAAATCCACCTTATACTTGTCTAAAGTATCTTTTAATTGACAACGGATATCGTGTAAATTATTCAGAGGAGTATTAGTCCAATAACTATGCCCTACCATCAGCCGGGGAACATTGGGAGTATCACCCAGATAGGTGGCTGTACTGTCCGGATTAAAGAAAGACTGGATTTGATACCCCCGTTCCCAATTAGTCATGTGAGTATCGAACATACAACGATAGTCAGAGGACTCATTGACTAGAATCTGTGTGTCAATTTGGTTATTTACGAACTCTTTACTGATGAGGCGTATGGCACGGGCTATTTCGCGGTTGGTAGCCGGTGTACCTTCTTGTTTGGGGCCAATCCAGTTCCAATGCCCATCGGGTTCATTGAATGGACAGAGGTAATTGAACTTGATTCCATCGTGTTTCTCCACCCCTTTTATGACATTGGCAAGAAAACGGGCAAAATTCTTATAATGCTCTTCCTTTAAGTTTAAGGTTCCTCCACGGCCTGTGTTGGTGGCAAGACCGTTTTGTGTGAAATATACGGGAGGTGAATTAAGAAATGCCAAAAATTTGTTTACACCCCGTTCTTTTGCCAGACGCAGGAAGTTGCGCTGCCCTTGTTGTTTATTCCAATTATAGTTACCATCTGCCTGAAGGAAACATTCGGCGCGCATCCAGGGAGAGGCTATCTGGCTGGCTTCTCCTTGTTCCGCACTTCCGGCTCCTACATTGAAACGCCATAAAGACAAGCCGATTCCTTTAGGTTGTCCGTTTTCATGGTTTTCCGTACTGAACAGCCAGTCGGCTACTTGGTTTTGTTTTTCTTGCGGCCATAAGCCGATAAATTGCATGCTCCAACAGTCTGATGCTCCGAAATAGTCCATGGTTTGACAGGGTTGGTCTGTTTCTATTTCAAAGTGAATGGCAGGATGTTGAGCAAACAGGTTTGCTGTTGCAAATAAAGAGAATAATAATGCTTTGTATTTCATAAAGTTGAGGGATTATTTCAGATTATAAATGACAGTTGTAACACTTTCCGAAGGCACAATTACTTGTTGGTCTGCCGTGACGTGTACCTCTTGCAAATTTTTGTTATTTGTTGTTGTATAAGTAGTGATGGAGCTTATTTCACTTACCCATTCTTTATGAATTTCGTTTAGCCGGACTCCTTTTTCTGATAGATTGGTATAAACAGCAACAATTTTATCTTTTTTCGGTGAAATCCATGCTGACCCGAAGAAACTGGATGATTCATTCATGTTAAGCATGATACGGCGATAACCCGGTCGGATGAATAGGCTGTAGTTACCTAATACCCAAAGTGTGGGAGTAGCTTTATAAGTGCCTTCTTTCTCTATATCCCCATAAACTCCATCGGAGGGTTCCAGTGAAATCAGTAAGAAGCGGTTTTTGTGTCCCCAGCGGGGGATATCCATTGAGGTCCAGTAACTCCAGGAGGAAACTCCTGCTATAGTTAGGTCATTGTGTATTACTTTTGACATATAAAGTGCAATGTCCATTTCGGTTGCTTGGTCATAGCCTATAAACTCGGAAGAGCTGTATCCGTCGCCTAACATACTCCACTCACTTTGCCATATTTCTACATCATATTGTTGGGCTGCTTGGGCCAGTTGTTTCCGGACATTACGCATACCATCCCATGTGCCATCTGTCCAGTAGCTGTGGCCGCAGATAAGTTTCTTTACATGAGTCAGGTTGCCTATATAGGTGGAAGTTCCAGGTGTGAAAAATGCTGAAAGTACGTTACTATGGGCGGCATCATTCTTAAATTTGTAGAGATATTCATAATCTCCAGATTCCCCTGGAAGAATATCAATAGAAAGACCGGCAGAAGTGATGGCGGTATCCAATTCACGTATAAGTCTGGCTACTTCATCATTAGTCCATCCGCTGCCTTCCTGGCCGCTGTCCCAATTATATTGGGGTTCGTTACTGGTGAGATATGTGTCACTGGATATCCTTCGTTTACATAGTATTTTGCTACATCTGACATGTATCTGGCAAAGTCCGTATAACATTCATCCTTCAAATTAGAAACTCCTCCGCTATTGGAGAATCCTTTTCCGTTGGAGGTATATTGTACAGGAGGGGTATTGCTGAAAAGTACTATACTCTGACAACCAAACTCTTTGGCGCGCTGCAAGAAGTAGCGCTGCCCTTTACAGCGTGTCCAGTCTAATGTTAAGTCATCAGTCAGATAAGATTCTGCTCTGCGTGATTTGTCTTCTATTCCACTTGCTTCACCTTGTTCTGCACTGCCACCACCTAGATTCACACGCCACATGGAGAGTCCTATACCTTTAGGTTGTCCTGATTGTATTTCAGAAGAGAATAGCAGTTCACTGATTTTGTCACGATTCGTTATCCAGCTTTTTCCTACGAAGGCAGGTGCCCAACAATCTGATGCGCCAAATCCTGTCAGAGTCTGAAAAGATTGTCCGGCATCTATGGTTACTGTTTTTTCTACGTTTATGCTGCTGTCCGGTTGCCCCGATGTATCCGGTGTTTGGGGAGAATCGTCACTGCAGGCTACAGTAGAAAAGAACAGTGGAAGAGTAAAAATATATTTTAGTTTCATTGTTTTAGATGGATTAAAAAATAGTCGCGGATAATCCTAGCAAACTATCCGCGACAGAATATAAAGACCTATTGAATGTTTAATTCCTGTAACAATCTGTTCTTTTTGGAAAATGATTAATTCCAGCCCGGATTTTGGGTGATAGAACCATTAGACATTGTAATCTCATATAAAGGTATCGGGAATACCATATCCCGGTTTTCGTTGAAGCTGATTCCTTTATCACTTGCCTCACCTTGATTTTCCCATTCGTAAATGTCGCGGGTAGCGGGATCTGTATTGTATTTTACAAATGTACCGTTTGCTCCCATCAGGTTACAAATCATTTTCTTGCCATTGTCATCTGTCCAACGGCGGATATCATAGATTCTGTTTTGTTCCCATGCCAGTTCCAAACGACGTTCTAGCCGGATAGCTTTGCGAAGCTCGTTTCCACTGGATGTGACAGCAGGTAATTTTACACGATTCCGTACCTCATTAAGGTAGGTACGTGCTGTACCATCTTCGCCCAATTCGTTGCAGGCTTCAGCATACATCAACAATACATCTGCATAGCGTAAGATACGATGATCTAATGGAATTTTGTCGATATTGTATACTTCCGGACGTTTTTCAATAGGTACAAAATACTTCCGGACAATACGTGCTGATTTATGTTGTGACGGATCTATAATATAACATTCGGGATCCCAACCGTACTTTTCGATATAATCTTTATAATTGGCGATTTTTGTGTTGTTTTCAACGAACTTGTCGAAGTTATTCTCTCCGGCAATTTCTGTACAACCGGTTTTAATGATAGTCCAACGTAAACGTTCTGTATCTCCTGCATCGATGTAGGCTTGTTCAAGGTTAGCGGTTGGCTGTCCCCAAGACCATCCGTCGCCGGGACCACTACGGGCACCGGTAATAACAGTCAAAGAACCACCCAATGCATAAGTTCCATCATACATATATTGTACTTCAAACAGACTTTCTTCGCTATTGTTATGGTCAACATCCCATACATCACCGAAGTTGTCGAGTAATTTATATTCACCTTCGTCGATGACTGTTTTCAATACATCATGTGCCTCTTGCCATTTGCTTTGGTAGAGGTAAACCTTTCCCAATAGGCCTAATGCAGCTCCACGGGTAGCGCGTCCCATATCTGTAGCAGCATATTGACTACGTTGTGGCAACACATCAGCAGCGGCTTTTAAATCATCTTCAATGAACTTATATACATCTTCGGCCGAAGCGCGGGTAATACCTTGTATTTCTTCGGGCAACAGGAAGCCTGTAATGAGAGGCACACCACCAAAATTCTTCACAAGTTCAAAATAGAAGTATCCACGGAGAAAACGTGCTTCGGCTACAAGCCGGTTCTTCATTTCTTCATCTGAGAAATCAGCTTGTGAAATGCGTTCCACTGCGATATTGCAACGTAGAATGCCTTTGTATCGATACTGCCAAAAGTTGGAGATGGCACCATTGCTTTGTCCGGTACCTTGATAGTGGGCCAAAGAAATATAGTCACTTTGACTTTGGCTGGTATTGCCCATCCAACCGTCATCACTACACATCTCGGAAAGCAACCATACTGTGTTGATATTCCACCATCCGCCAAAAGTAATGGCCTGGTAACAACCAGTAATAAATGCTTCGGCTTCTTCTGCACTTTGGAAATAAGTATCCAAATTTTGTTGCCCGCGCACTTCCTCTGTTAGGAAATCCTCACAAGAAGTGAATGTCAGCGAGGCAATCATTGTTAATATTGTTAATATCTTTTTCATGGTTTATACCTTGAGGGTTAAAATTTTAAATCAATTCCAAATAAGAAAGTACGTGGGTTAGGATAAGCGATGCCGTCAATACCGGTTTCAATTACACTGCCATCTTTACCAATCTGTGGACGTTCAGGATCCATACCTGAGTAGCTGGTGATAGTGAAAGGATTTTGAGCCGACAATGAGAGACGCAATTCGGTTCCGTTCAACCACTTCTTGGGGAGTGTGTAACCCACTTGTAATAGTTTGCAACGCATATAAGAGCCGTCTTCTACAAAGAAACTTGAAACGCGTGTGTAATTCTGATTCAAATCATTGTAGGACAGACGAGGAATATCGTTGCTGGTTCCTTCGCCATGCCATGCTTTCTGCAATGTACCTGCCCAAACGTTTTGCCCACTTACGCCGGAGTATAAACCTTTGGTCTTATTGAAAATATCATTACCGAATGTACCATAGAAGTTGGCTGTGAAATCGATGTTTTTATAGCTGAAACCCAAGTTCAAACCTACCATCAAATCGGGATATGGGTTACCGATCCATGTTTTATCATTTTCATCTAGAACTCCGTCATGATTCAAATCCTTAAAGCGAATGTCACCGGGTTGGGCATTGGATTGTACCAGCTTGCCATTTTCGTTGGTGTGAGCATAAACTTCATCCCAATTTTGGAAAATACCATCGGCTACGTAGCGTAGAAGCGTGAAATCAAGCCACCGTCTTCATTACGGATAATTTGGTCGCTGTTGAAACCTCCAGTTGGATAGGACCGTCACCGGAGAATTTAACAGCTTTATTTTTCACTGCGGAAAGGTTCAATCCCACATTATATCGGAAGTCTGCTACTTTGTCGTGCCAGTTCAGACTTAATTCCCAACCGCTAGCTTTCATACTACCTATATTCATCCATACTGTACTGTTCCAGTCGGGGTATCCGATGGCGAAGATATTTTGTTTCTGATAGAGCATATCAGAAGATTTCTTTTGGAAATACTCAAAGGTCATGTCTAGACGGGAGTCAAGGAAGGACATATCCACACCTACGTTCCAGTCTTCTACTGTTTCCCATTTTAGCAAATTATTGCCAACGCCTGATACCATAGTACCTGAAACACGTCCTGGAGCTGTACCGAATACATAATCAGATTGTCCTAACAAAGTCAGCGTAGCATCATTATCTATGTTTTGATTACCTACACGTCCCCAACCTCCGCGTAATTTCAAGTTACTGAAAATCTTCTGGTCTTGCATGAAACTTTCACTGATGATACGCCATGAAGCAGAAACAGAAGGGAAGATGGCATATTTGTTTCCTTTGGGGAAACGAGAAGAACCATCTGCACGAATAGAAGCTGTTAGATAGTAACGATTGTCATAGTTATACATCACGCGTCCTAAATAAGATACTAATGTGCTGTAAGCAGTTTTACCTTCTGACTTTTGGTTTTGTGTACCGGCATTTACTTCCTGCATTTGATCCATATTATTAGGAACATCGTCACGTGAGGCTTTTGATTGGAATTCAGCAAAGCGTTCAGCTGTAAAGCCACCTATTACATTAATATTATGCTTTTCTGCAAAAGTCGTGATGTAAGTAGCAGTATTAGTCCAGTTCCAATCAAGCCATTCCTGCATTTCACGGGAAACATTACTTAATGTAGATTGTTCCAAAGCATCAATATAGAATTCAGGAGTGAATTTGTCTGTACGGCGGAAGTGTGCATTAGCGCCGAACTGCGTGCGCAGGGTCAGTTTTGAATAGGGTTTATCTGTAAATAAGTATTTACAATTGTACCCATTTCACGGGAGTGGGAATTTTGGCGAGCCAATGAACCGGCAGGGTTCCACTCCTGGTTGTTGTAAGAACGCTGATAGTTATTGAATTCGTTATCCACCCATTGATCTTCCGGCTTGAATATAGGAGTTGTGGGGTCCATAGACATGGCAGCTGAAAAAAAGATCGGGGGTATCATCCCATGATTCTACACGTGGGGCAATGTCGAAACCCATTTTTACATATTTATTAAATGTATATTCTGTATTAAGGCGTGCGTTGATTTTGTCCCAATAACCATAGTCATATTGTGAATTGTTACGGTAGTAACCCATACTCAGGTTATAAACCAGTTTGTCTGAACCACCGGAGATATTGAGTGAGTAATTTTGCACTAAAGCAGTTTTGTTGATTACTTCGTCCCACCAGTCTGTTCCTCCGGGATTGGTAGTAGCGCCTGTATCATTCCAAATAGAAGTTCCTCCGTCATTTGTGTATCGGGTATTGAATACTTCTTTATATTCGGCGGCATTAGCCATTTTGGGTTTTGACAGTGTTTGGAAACCTGCAGATGCATTAAAACTGATATTTGTTTTTCCTGCCATTCCTTTTTTGGTTGTGATTAGAATGACACCGTTAGAAGCACGTGTTCCGTAAATGGCAGCAGCCGAAGCGTCTTTTAAAACTTCCATAGATTCAATGTCATTACTGTTTAGGAAGTTGATGTTTGTACCTACCGGCATGCCATCTACTACATACAAAGGATCGGTTCCGTTTACTGTTGTTACACCACGGATTAGAACTTTTGGTTGTGCGCCCGGACCACCACCACTGGTTACTTGAACACCGTTGATTTTACCTTGCAAGCGTCCATTGCATTACCGGTTACAGTTTCGGTAATTTTCTTTTCCTTTTACGGTAGATATAGAACTGGTCAGGTCACTTTTTTTCACGGCTCCATAACCAATAACCACTACTTCGTCCATCAGAACGTCGTTTTTTGAAGAGTTACCGGAATATAATTTCTGTCACCGATTTCAACTTCTTGTTTTTTATATCCGATGTAGGAGATAACGAGAGTCGTTGCACTGTCGGGTACATCGATTGTGTATTTCCCGTCGATGTTGGTCATGGTTCCTTTGTTTAAACCTTTTACCAAGACGTTGCCCCCGATAATAGGTTGTCCTGAATCGTCGGAGACGACACCGCTGATTTTGTTTGTGCGAACGGGGGCCTGACGTTTGGCGGTGATGATGATCTTTTTATTGTTGATGCGGTAAGAGTATTCGTTCAGGATTTTATCCAGAACGTCTTTTATATTCG
>OKWC01000172.1_pt1 | contig 13281 bp, 17 predicted proteins | sample 1606971 | NCBI WGS metagenome assembly OKWC01 (sample SAMN04414076, study PRJEB24778) | human gut metagenome | material: faecal | host: Homo sapiens
GACGCTTGGCAGTAACGTCCATTTCGGCTTATCTGCCTTCTTCTTTACGAGCAATTTGTCTATGTATTTTTCTGTTTCACTTACATTCAGTCCATACTTATATATATGTTTCTCCGCCTTTTCCCGCTGTTCCTCAGGTAATCTTATCAATGCTCTTATCTGCCGCTCACACAAATCGTGCTCCAATGCATTTGCTAACAGCTTGTCGGATAACTTCAGAAGCCTTATCTTATTTGCTATCGTACTCTGTGCTTTTCCGAGTTTTCTTGCCAGCTCTTCCTGAGTATACCCGTAATGGTTCATAAGCCTTTGCATTGCAACAGCTTCCTCTATGCAATTAAGATCGCACCTTTGTATGTTTTCTATTATTGCAAGCACAGAAGATTCTTCTTCGGTTCTGTCCTCAATAATTACCCTGACCTCATTTATACCGGCAAGTATACACGCTCTTAGCCGCCTTTCTCCGGCTATAAGCTCATATCTACCGTCAGATTTTTTTCTCACTGTAAGCGGCTGTAACAGACCGTTCTCTTTTATGCTTATCGCAAGGCTTTCTAATTCTGCTTTATCAAAATACTTTCTCGGCTGATTCGGGTTTAAGTCTATTTCTCTGACATTCACTGTAATAACTTGTCCCATAATTTTCTTATCCTTAGTAAATAACCCCATTATTTCACCCCCAACCTAATTTTATATCAAAACTTATAACTCGGGCAATAAAAAAAAATCCGCCGTTTATCTGCTAAAAAACGACGGAATGCTTAATATTTTCACTTTATTAAAGCGGTTTCTTCTTAATCATCGAAGGATTTCTCGGATATTTTGTCGGAGTCTGACTTACTTTATCTATAATAAATAGTCGTCTGCTGTCGCCATTTGTTATTGTGTAGTCTTTTATCTCCGCTATCTTTCCTCCAAGTACATTAACTGCTTTTTCACACTGAGTTTCATCCTCATTTATAGACTTAAGAGCAATGAACCTGCCGCCCGTTTTTACATAAGGAATGCAATACTCACAAAGTACCGGCATAGCCGCAACAGCCCTTGCCGTTGCAAAATCAAATGCTTCACGCTTTTCTTTTGCGTAGTCCTCTGCTCTGCCGTGAATCACCTTCGCATCAACTCCGGTAAGCTCGCACGCTTTCTCAAGGAATACACATCTCTTATTAAGTGCCTCAAGCAGTGTGCCTTTAAGATCCGGTCTTACTATCATAAGCGGAATGGACGGGAATCCCGCTCCTGTACCTACATCAATAAAACTGCTGTTTTCTTTAATGTCAATCATACTGAACGGCAACACGCTGTCTATGAAATGCTTCACCACTACTTCTTCAAAATCGGTTATTGCTGTCAGATTGACATTCTGATTGTACTCAACAAGAAATTCATACAGCTTTAACAGCTTATCGGCTTTATCCTGCGATAATTTGATATTGCATTTTTGAAATTCACTGATTATAAATTCAATTCTCTCCATGTTTTCTCCCTGAAAGCCATATCAGAAGTACAGATACATCGGCAGGATTGACACCCGAAATTCTTCCTGCCTGACCTATATTCAGCGGTCTGTATTTATTCAGCTTTTCCTGTGCCTCAAGTCTTAAGCCCGATATAGTCTTATAATCAATATCAGTAGGAAGCTGTTTTTCCTCAAGACGTTTCATCTGTTCGATTTTTTCGGTCTGGGTTTTGATATAACCTTCATACTTAATATTAATTTCAAGCTTATCAATTATATCATGTTCAAGTGAAGGTGCATTCTCATCAAACTGAGCCAGATCTCTGTAATCAATCTGGGGACGTTTTAAAAGCTCTATAAACTTGACTCCTTGCGTAATAGGCGATGTACCTTTACTTTCAAGCATTTTATTAAGCTCCTCGCAAGGATAGATAGTAGCTTTCTTTATTCTGCTGGTTTCATTATCAAGTATATTCTTCCGCTCTAAAATCTCTGATAGCGCTCGTCCGATATAAGACCGAATTTGTGTCCTATCGGCACAAGTCTGTCATTAGCATTGTCCTGCCGCAATAGAAGCCTGTACTCACTTCTGCTGGTCATCATTCTGTACGGCTCAACGCAACCCTTTGTAACAAGATCGTCTATAAGCGTACCGATAAAAGAAGTCGTTCTGTCAGGTATATACTGTTCTCTGCCTTTTATCTTCATTGCCGCATTCATACCGGCAATTACGCCCTGTGCGGCGGCTTCCTCATATCCGCTTGTGCAGTTGAACTGACCTGCACCGAATAATCCGGAGATTTTTTTGAATTCGAGAGTAGGATATAATTCAAGCGGATCACAGCAGTCATACTCAATAGCATAAGCCGGTCGCATAATCTCAACGTGTTCAAGACCTTTGATAGTTCTTAAAAACTTTATCTGTACATCTTCCGGCAGTGAACTTGACATTCCCTGAAGATAATATTCATCAGTATCAAGACCCATCGGTTCAACAAAAAGCTGATGTCTTGGCTTATCAGAAAATCTTACAATCTTATCTTCGATGCTTGGACAATATCTCGGACCTACACCCTGTATTCTTCCTGCATAAAGAGGTGACCTGTCGAGATTATCGAGTATAATTTTATGTGTTTCGGCATTAGTATAAGTAACGTAGCACTTGACTTTATTTTCAAGCTTGAATGTGTTGTCAAAGCAGAACGGAGTAATATATTCATCGCCGTCCTGTTCTTCCATCACAGAAAAGTCTATAGACCTTTTATGAACTCTGGCAGGAGTACCGGTTTTGAATCTTCTCATAGAAAGACCGAGATTTCTAAGGCTCTCTGTCAGCTGTAAAGCCCGCAGATACATTATCCGGTCCGCTCTGATAATTCAACTCACCGATATGAATCTTACCGCCGAGATAAGTTCCTGTGGTGATGATAACACAGCCGGCAGGATAGAAAGCGCCAAGCCTTGTTTTTATGCCGGTAATTTTTCCGTTTTCGGCACACACTTCTGTAACCTCAGCCTGTTTTATATCAAGATTTTCGGTATGCTCAAGCACCGACTTCATAAAGGTATGATACTTTACCCTGTCGCTTTGTACTCTGAGAGAATGAACGGCAGGACCTTTACCTTTATTGAGCATTCTTGACTGAATAAAAGTAGCGTCAGCGGCTCTTCCCATTTCACCGCCGAGCGAGTCAAGCTCTCTTACAAGCTGACCTTTTGCCGAGCCGCCTATACACGGATTACAAGGCATATTTGCAATAGCATCAAGACTTAAAGTAAAAACGGCAGTCTTACATCCAAGTCTTGCGGCGGCGAGAGCCGCCTCACATCCTGCATGACCTGCACCTACAACTATAACGTCATAATAATCAAGTTCGTACATAAATAACCCCGATCATAAAAATGTTCTATGTGGAACAATAGGTATTTTTCCAGAAAATCAGCCTGTCACAGAATTTCTGCCGACAGGCTGATATATTTTATTCTTCTTCGTTTGTTTCAGGCTCGTCTTCAATAACTTCAGCTTCTGCCTCTGCTTCAGCCGCAGCTATCTCTTCATCACTTGCCTGCTCTACTTCTTCAATATCCGCAGTTTCATCATGCTCGGTTCTTGTAAATGTTACAACTCTGTCCTCATCAGACAACTTCATAACTCTTACGCCTAAACCGGTTCTTCTCATCACTCTGAGATCGTTTGCACGGATACGGATAATAACACCGTCAGTGCTGATAAGTATAACATCATCGTCAGCCTGTATAGAACGTATACCGCAGACATATCCTCTGTCATCTCTTATCTTGTAGTTCTTAAGACCGTTACCGCCTCTGTTTTGCATACGGTAATCACTCAGCGCACTGAGTCTGCCGTATCCCTTATCGGTTACAGTAAGTATTCTCATATCATCACTGTATACCTTGGCAGCACCAACAATATAGTCATCCTCACGCAGTTTTATTGCTCTTACACCTGCGGCAAGTCTTCCCATACTTCTTATTTTATCTTCACTGAAATGTATTGCCATACCAAGATGTGTAGCAACTATAATTGAGCTGTCACCCTCAGTAAGATGTGCGGCTGCTATTTCATCGCCCTCTGCAAGCGTAATCGCTCTCAGACCGTTCTTTCTCACGTTTCTGAAATCATAAAGCGGCGTTCTCTTGATTTTTCCGTACTTTGTAACACAGATGAAATACTTGTTCTCGGCAAAATCACTCGTTTTCATCATTGCCGCAATACGTTCACCTTCGTCAAGCTGTAACAGATTTACTATGTTTGTGCCTCTGCTCTGCTTGGAACCCTCAGGTACTTCATAGCACTTCAATTTATACATATTACCATAATTTGTAATAAATAAGATATTGTCGTGAGTAGAACTTATGAACATATCCTCAACGAAGTCCTCTTCTCTCTGCTTCATACCCGATACGCCCTTACCGCCACGCTTCTGCAGATTGTATACATCTACAGGCTGACGCTTGATATATCCGATATTAGTATAGGTAAGTACACATTCTTCTTCGGGAATAAGGTCCTCTATATCCACTTCTCCGCTTACCGGCTCAATGGCGGTTCTTCTCTCATCGCCGTATTTTTCCTTGATAGCTGTGATCTCTTCCTTGATTATTTCTTTTACTCTTTCATCGCTTGAAAGTATATCAAGGAAGTCGTTTATCTTCTCCATAATTTCGGCAAGCTCGGAAATAACCTTGTCACGTTCAAGTCCTGTCAGCTGTCCTAATCTCATCTGAACAATAGCGTCCGCCTGTTCTTCGGAAAGTCCTATCTCGTGTTCAAAATGAACATCCTTATAGTTCTCTCCCATAGCCCTCTGTAACAGCTTTGCAAGATCGTCTTCCTTGAAACGCTCCATCAGACGCTCTTTACCTTCCTGTACAGACTTACTTGAACGCAGGATGGAAATTACCTCGTCAATGTTATCAATAGCAAGCAGGAAGCCCTGTAAAATATGCGCTCTTTCTCTTGCTTTCTTAAGATCAAATGCTGTTCTTCTTGTAATTATCTGCTTCTGGAACGCTATATAGTTATCCAGTATCTCAAGAAGTGTCAGCTGCTTAGGCTCGCCGTTTACAAGTGCAATCATAATAACGCCGACAGTATCCTGCAGCTGTGTGAATGAGTACAGCTTATTAAGAACCACCTGTGCATTTACATCTCTCTTAAGCTCATAGACAATACGCATACCGTCCTTGTCACTCTCATCACGGAGATTTGAAATGCCTTCGATACGCTTGTCACGCATAAGCTGTCCGGTAGTTTCAAGCAGCTTTGATTTGTTTACCATATAAGGAATCTCGGTAACGATGATTCTTGAATGGTTACCTTCTTCCACTATCTCTGCTTTACCTCTTAATGTGATCTTGCCACGACCTGTATAATATGCAGAGCGTATTCCGCTGTATCCCATGATTATACCGCCGGTAGGAAAGTCGGGTCCCTTTATATACTGAAGTATTTCTTCTATACCGCATTCGGGATTATCCATTCGTGCAACTATAGCGTCACACACTTCGTTAAGGTTATGAGGAGGTATATTTGTAGCCATACCTACAGCTATACCTACAGAACCGTTTACAAGAAGATTCGGAAATTTTACCGGAAGAACAGTAGGCTCGTCCAGCTTATCATCGTAGTTCTTTCCCCAGTCGATAGTGTCTTTCTTTATATCCTTCAGAAGTTCGGATGCTATCTTTGCCATTCTCGCTTCTGTATACGGTAAGCAGCAGGCGGGTCGCCGTCTACCGAACCGAAGTTTCCATGACCGTCGATAAGAGGATATCTCATTGAGAATCCTGTGCAAGTCTTACCAGTGCGTCATATACCGATGCGTCACCGTGAGGGTGATATTTACCGAGAACTTCACCTACCGTATAAGCACATTTTCTGTACGGCTTGCTTGATGTATTGTCAGCCTCGTTCATCGTGTATATGATTCTTCTGTGTACAGGCTTCATGCCGTCCCTTACATCAGGTAAAGCTCTTGATACCAGCACCGCCATAGAATACTGAAGAAAGCTCTCACGCATTTCTTTTTCTATGTCTACCTGTATCAGTTTTTCAGTGGCTGTGCTGAATTCTTTAACGTCTTTTTCCATTCCGATTTCCTTTCCGATTCTTTTATATCAATCAGAGTATTGATTTTTCGGTAAATATTTCTCTCAGCTTGTTCTGTTCTTCTTCGGAAAGACATTTCTTTGAGAAAATATAAATATTCTGTCTGTTTACAAACAGTAAAAACATCTGTTCATTTTCCATAGCGTCTAAATAATCAGAGCCGAAATAAAGATTTGTAACTACTTCTTCCTGCTCTTCCTCCTCGTGAGGTTCGTCCTTTGCGGGAGAATCGGTTTCTTCTTCCGTTTTGGTTTCATTTTCCGCTATAACAGGTTCTTCTATTACGGTCGTTATCTGTATCCTGTCACGGTAAAACTCAGCCGTATATGTTTCTTCGGCAAGTGAGCTTATAGTCGCAATTAGCTTTTTTCTTATAAGCACAGGCTTGTACCAGGTATAGAATATCATACCGAGCGACAGACCGACCAGAATATAGCCGTAGATACCGGTATGATCTCTAATCAGAAAATCAATGCCAAGTCCCAGCGCTATAAGATAAACAAGCGTGAAAACCAGCGATTTCTTAAACTGATATTTCTTCTGAAACAGCTTGAATCCCTCGCCTATCTCGTCAAGCGTCATGCTGTATTTAATTTTTAACAGTAATTCTTCCATATTTTCCTTTCGTTTTATCCGAACATCAATATAATCACACCTGTAACAAAACAGATCACGGTACATATTCCGGCTATAATGCCGTCAAATATTTTCTTTTTCTTTACAAATATCGGTACATTAACACCCGCAAGAGCCGCAAGTGCAAACATACACATAGGCAGGAATATTTTCATTTCAAGTGTGCCGGTAAGCAGGCAGAATGCCGCAAAAAACCACATAAGACCGCATAAGGCTATAAGCCTTTTCTGACGGTGATAAACGGTGCAAGCTCCTTTTCAAGCTCCTGCTCCTTTTCCATTCTTACTTTAGCTTCAGCCTTTTCCTTTACATCGGTTTCATACTGAGCCTTGACACGCTCTATCTGTTCTTCCCTGCGCTGTCTTAACAGCTCCTTTTCATCGGGCTGCTCCTCGTTATTATTTAAAATTTCATCATTCATAGTAACACCCTTAAGCATTCACGGATTTTATTTTTCCTCGCCCGAATAAAAACAATTATATATCAAGATCCTTTGCGTATCTTGCATTCTGCTCTATAAATTCACGTCTGGGTTCAACCTTGTCGCCCATAAGTATCGAGAATATCTCGTCAGCCTTTGCAGCATCCTCAAGATTAACCTTTATCATTGTTCTTGTCGGCAGGGTCCATTGTCGTTTCCCATAACTGTTCGGGATTCATCTCACCAAGACCTTTATAACGCTGAACGTCAACCTTTGCGTTGCTTTCGCCTGCAAGCTCGGCAATATAAGCATCTCTCTCCTCGTCGCTGAACGCATATCTTACCTTTTTGCCTCTGAACACCTTAAACAGCGGAGGCTGAGCAAGATATACATGTCCTTCTTCTATCAAAGGACGCATAAAGCGGAAGAAGAATGTCAGCAGAAGCGTTCTGATATGTGAGCCGTCGACATCGGCATCGGCCATTACAACTACTCTGCCGTATCTGAGCTTGGTTATATCAAAATCTTCTCCTATACCTGTACCGAGTGCCTTTACGACAGGCTGCAACTTATCATTGTTATAAACCTTGTCCGCTCTTGCCTTCTCAACGTTCAGCATCTTGCCCCAGAGAGGAAGTATAGCCTGAAAACGTCTGTCACGTCCCTGCTTTGCAGAACCGCCCGCAGAATCTCCCTCGACGATATATACTTCTGTCTTTTCGGGATCGGTATCCGAGCAGTCAGCCAGCTTTCCGGGAAGACTTGCACCGTCCGTAACAGACTTTCTCTTTGCCTCCATAGCCTTCTTAGCCGCATCTCTTGCAGCCTGAGCATTGATACATTTCTGAGCTATCGTGGCTATTGTATCGGGATGCTCCTCAAAGTAATATGTCAGCTTCTCTACAGTTATTTTATAAACAACAGGACGAACCTCAGGATTACCGAGCTTGCCCTTTGTCTGACCCTCAAATTCGCATTCGGGGAGCTTTACGGAGATGACCGCATTTATAGCCTCTCTTATAGCTTCACCGCTCAGCGGAACAAACTCCTTGACCTCGTCCTGCTTCTTCTTGGACTTCTTATTGTTATTAGCCTGCTGTTCCTTATACTGCTTTACAAAGTCATTTATGACTTTGTTCAGTGCATTTTTGAATGCAATCTCGTGCGTACCGCCGTCAACCGTATGAATATTGTTTGCAAACGATCTGAACGTTTCACTTGTTGAAGTCTGTGTTGTACTGGAATGCAATCTCAACGGATATATTATCAAGAAGTCCCTCAATATATACAACATCGGGATGAAGCGCTTCTGCTCCTCTTTTCTTCTGCAGCCATTCTACATAGCTGATAATACCGCCCTCGTACTGAAGGATCTCCTGCTTAGGCTTGTCCTCATCTCTGAGGTCGCTTAAAACGATTTTAAGTCCGGCATTCAGAAAAGCCTGTTCTCTGAGTCTGTCAAGCAGTATATCATATTTGAACTCTGTGCTGTGGAATATAGTCGAGTCGGGCTTAAAGCGTACTTGTGTACCTGTCTTATCGGTTGTGCCGATAACCTTCATCTGCTCCTTGTAATGACCGCCGTTTTCAAAAACGCTGGAAATGTATCTCCTTGCCGTATATACAGTAAGCTCAAGCCATTCCGAAAGTGCATTTACAACAGGCGCACCTACGCCGTGCAGACCGCCGGAAACCTTATATCCGCCTCCGCCGAACTTACCGCCTGCGTGAAGTATCGTATATACGACAGTAGCCGCACTTATCTTTTCCTTAGGATGAATGCCTGTAGGTATACCACGTCCGTTATCGGTTACTTCAATAACATCTCCGGGAAGTATCTTAACGTTTATTTCGGTACAATAGCCTGCAAGGGCTTCGTCTATGGCATTGTCCACTATCTCGTATACAAGGTGATGCAGACCGCTTTCACCTGTAGAGCCGATATACATACCCGGTCTTTTTCTTACCGCTTCAAGACCTTCAAGTATCTGAATATCATCTGCACCGTAAGCGTGTTCAACCTGTGTATTATCCTCTATATCCTTTATTTCGCCGTCGATTTCAGGCTCGTCAACCTCTACGGTATTGACGTTTTTTATCAAGAATTTCTTCTGCCATGCTCTTTCCTTTCATCATTTCCGCAATTTCTCACGATACTATATATAATTATATCACATTTCAGCTTCAAAGTCAACTTGAATCACTCATAAACGCTTTTAAAAACGGCATTTCAACGCTGTTCGGATATTAAACTTTCCGCCACTGAATTACTGCTGTAACAGCTGTGCTTTATCGAATGCCGAACATAAAAAAACTTTACAGGCAGTTAAAACATATAATGATATAACAGATTGTAAATACCGATTCCGCATTGCTGAAAATACGATAACAAAGCTAAAAAGGAGCTGATACAAAATCTGCCCCTTTTTATATTTCCGACCTTATTTCATTATCTGCGAACCGCCTTTTCAGCGTAAAAACCGACACGTTTTGAGATATATACATAGTCCTTTGTGACAATAAAGCTCTTCGGCATATCGTAGGAAACATAATAGATCCTGCCCTGCTTCTGCAGTTTCATAAGATAGTCGTTTACGTCTTTGTTTACAGATGTCTTTTCAATGTCGAATATGCCTATTATTTTATCTGACGGTAAGGTTATATCGCCACCGATATGAATATACATATATATCATTCCTCCGTGAAAATGCCGTTTTCTACTTTCCAGACTTTTCCGTTTTTTAATTCTTTAACGTCATTTATATTACAACAAGTAATAAAAACCTGTGAATTAATGATATGATTGAGTACAAAACGCTGTCTGCCTGCGTCAAGCTCGCTTAAAAACATCGTCAAAGTATCATTATCGGGGTTTCGTCCTTTTGTCGTGATTATTTCCGCTTCGGCAAGTTTTAACGCAAGAGCGGTGCTTCTCTGCTGTCCCTGACTTCCGAACTCCTTTACATCGTTATTGTCAATATAAAGATTCATATCGTCACGATGCACGCCAAGCACCGTATAACGCATCTTCAGCTCACGCTGAAAGCTGTTGTTGAGCCGCTCCAGATATTCGTTATAAAGACCGTTTATCTCATCACATTTAAGTTCAGTGCTGTCAAATATGCTTGAATAATACTTAAGCGTGAGATTTTCTCCGCCGGAAAGCTCATTATAAAGCTGTGAAGCTATCGTTTCAAGCAGTGAGAAATACTTGAGTCTGCCGTAGGTGACATTAAGCCCCTCAGCCGCTAAAACGCTGTTCCAGCTCTCTATCTGCGGTCTTATCACAGATAAATCATCACCAAAATTTATTCCAAACAGTAAATTATTTTTATTTTTTAACGCTTTGTTATATCGTGACAGCTTTTTTAAATGTACGGGAGTCTGCATCATACTACGCTGTCGAGATATTCACGTCTGCATTCAGGTACACCCTTGATGAGATTTAAGTGTTCCGGTATAAAAACCACATATTTTAACACGCCGTATAACTCTAAAGCAGATTTTATAGCAAGCCCGTTGTATTTTATCTCTTTTTTATTATTACAAATAGTAAATTCTATCAGATTTTCACTATCTGTATTAATGAAGTGGTAAACCACATTTTTGATAACGCACTTTTCCTTTGAATTATCCAAAGAAAAAGGAATATAAGAGCTTTGCCTTGAGGTACGGAATGACGGTCCCATACAAAGAGAAATAGCCTCACAGAGATTAGTCTTGCCCTGTGCGTTGTTTCCGCAAAGGACGTTTACATTCTCGTGAAAGCAAAATTCCTGCTCCCTTATATTCCTGAAATTCTTTACATAAAGTCGTTTTATCTGCATTTTATCTCATTTTGTCGTTATCTCATACAGCACTTATACTGCTGTTCGTCAAGCTCTACAATATCACCGTCTGCTATCTTCTTGCCACGCATTGTACATATTTCACCGTTTAAATGAACATATCCGCCCTGAATGGCATTTTTGGCTTCTCCGCCTGTTTCACAGGCTCCGCTGAACTTAAGAAACTGTTCCAGCTTTATAAAAGGAGGTTTAACATTTACATTTATACACATTTTAATCACTCTTTCTGGTATATTTAAGCTCCGAAACTCCGCTTTCATCGGGAATTGTGAGCGTAAGACTGTCGCCGTCCAGCTTATAGATGATCTTATAATATTCGTTGTTCATCTTGATTGCTATGACGTTCTTTTCTTCGATTATATATTCGCTTGTTTTGCCGTTTATCGTTATGTTTTTATCATTGATGGTCATTGTAACACCGCCGGAGGCAGACCATGTGCCGAACAGACGGTTCTGTTTGGAAGAAACCGACCATATAGCAGACAGCACGCAGATTCCGATAATCAGCACTCCCAATATTACACAGAGTAATATTCTTGGCAGCTTGCTTTTTTTGCGAACCGAGCGTCCGTCACTGTGGCTTATAATAAAATCCACAATATCAAAGTCGCTTTTTTGTTCATTCTGCTGAAAAACCGCAGAATTGTTGTCGCATCTTATAGACTCCATGTTGATGTTTTTGTAGAATTATCGGTATTTTCAGCCGGTTTTTCTGCGTTTAAATCATCAATTGTCGGGTTTGCGATATTATTATTATTTTACAGTTTTTATCCATAATCATTCCACCCTGTGAAGTATTTCGGGGCTGTCGCTGTCGGCTGAAGATATTACTATCTCACTGCCTTTTATAGTAACAGTATAATATTTAGTATTACCGCTGTCTTTGTAATGCCAATGTATTATTTTTATATAATATCCTATTAGCTTACTGTAAGAATTGATTTTAGAACTTACGGTAAGTGTATTTTCGTCAAACGTATATCTTCTCAGACCGTCGGAGGTTTCCCACGAGCCTATAAGAAAATTTCCTGTCGCTTCGGGACTATAATAATTGCGATTATGATAACGGTAATTATCACAAAGGCAATATAGATCCACTTCCGCTGTTTTTTAAAGACAGACATATTATCGACGTCTTACAGGGCTTACAATAAATGTGAAGCTATCGCCCTCAAGCGGAACTATTTTAAGCGCCGTATTCTGTACGAACAGGAATTTTACCTTATCACAATAGGTATTCTTCAGAGCGTCAAGTATATATCTGCTGTTGAACGAGATTCTGAACTCCTCGCCGCTGTAATCACACTTTATCTTCTGATCCAGCTTTCCTATAGCGGTTTCACAGAATACTCTCAGCGTATTGTCGCTGAATGTGAAGTCAACAGGTGATTTTATCTTATCATTAAGAAGCAGAAGTGTTCTGTCAACACATTCCATAAGCTCTCTTACATTTACTACAGCCTCGATATTTGAAGGCATTCCTATTATCTTTGTATAATCGAAGAAATCGCCTTCAAGCAGACGTGAGAAAACGGTATATTTATCTATGCTGAATATACCCTGGTTTCTGTCTACTGAAACGGTTGCTATCTTGCTTTCATCATCGCTGAGCAGTCGTAAAAGCTCGGATAAGGTCTTAGCCGGTACTACAAAGTCAAAATCTTCGTGTAAAAGGCTTTCTTTTCTTATAGCTATTCTTATACCGTCAACAGATATTACATTAAGCTCATTATTCTTGATCTCGAATTTTGATCCCATAAGAACGGGCTTTGTGTCGATAGTGGCAACGGCATAAAGAGTCTGTCCTATTACGCTTTTTAAAAGAGGCTCGCTTATTTCAAAGCTCTCTCCTCTTGAAAGCTCGGGAAGTACAGGATATTCTTCACTGTTGATACCCATTATGGAATAGGTTATATCCTCGCACATAAGATTCAGCTTAAGCGGCTCGTACTCGTCAAAACGGATAACTCCGCTGGGCATCTTTCTTACTATATCACAGATAAGACGTGAATTAAGTACAAGAACGCCGTCAGATTCTCCTTCTACATCAATAGTGGATTTAATACCCAGCTCCAGATCGTAACCGGTAACTGTAAGCTGATTTCCCGTAAGGCTCAGATGAATTCCTTCAAGAGCCGATATGACTGATTTTGTCGAGGCTGCTTTGGCTGTTGTGGTCAGAGCATCTAATATGTCATTTTTCTGTACACTGAATTTTATCATACGGTATCCTTTCTTATCATAGCGTGATACGCACTTTACTTTCGTATAGAAAATTTAAAC
>OKWC01000175.1_pt1 | contig 13197 bp, 13 predicted proteins | sample 1606971 | NCBI WGS metagenome assembly OKWC01 (sample SAMN04414076, study PRJEB24778) | human gut metagenome | material: faecal | host: Homo sapiens
CAAATCAGTAGTAGGAAAAGGATTGGTAGAAGCCAAAACAGGTTCAGAATGCACTAATTTCCGTAATGGAGATCACACTACGACTATGATTCGTACCGAAAACGGTAAAGTGATCGAAATACAACACAATGTAATGACTCCGCAACCCTATAACCGTTTGTATCAATTGACAGGTGTGAAAGGGTTCGCCAACAAATATCCTACAGAAGGCTACGCATTGGGAGCTGATCAGCTGAGTGCTTCAGGAGTACAACCCAAGGTGGACAATCTCAGCTCACACGGATTCCTGCCACAAGCTGAAATGGATGCTTTGGTTGAGAAATACCAGCACCCTATTCTGAAGAAGTATGGTGAAATAGCCAAAGAGGTAGGCGGACACGGGGGTATGGACTTTATCATGGACAGCCGTCTGGTATATTGTTTGCAGAATGGTCTGCCTCTGGATATGGATGTGTATGACCTTGCCGAGTGGTGTGCACTGGCCGAACTGGGTGAGATATCTATGGACAATAACTGCGCTGCCGTAGAGTTCCCCGACTTCACTCGTGGAGAATGGAACGTGGTGAAAGGCTACAAGCACGCTTATGCAAGCCCGGAAGAAGAGCAGGCAAGTATGGAAAAAGCCAAAGCATTCACCGCTAAACTGAAAGAACAGGGAGCCAAAGAGTGGACGACGGAAGCTGACAAATAATGTAGCATTTAAGTGAAGTGTATCGAGTTTATGTTGTTCTTAAGCATCTGCTCCAGACTGGAGGACGGGTGGTGTGGATGCTTGGAACAAGGTGAAAGGATATCATGACACTTTCTAAAATAATTTTATAACATTCTATTTAAAAATAGTAACAAGGATAAGGAAAGGGGGAGTGCAGCTGGGGCTGCATTTCCTCTTTGCTATTATTAGAAAGACGTTGCTTTCAAGCCTTTTTCATGCTTGTGTTTTGTTTCAAGTCTATGTTAAAAGAATTTAAACAAATCTGATTAATAGATTGGGCTATTTCCTTTCACTGTATCTTTAAACTTCAATACGATTAATTCTTAATTCTAACTGAAAATGAAATTATTATCTGTTTTATCATTGAGTCTGGTGTTATCGTGCACCACTCTTTCTGCTCAGAAAGTCTATGAAATCTCTGCTTTCGGTCTGAAAGCCAATAGCAGTAAAAATGCCTCTCCGGTTCTTCAAAAAGCGCTTGCCAAGATAAAGGCGGAATATAAGGAAGGTGAGAAGGTAATCCTCCGTTTTCCCGAAGGGCGTTATGAATTTCATGAAAAAGGAGCCGCTGTGCGCGAGTATTATATTTCCAATCACGACCAAACGAATCCCAAGAAAGTAGGTATCGCATTAGAGGACATGAAGAATCTGACATTAGACGGGCAAGGTTCCGAATTTGTATTTCACGGCAGGATGTTGCCTGTTTCCTTGTTGCGTTCCGAAAACTGTCTGTTAAAGAACTTCAGCATCGATTTCGAGAACCCCCATATTGCCCAGGTGAAGATCGTAGAAAACGATCCGCAGGATGGAATTGTTTTTGAACCGGCTCCGTGGGTCGATTATCGCATTGCTAAAGATTCCATATTCGAGGCTTATGGTGAAGGATGGACCATGAGACACTCGTGGGGAATTGCTTTTGACGGGGATACCAAACATCTGGTTTACAATACCAGTGACATAGGTTGTCCGACGAAAGGAGCCAGTGAGGTGGCTCCGCGCCGTATCCATGCTCCGGGGTGGAAAGATGCCCGCCTGGTGCCGGGGACAGTGGTGGCCATGCGTGGCTGGGGACGTCCTACACCCGGTATATTCCTTTCCCATGATGTCAATACAACGATTGAGAATGTGAAGGTACATTATGCGGAAGGCATGGGATTGTTGGCACAGCTTTGTGAAAATATTACACTTGAGAAATTTGGCGTATGTTTGAAAGGGGATGCCGATCCGCGTTATTTTACCACGCAGGCAGATGCGACCCATTTTTCCGGTTGTAAGGGTAAGATTGTGTCTTGCAACGGGTTGTATGAGGGGATGATGGATGATGCCATCAATGTACATGGCACTTATTTGAAAGTGGTGAAACGGGTGGACGACCGTACCTTGGTGGGCCGCTATATGCATGGTCAGTCGTGGGGATTCGAGTGGGGATGCCCGGGTGATGAGGTGCAGTTTATCCGTTCGAATACGATGGAACTGGTCGGAAAACAGAATAAGATCATTCTATCCGTCCTTATGACAAAGAACAGACCGAAGGCGCGCGAGAGTTCCTGATTACGTTTCAGGAACCGGTAGACCAGGTAATTAATGAACAAAGTGGTTTCGGAATAGAGAACCTCACATGGACTCCTGAAGTTTTGTTTTCCGGCAATGTGATCCGTAATAACCGTGCACGCGGTTCTTTGTTCAGTACCCCGCGCAAGACTATCGTCGAGAATAACTTGTTTGACCATACTTCGGGGGCTGCTATTCTGCTTTGCGGCGATTGCAACGGTTGGTTTGAGACCGGTGCTTGCCGTCATGTCATTATCCGTAAGAACCGTTTTGTAAACGCGCTGACTAATCTGTTCCAGTTTACCAATGCGGTTATCTCCATCTATCCGGAGATTCCCGACCTGAAGGGACAGCAGCAATATTTCCACGGCGGACCCGAGGGTGGCATTGTGATTGAAGACAATGAGTTTGAAACCTTCGACGCTCCTATTCTTTATGCCAAGTCTGTCGATGGGTTGGTCTTCCGCAATAACACCATTAAGTTGAATACGGAATACAAACCGTTCCATCCTAACCGGAACCGCTTCTGGCTGGAAAGGGTGACGAATGTGACGATTGCCGAATAAATATTTTCCCCTTGTTTGCAGAGATGTAGTTACAGGCGGAAGAAAGTCTGAATAGTAAGATTAAATAAAGTTATCAGCTGTAAGGGTGGAAATTTCCTCCTTTACAGCTGATTTTTTTATCGGTCTTATCTTATTGTTTTTCCCTGTCAGTTTCATGAATCCTAGCCTTGTTGTATAGATAAAATATTTACTAATTTGATTTAGACAACAAGAATTATATTGCTATCTTTGGCAGGATAAAACTAATATTGAATATGAAAAATTGGGTTGTAAAGCTGTTACTGTTACTTTTCATTCCTTCTTTTGTGGGAATTTTGTTCACCGTTATCCTGGGTTTTAATCCGGGTGGTTGGTTACAAATTACGACGTATGCTTTACCTCCGTTACTCACTCTCGCCGGAGGGGCTTTTATCGTTGCTTCAAGATGGAAAATTCCTTTTCTTATATTGATGGCAGCTGCAAGTATGGCCTTTTAATATTCCTTTACAGAACTGGCTTTTTCATTCGGCAGATGAAGTGGTGCGTTATCATGCTGTTACCGATTTATATAATTTGGAGAATAATGCTCTGTATTTTACTTTCGATACTCTGGAGGTGGATTATGCCCGAAGGAGCAGTGTGACTGTCACTCGTGAGGTGACACGAAGTATGGGCAGACACCGCTATCGTAAGGAACAGAAGCAATATCATTTCTCTGTAGCTCCTGCATTTACCGATTCATTGCCCCGTCATAAGTATGAGGAGCGGGAAGTTAAGGCATGGGTTATTCCGGTGAGGCATGAGAAAGGACAAGCCGTTGTATGTTATGAGCGTTGTATTTTTGATTTAGATGATTATCAGAAAGCCATTGATCGGTCCCGCAGTAAACTCCACCATCCTCAAGCTCCGATTATACGACCTTTGTATTCACAGTTCATTACCCGGCAGGAATGGAAAGGAATCTTTTTGAATGTTGCATGGATTGTACTTTCTGTACTGATAGTACTGGGGGTAATTCTGAATTATCAGGCAGACAGGAGGAAAGCATAATATCGGAACAGACTGTATGAAGGGTACTTTATGAATATTATGATCTTCATGCATGAGGCCTGTCAGTACTATTGGTAAATTCTAGAATGATGTTTTCTTTATATAAAACTTTCCCCGGACATTTCATGGCAGAAACATCCGGGGAGAGGTATTTCATTTTTTATTTATTGAAAAGTTTTATTTTGCCTCTACCTTCAGATTGGATAATTCTGTGTCCTTATGGATGGATGGCAGATTATTCTGTTTTACAACAACAGTATGAACTTTTCCTTTTGCCACTTGCGGCAAAGTGAATTTCTGCTTGTAGATAACCTGTTCCGCTGATGGGCGCAGCAGATAGCCTGTTTCTTTTTCAAAGCGGTTGTATATTCTTACCACAATTTGGTTACTGCCTTTTTGAAGCGGTAGCAGCACCTTTTCCTCGCGGAACTTGCAGCGGTAAGGGTTGAGGTGTTTCATTACCGACTTGCCGTTCAGATAGATTTCGATACCGTTTCCGGCACCTACATCTACTAGAATATCTTGTGCTTTGGGCGATTCTACCTGCTGCATCAGGAAGTAACTTTCCAGAATATTGCTGGGGAACATGGCTTTTTCCTCATTCACTTCTTTCCATTGTCCTTTTCTTACCGGTGCTTTGTCCGGATCAGTATGGATGGTGGCAGGAGCATCGAACAATCCGCTGCCCGGTCCGCAGAAGTAACGCTGACCCCATACGGTCTTGGAAGGCAGGTTTAATGCCTGTGCCTTGCCTGCGTCAAGGGTTACTGTGTAAGGTGTTCCATCTACTTCAACCAGTAATTCCTTACCGTTCTCCTGCGGAGTATAGGTAAATTCCAATGCGTTGAGGTTGGATTTGTTGATGCTCCATTGATAGCTCACCGTACTGCGGTAGTTGCTGTAATAATCGAAACAGGAATAACTATAATTGGGAGTGCGCTGTGCAGCCATAGGTTGCGGTTTCACCGGTTGGTCGAACGTGGCGCAAATCACTTGGATGTCTTTTCCGTATGCGTCGGCGGGCAGTGTGAAGATCATCTCCTGTCCTTTCTGAATAGCTTTAATGTCTGCTTTTTGCAGTTTGCATCCCGGCACGTTCAAAGTGATTTTACCATCGGCAGGGCAGTTGCCTGATAAGATGAGGTAGAGGTTATTGCCTTTGCGGGTAATGGTTCCCCATTCGAATTGCTCACGGAAAGGAGAGGCTTCTGTGCCATAAATGGCTTCACCGTTTTTCTTCAACCAGATACCGATTTCTTTCAGCACCTCTCTTTCAAAGGGTACTACGGAACCGTCACCTTTGGGACCGATGTTCAGCAGGAAGTTTCCGCCATGGGAAACTACATTGATCAGGCTGCGTAGTTTTTCCATCGCTTTGGTGTGAACGTCCCCCCTTTTCTGCCAGGAACGGTAGCTCCAGGTTTCATCGAACATGGAAGCTGCTGTTTGCCATGCGGTCTGCAAGGAGCCTTCGGGGTATGTGTTGTCTGCCATGACACTGAAGTCATACTGATCGTTGCCCAACCGGCCGCTTACCATACAGTCTGGTTGCAATCTGTGCACCAGTTGATACAGTTCCTTGCTTTGTTCAGGAGTGTTGGAACCCATGTCAAACCAAAGTTCGGAGATGGGACCGTAGTTGGTCAACAGTTCGGTAACTTGGGCTTTGGTGAATTCATGATGCTGTGGGGTGATGAAATCACAGTTATGGCTGGAGATAGGATAGGCTTGTGGAAAATGCCAGTCTATCAGTGAGAAATAGATGCCGAAGTTGATTCCGCCACGTTTGCAAGCTTCCGCCATCTCTTTTATGAAGTCGCGCTTGCCGGGGGTGGCATCGTATGAATTATAGTCGGTGGTGGCTGTACGGAACATACAGAAACCGTCGTGATGCTTGGTGGTAATGATGATGGAGCGCATACCGGCTTCTTTGGCCAGTGACACGATAGCGTCTGCATCAAACAGGGTGGGATTGAAGCGCAGGGCGGTATCTCCATACCAGTCACTGAAGATTCCCGCAAACGATTGGATTTGTTCACTGTATCCTCGGGTGACGGGGTTGCCTTCCCATACGCCTCCCAGTTCGGAATAAAGACCGAAGTGGATGAACATGGAATACTTGTTCTGATGCCATTTCTCAAATGCTTTTTCCGAGATTTGGGCTGTTGCACCCAGGCTTATGACACAAGCATGATGAAGGTTAGTAATTTTTTCATGATTGTAATTAGTGGTTAACTGAATGAATATATTGCATAATTTCTGTTTGTTGGTCGGGATGGAACCACACGATGTCTTTGTCTCGTTTGAACCAGGTCATCTGTTTACGAGAGTAAATGCGGGAATTTTGCTTGATTTTCCCGATAGCGAATTCCAATGTCCATTCTCCGTCCAGATACTTGAACATTTCTTTGTATCCTACGGTATTGAGCGAGTTCAGATGCCGGAAAGGATATACCTGCCGGGCTTCTTCCAGCAAGCCGTCCTGCATCATGATGTCCACGCGGCGGTTGATGCGGTCATACAATTCTTCGCGGTCGCGGGTTAATCCTATTTTGATGATGCGGAAAGGGCGTTCCTTGTGAGTACGGGTACGGAAAGAAGTATAAGTTTTTCCGGTCATGTAGCATATTTCCAATGCATGTATTACCCGTTTGGGATTTTTCAAATCCACTATTTTGTAATACTCGGGGTCCAGCAGCCTTAGTTCGGCGCACAGAGTGTCCAGCCCTTCCTGTTCGTAACGTCGTAGCATCAGCTGGCGTGTTTCATTGTCTACAGTGGGGATATCATCTATGCCTTTGCAAATGGCATCTATATACATCATGGACCTCCGGTCAGTATTACAGTGTCATGGTTTTGGTATAGGATTTCCAGTTGTGCCAGTACGTCTGCTTCGTATTGTGCGGCGCTGTAATAATCTGTTAGCTGTAATGTTCCGACAAAATAATGAGGAACACGCGCCAGTTGCTCGGGGGTAGGGGCGGCAGTTCCTATCTTCAGGTCTGCATACAATTGGCGTGAGTCTGCCGAAACAATGGAAGTCCGGAAGTGTTCGGCAATGGAAAGGCTTAGTTCGGTCTTTCCTACACCGGTAGGGCCGATAAGGACGATAAGGGTGTCAGGCATGGTGTTTATAAAAAGAGAGGGGCGGACGTGTAACGTCCGCCCCCGTTAAGATTAATAGTTTTCTTGCTCATAAGGGTCCGGTGAGGAGGCACCGCCCATATCAAATCCTTCGGGATCAAAGTCTTCCATATCGAAGTCCTGGTCGCCGTAGAAATTCTCGTCTATATCCAGATTTCCGCTATTGCTTTTTGCCATCATTTTCGTCAAAGTCGACGGTTTTGTTTCGGGGCTTCTCCGGCTTTGCGCGAACACACTGCTTTGTCAAGGTCTTTGCCGGTGATGATTTCCGACAGTTCAATGAAAAACACTCGTTCTGCCAACGGGTCGAATACATACAGCAATTTTTGCTTTTCGTCTTCCACCAAATCACTCAAGCGGGTTTCTCTCATGATGTAGCTGTCTTCTTCCGAACTGCTTCCCATATCTTCCAGTGTGATTTCCTGGTCTTTCTCCCAGTCGTCATCACAAATGAAGAAAGAGGTCATCTGGTCATCTTTATATCCTGCCGCTTTCAATATTGCTTCGTGCAAATCAAAGAAAGTTGCTTCCGAGTCTATCTTTATTTCTCTTATAAAATCATCGACTTCATCAGAGATGAGTGTAAATCTATATACCATATACTATATAACTTGTTTTTCGTGCAGTAAAGTTTATAAAAAAAACTTTGTTATCTGATGATACCTCTTTGAGAATTTTCTATGAAAGAAATAATATATTCTATTTCTTTGCTCATAGGTATTTCTTTGCGTACTTGTTCCAAGGCATCGGTAACGTTCATGCCATTTTTGATAAATAATGCGATAGGTGTTGTGTATATTCTCTATTAGTTCATTAGAGAATCCGCGGCGGCGGAGTCCTACGATATTGATTCCTGCGTAGGCAATGGGTTCGCGCCCTGCTATAATATAAGGAGGAATGTCCTTGCTGAAACGTGAACCGCCCTGTACCATTACATAACCGCCTACCCGGCAGAATTGGTGCATCAATACGGCACCGCTGATAATGGCGTTATCATCAATGATAATTTCACCTGCCATCTTGGTGGCATTGCCTATGATGCAACCGCTGCCTATGATGGCATCATGTGCTACGTGTACTCCTTCCATCAACAGGTTGTTACTGCCCACTATGGTTTTGCCTTTAGCCGCTGTACCACGATTGATGGTTACATTCTCGCGAATGGTGTTGTTATCACCTATTTCGGCAGTCGTTTCTTCACCGCGGAATTTCAAATCCTGGGGAATAGCGCCTATAACAGCTCCCGGAAAAATGGTGTTGCCGTTCCCTATGCGTGAGCCATACAGTATATTGGCGTTAGGCATGATTGTGTTGTTATCACCGATAACTACATTCTTGTCGATAAACACAAAAGGACCGATTTCTACATTCTCACCAATTTTTGCTTCGGGATGTATATATGCTAATGGACTAATCATGTTGTTTTTTTAGTGGTTATTTATTTTTTACTATTTGTGCCATAAACTCGGCTTCGCAGACTACTTTCTCGCCTACAAACACATATCCTTTCATTGTGGAGATGCCCCGGCGGATAGGAGCCAACAATTCAACACGGAACAATAAAGTGTCTCCCGGCACTACTTTCTGGCGGAATTTCACACCGTCTATTTTCATGAAGTAGGTGGAGTATCTTTCGGGTTCGTCCACTGAATTAAGAACAAGCAGACCACCGCATTGTGCCATGGCTTCTACTTGAAGCACACCCGGCATGACAGGTTCCTGTGGGAAGTGTCCCTGGAAGAAGGGTTCGTTGGCGGTTACGTTTTTCACACCGACAATGTGGTTGGCGCCAATGGCAACGACTTTGTCCACTAGCTGGAAAGGATAACGGTGCGGAAGCAGTTCGCGGATGCGGTTGACATCCATGATGGGAGCTTCGTTGCAGTTATAGGACGGAGCCTGTATTTCGTGAAGTTTGATTTCTTTGCGTATCTGGCGGGCAAACTTGTTGTTGATGGTGTGCCCCGGACGGGTGGCGATGATACGTCCCTTGATGGGTTTGCCTATCAGTGCCAGGTCGCCGATGATATCCAGCAGTTTGTGGCGGGCCGGTTCGTTGTCCCATACCAAGGGAACATGGTTGATGTAGCCCAGTTTGGTGGCGTCCATGTGGGGAACCCCCATGACGTCTGCCAGCTTGTCGTAGTTTTCCTGGCTCATCTCTTTTTCGTAGATTACGATGGCGTTGTCCAGATCGCCTCCCTTAATCAGTCCGGCACCCAGCAATGGTTCTATTTCGCGGACGAATACAAAGGTACGCGCGGAAGCTACCTCGGTGGGGAATTTAGCCATGTCTTCCAGTGTGGCGAACTGATTGGACAGTATTTTAGACTGATAAGAGATCAGTGCATTCACACTGAAATTTTCGTCCGGAAGAACAATGATGGAAGATCCGGTTTCCTCGTCCCTGAATTCGATTTTTGATTTTATGATATAGTAATCCTTGACAGCATTCTGTTCTTCGATTCCTACACGCTGTATATTTTCTACATACGCTTTGGCACTGCCGTCCAGAATAGGGAATTCGGGACCGCTTACCTGAATCAGGCAGTTGTCTATACCAGCTGCATAAAGAGCTGCCAAAGCATGTTCTACTGTACTTACTTTTATTCCGTTTTTCATCAGCACAGTGCCGCGGGTAGTATCACCTACGTTTTCTGCTACGGCATCAATTATTGGTTGTCCTTCAAGATCAATTCGTTGGATTTTATACCCGTGGTTGTCCGGTGCAGGATTGAATGTCACCGTCAAGTTTACTCCGGTGTGAAGGCCTTTTCCATTTAAAGAAAAACTGCCTTTTAATGTCTTCTGTTTCAACATGGGGTTTATTTATTTAGTTGTTTTTTTAATTCTTCTATTTCTTTCTGCATGGCGTTCAGCGTGGTGTAAATTTCGGGCAGTTTTTTTGTATACGGCCGATGATTTCATGAAATTCTTGGCATCGATGGCCGGAGTGCCTAGAATTTGCTCGTTGGATTTCACGTTACCGGGAACGCCTGCTTGTGCGCCGATACCTACCTTGTCACCTATCTTAATATGTCCGGCTAGTCCTACCTGTCCGCCAAACATGCACCATTCACCTACTTTGGTGGAACCGGCAATACCCACCTGTGATGCCATGACAGTGTGGCTTCCTACTTCCACATTGTGTGCTATCTGGATCAGGTTATCCAGTTTCACTCCTTTATGTACAATGGTGGCGCCCATGGTGGCACGATCTACGCAGGTATTAGCACCAATCTCCACATTATCTTCTATGATGGCAATACCTATTTGTGGAATTTTTTCGTACCCTTCGGGAGAAGGTGCGAATCCGAATCCATCAGCACCGATTACGCAGCCTGCATGCAGGGTACAGTGGTTTCCTACCAAGCAGTCGTGATAGATGGTGGCATGTGGATAAAGTGTACAATTATTACCTACTTTGGCATGGCTTCCTACAGTAGCGTGCGGGTGGAGGGAAGTGTTGTCACCAATCTCAGCACCATCGCCTACGCAGGCAAACGGAGCGATATATACATCCTTCCCCAACTTCGCAGTGGGGGCAACGTATGCCAGCGGATCTATACCAGTCTTTTTAGGTTTGCTCATTTCATAGAGGGTCAGTAGTTTAGCCAGACTTTCGTAGGCGTTGTCTACCTTGATTAAGGTAGCTTTTACTTCTTGCTCGGGAACGAAATCTTTGTTTACCAACACAATGGTAGACTGAGTATCGTAAATGTAATGAGTATACTTAGGATTTGAAAGAAAAGAAATCGCTCCCGGCACGCCTTCCTCTATTTTAGCAAAAGTATGCACAGTTGCGTTTTCATCGCCAACAATAATTCCCTGGATGTATTCCGCAATTTGTTTAGCTGAGAACTCCATAATACTGTCTAATTCTTTATGTTCTAAATGTTTCAGTTTTGTTACTTGCGTGTTACATGTTAGTGTAAACACATCATTAATTATGCAAATTACGCATTTTTTTTTTTTATATATCCGTACAATTCGCTAATTATTTAATGTCCGTCGTTTTTCGGAACGCAGGTAACATATATAATATTTTTTGACTTTTCGGGAGAGAAGAGAGATGTTGAGCATATCCGAAGCCTTGGCTATATCGCGGGTGCTTCCATCTTTATAGATGATTTCAATACTGTCATCCTCCTTTTATACATATTGTTTCTATACTGGATATGGATAGGAAGTATTTTGCTTCTTTCTTATTGATATTCAGTTGTTTACTTATTCTTGAAAGAATTTCTTCTTTTCGTGCTTTTGTGATGGAAGAGGAGGTTACCTCTACTTTGAATAGTTTCCTGTTAATCATTCCACGACTCAGAGTGGACAATACCACATCGCTGTGATTGCTCCAAACTTTCAGTGCAGTCCATATGTCATTATCATCTAATTGAATAAAATTTTCAAGACAATCCGGGCTGTTATAAAATTCTTTTTTATCAATAGGATGGTATAAAAAGAATCTTAAAGCGGGTGAGGCGAACAGCTCTACGCCACGTAAGGCTAATTCCTTTGCTCGTGTCAGAGTGTTGACCAGCATTTTTTCACTGGCAACGGAGGTCTTGTGCAGATATACCTGCCAGTACATCAGGCGGCGGGACATCAGGAAGTTTTCGATGGAGTAAATGCCTTTGGATTCTACTACCAGGTGATCGTCTTTTACATCAAGCATTTTGATGATGCGGGCGGACCCGATATTGCCTTCGGATACACCGGTATAGAAACTGTCACGCCGCAGATAGTCCAAACGATCCATATCCAATTGACCGCTGACCAGTTGGTGCAGGAATTTCTTGGGATATTCATCTTTGAATATCTGTATGGCAAGATTGAGTTGACCTTTCATGTCCTTGTTCATTCGTTCCATCAGCATCAAGGAGATGTCTTCGTGGGAGACGCCCTGCACGATGGTATTTTCCAGTACGTGGGAGAAGGGTCCGTGGCCGATGTCGTGCATCAGGATAGCGGCTTCCACAGCTTCGGCTTCGCTGTCGAAGATAAAGTTTCCTTTGGTGGCAAGTTGCTGGATGGCCTCACTCATCAGGTAGAAGGCTCCCAAAGAGTGTTGGAACCGTGTATGCTGCGCACCGGGATATACGACAGAGGACAACCCCAGTTGCTTGATACGGTTTAGACGTTGCAAAAGGGGATGTCGTACAACATCGTACAACAACCCCTTTGGTATGTTGATGAACCCGAAGACAGGGTCGTTGATAATCTTTCTTTCGAACATTAAGCGTTAGTCGTTAATCACTTTTTCAACTCTTCCGCCATCTGTGCCTGCACTTCTTGGGCTGCTTTTCGGCTGGCGGCGGCGAAGTTCTCTGTCTTGTCCACGTAGATGATGCCACGGCTGGAGTTGACAATCAGGCCGCAAGTCTTGTTCATGCCATACTTGCAGACTTCTTCCAGGGAGCCGCCTTGTGCGCCTACGCCGGGAACCAATAGGAAGTGTTCGGGAACAATCTTGCGGATATCTTCGAAGGCGCGGCCTTGTGTGGCGCCTACTACGTACATCATCTGTTCGTCACTGGCCCACTCCTGGGATTTGCGGAGCACTTTTTCGAAGAGGCGTTCGCCGTTGGTGTCTTCCGTCAGCTGGAAGTCGTGCGAGCCTTTGTTGCTGGTCAACGCAAGCAGGATTACCCATTTGCCTTCGTACGTAAGGAACGGGGTCACACTGTCTTCGCCCATGTAGGGAGCTACGGTTACGGAATCTATATCCAGCTCTTCGAAGAAGGTGCGGGCATACATGGCAGAGGTGTTCCCGATGTCACCGCGTTTGGCGTCGGCGATGATGAATTGGTCGGGATAGTTCTGCTTGATGTAGTTTACGGTTTTCTCGAAAGCTATCCAGCCTTTCACGCCCATGCTCTCATAAAATGCCAGATTGGGCTTGTAGGCGATGCAGAGGTCGGCAGTAGCGTCGATGATGGCTTTGTTGAAAGCGAATATAGGGTCTTCCTCTTTCAGAAGATGTTCGGGTATTTTCTTGATGTCGGTGTCAAGACCTACGCAAAGGAATGACTTCTTGCGCTTGATGTTCTCGAATAATTGCTGTTTGTTCATATTATTTTTAGTTATCGGGTTACTTATCACTGCCTTACAGTTCGCTCTCTTTCAGTCTTTCTGCATTTTCCGCCACAATCAGGTGGTCGATGCAGTCTTGGATGTCTCCGTCCATGAAGGCGG
>OKWC01000178.1_pt1 | contig 13095 bp, 9 predicted proteins | sample 1606971 | NCBI WGS metagenome assembly OKWC01 (sample SAMN04414076, study PRJEB24778) | human gut metagenome | material: faecal | host: Homo sapiens
ATATTCAATGGTGAATAGTATCGGCTTGCATGAAAATGGTGCGATGGCTGTAGGTTTCGATTTGACTCCTTATATTAAATATGGACAAGAGAATGTAATGGCGGTCCGCATTGATAACAATTGGAATTATAAGGAACGTGCTACCGGCACCAAATATCAATGGAGTGACCGTAATTTCAACGCCAATTATGGAGGTATACCAAAGAATGTATGGCTTCATGTTACTGATAAACTTTATCAGACACTTCCCTTGTACAGTAATTTAAAAACTACCGGTGTCTATATCTATGCGGAAGATATCCGTGTGAAGTCTCGTAAGGCTGTGGTTCATGCAGAGTCTGAAATAAAAAATGAATATAATCGGGATAAGAAAGTCGCTTATAAGGTTGAAGTGTTTGATCGTGACGGGAAAAGCATAAAAAGTTTTGAGGGTACTCAGACGGTAGTAAAACCGGGTGAAACTGCGACTTTGGAAGCTTCAGCAGAAATAGACGGACTTCATTTCTGGAGTTGGGGATACGGATATTTGTACACAGTAAAAACCAGTTTATGGGTGGATGGCAGAAAAGTAGATGAAGTGGCTACCCGTACCGGTTTCCGTAAAACTCGTTTCGGCAAAGGAATGATTTGGTTGAATGACCGGGTGATTCAGATGAAAGGTTTTGCACAGCGTACCAGTAATGAATGGCCGGGAGTCGGTATGAGTGTTCCTGCATGGCTGAGTGATTATAGCAACGGTCTGATGGTGGAAGATAATGCCAACTTGGTTCGTTGGATGCATATCACCCCTTGGAAGCAGGATATTGAATCGTGTGACCGTGTCGGATTGATTCAGGCGATGCAGGCCGGTGATGCGGAAAAGGACCGTGAAGGCCGTCAATGGGAACAACGTACAGAATTGATGCGTGATGCCATTATTTACAACCGTAATAATCCGAGTATTTTATTCTATGAATGTGGAAACGAATCAATCAGTCGTGAACACATGATAGAAATGAAAGCGATTCGTGATAAGTATGACCCTCATGGAGGCCGTGCCATCGGTTCCCGTGAAATGCTTGATATTCGTGAAGCCGAATATGGTGGCGAGATGCTTTATATCAATAAGAGCAAACATCATCCGATGTGGGCCATGGAATACTGCCGTGATGAAGGTCTGCGTAAATATTGGGATGAATATTCTTATCCATATCATAAAAATGGGGAAGGAAATAATTCATTCCGTTCTGCAATGACTAATAAGGTCCAGAAAAAGGTGGATGCCCGTGCTTATAATCACAATCAGGATTCCTTTACTATTGAGAATGTGATTCGTTGGTTTGATTATTGGCGTGAACGCCCGGGTACAGGTGACCGTGTCAGCTCAGGAGGTGTGAAAATCATCTTCTCGGATACGAATACACATTATCGTGGTGTGGAGAATTATCGTCGTAGTGGTGTGACAGATGCCATGCGTATCCCTAAAGATCCTTTCTATGCACATCAGGTGATGTGGGACGGATGGGTGGATATAGAGAATCCCCGTATTCATATCGTTGGTCATTGGAACTATAAAGAAGATGTGGTTAAACCTGTTTATGTGGTATCCAGTGCAGAAAAAGTGGAATTGTTCCTGAATGGCAAATCTTTAGGAAACGGTCAAAGAGATTATCATTTCTTGTATACTTTCAAAGATGTGGCATTTGTTCCGGGCAAGTTGGAAGCTGTAGGGTATGATAAGAATGGAAAAGAATGTTGTCGCGCTGAATTGCAGACTGCAGGCAAGCCGGAACAGATTAAACTCAGTGTGATTCAAAGTCCTAAAGGCTGGAAAGCGGATGGAGCTGATATGGTATTGCTTCAAGTGGAAGTGATGGATAAAGATGGCAGACGTTGCCCGCTGGCTAATGATCTGATACATTTTGACGTAGAGGGACCGGCTGAATGGCGTGGTGGAATAGCACAGGGCAAAGATAATTATATTCTTTCAAAAGATTTGCCTGTAGAATGTGGAATCAACCGGGCTTTGATACGCTCTTTTACGACTCCGGGAACAGTTCGTATAACAGCCAAGGCTGATGGATTGCAATCTGCCGAAATCAGTTTTTCTTCCGCACCGGTTGAAGTGAAGAATGGCTTGAGTAACTATATTCCGGGAGATGAACTGGAGGGCAGGCTGACCCGTGGAGAAACTCCGTTGACTCCTTCTTACAAAGATACGAAAGTCGATGTGAATATCTTATCGGCGGTTGCCGGAGCAACCAGGATGAAGCGATAAAAAGTTTCGATGATAATGAATTGAGTGAATGGAAGAATGATGGCAGACTGAACAGTGCATGGATAACTTATAGTTTGGAACGTGCGGCCCGTGTGGATGAAATTTGCATGAAACTTACCGGTTGGCGTTTGCGTAGCTATCCGTTGGAAATATATGCAGGTGATGAACTGATTTGGAGTGGTGAGACTGAAAAGAGTTTGGGATATATCCACCTGAATGTAAAACCTGTATTGACAAATGAGATAACCATTCGTTTGAAAGGTGCCAGCAAGGAAGGTGACGGTTTCGGACAAATTGTAGAAGTTGCTGCCCCTGCTGCGGGTGAGTTGGATTTGTTTAAGGCAAAAAATGGCGATAAAAACCAATCACGAGTTACGCATTGTTGAAATTGAGTTTAAAGAGAATTTGTGGCAATAGAGATGTGGATATTTTTAGAGGTAAAGATTGATAGACAGGAGTTTCTTTTTTAAGTAGATAGGCGGGGAAACTCCCCGCTTGTATTAAGGTTTTATAAATTGTTAGATGAAACATTGGGTTATGATGAATATGCTTCTGCTTGTCGGAAGCATATTCGCTTTCTCCCAACCTTATAGTGGAGAAAAGCTTTCAAGAGGATTGATTGGAATTCCTACAGAGGAAGGAATGTATTTTAGCTGGCGCATGACCTTGGAGGATGCAGCCGGATTACAATTTGATTTATACCGTAGTTCCGGTGGAGGTGCGGAGGTAAAATTAAATAAAGAACCGATAGATCGGACTTCCGATTTTTTAGACCGTACGGTTGATTATACGGTGGATAATCGTTGGACTTTAAAAGCAACTACCGGGGAAGTCGCTACCTGGACCCGTTTGAAGGGAGAGAAACGGAATCCTTATTTAAGTATTCCTGTTTGTAAACCGGAGGACGGAGAAATAGCAGGTGAATCATTCACTTATACAGCTAATGATTGTAGTGTAGGTGATCTGGATGGTGATGGAGAGTATGAGATTATTTTAAAATGGTCTCCTTCTAATTCAAAGCGACCGCCACAACGTGGCTTTACCGGTAATACCTATTTGGACGCATATAAAATGGATGGAAGAAGATTGTGGCGTATTGATTTGGGACCGAATGTACGTTCCGGAGCAGCCACTACTAATTTCTTGGTTTTTGATTTTGATGGAGATGGATGTGCGGAAATCTGTTGTAAGACAGGAGATGGTACTGTCGATGGGCTGGGACATCGGATAGGAGATGCCCAAGCCGACTGGAGGACATGGGATAAAAAAAGTCCTACGTATGGTAAGATAGTAAATGGCCCGGAATACCTCACGGTTTTTGAGGGACGTACCGGAAAAGAACTGGATTCGAAAGAATATATTCCAACCCGTTATCCCTTGGATGGTTGGGGAGGTGTCGGTGGCAATTGTGGTAATGATAATACTGGTGGTCGTTCAGACCGTTTTACAGCTGGAGTAGCTTTTCTGGATGGAAAAACGCCTTCACCTATCATGGTAAGAGGATGGTACGGACGGACGGTGGTGGCTGCATGGACTTTTACAAACGGGGCATTGAAACATACATGGACTTTTGATAGTGCGGCACCGGGGTGGGAGCCTATTCGGGCATGGGAAATCATAGTGTGACCGTAGCGGATTTTGATGGTGATGGTTGTGATGAAATCTGTGTGGGGGCTATGACTGTAGACCATGATGGTAAAGGACTGTTTACTACGGGCTTGCGTCACGGGGATGCTTTACATGCCGGACGTTTTATTCCTTCCCGTCAAGGTATGCAGGTTTTTGGCGTGCATGAAAATGAAGGCGATAATGAAATTGTAAAGCGTACTCCTGCCGTAGCTATGTTTGATGGAGCGACCGGAGAAATTATCTGGCAGGATGGTTTGGGACAAGATGCCGGTCGTGGAGTAGCTGCTGATATTGATCCGCGTTATGATGGAGCAGAGTGTTGGTGCAATATAGGAGGTTTGAGAAGAGGGGATACCGGAGAAATAATCAGTAATAGAAAGCCTGACTCCTGTAATTTTACCATTTATTGGGACGCTGATCCTTTAGCGGAATTACTGGATCATGTTTCCATCAGTAAATGGAATTGGAATGCGGAAAGTACAGATTTATTATTGAAAGCCGAGGGAGTTGTTTCCAATAATGGAACAAAAGGTAATCCGTGTTTGTCGGGTGATATTTTAGGAGATTGGCGAGAAGAGGTCATTTGGCCTTCCGAAGACCAGACGGAATTACGTATTTATTCTACTACCATACCGGCTGTGGACAGACGTGCCACATGGATGAATGACCGTCAGTACAGGTTGGCGATAGCTTGGCAGAATGTAGCGTATAACCAACCGCCGCACCCTAGTTTCTAGCCTTGTCGCTACTCTGATTAGGATATATGTACTATTGGTTGAACGAATAACAGGAAAATGAATGAATTTCTATTCTCCGGTTTGTTCGTTCATCTTATTTTTGTGAAAGATTTGAAATGCAATAAAAGAAAAACACTATAAATGTCATGAAAGGAAACAAACTTTGTTTATGCTTTTTGTTAGCTGCCGGAGTAGGATTGGGAGCACATGCTCAAAATAAAATAGCTGCTCCGATGAAGGATGTGAATCAAGTCGTTGATAATACACTTGATAGTTTGAATGTGGCGCGTTCCGCCCGTCCTGTTTCAGGTTCCAGCCGGAAAGGGGATAATCCGGTGTTGTTCCTTGTTGGAAATTCAACGATGCGTACCGGTACGTTGGGCAATGGAAATAACGGTCAATGGGGATGGGGATATTTTGAACACGAGTATTTTGATGAAAATAAGATAACCGTTGAAAATCACGCATTGGGAGGAACCAGCAGCCGTACTTTTTATAACCGGTTATGGCCTGATGTCTTGAAAGGAGTTCGTAAAGGTGACTGGGTTATCATAGAATTGGGACATAATGACAATGGTCCGTACGATAGTGGCCGTGCCCGTGCCTCTATTCCGGGAATTGGCAAAGACAGTCTGAATGTGACTATTAAAGAGACAGGAGCAAAAGAGACCGTATATACGTATGGGGAATATATGCGTCGTTTTATTCATGATGTGAAGAAAAAAGGCGCTCATCCTATTTTGATGTCCCTGACTCCTCGCAACGCTTGGGAAGATGCAGACAGCACTATTATCACCCGGGTGAATCAGACATTGGATTATGGGCGAAGCAGGTAGCTAAAAAAGCGAGAGTTCCTTTTATTGATCTGAATGATATCTCGGCACGCAAATTTGAGAAATTCGGCAAAGAAAAAGTAAAGTATATGTTCTATCTGGACCGCATTCACACAAGTGCTTTTGGCGCACGTGTCAATGCAGAATCAGCAGCCGAAGGAATCCGTAATTATAAAGGGTTGGAACTGGCTCGTTATTTGAAACCGGTAGAAAAAGATACGGTTACGGGGGCTACCCGTAAAAAGGGGAATCCTGTATTGTTTACGGTGGGAGACAGTACTGTGAAAAATGCCGATAAAGATGAAAAGGGTATGTGGGGATGGGGAAGTGTGATTCACGAACTGTTTGACACGGAAAGGATCTCTGTAGAGAATCATGCGAAAGCGGGCCGCAGTGCGCGTACTTATTTAGATGAAGGGCGTTGGGATAAAATCTATCATGCACTTCAGCCGGGAGATTTTGTTTTGATACAATTCGGACATAATGATGCAGGTGACATAAACACAGGGAAAGCGCGTGCGGAATTACCCGGTTCAGGAAATGAAAGCAAGGTCTTCAAAATGGAGAAAACCGGCAGCTATCAAGTGGTTTATTCTTTCGGCTGGTATTTGCGTAAGTTTATTATGGATGTAAAAGAAAAGGGAGCTGTTCCTATTGTCCTGAGTCATACACCCCGCAATAAGTTTGATAATGGTGAGATAGAGCGCAATACTAGTTCTTTTGGTAAATGGACGCGTGAAGCGGCAGAAGCGGCCGGGGCTTATTTTATAGATTTGAATAAAATATCAGGAGACAAGCTCCAGGATATGGGATACAATCAAGGTTTGCGTGTAGTAGGAACGTATTTCAATCATGACCATACCCATACCTCTTTGAAAGGTGCCCGTATGAATGCCCGGAGTATTGCTGACGGGCTGAAAGCTACGGACTGTCCGTTAAAAGACTTTTTAAAGTAAATGAAAACAAAACAACATCGTATGAAAAATCTGTTTCTGTTTTTATTTCTATTAGTTGTCTTTACGTCAAAGGCACAGGATAATAGGGTTTCCGGTTTAAATTCCCGTCAGTTTACTAAATACTGGAAGGTTGAATCGGAATCGCCTGATTATAAAGTGACGTTTCAGGGAGATACCGCTGAAATAGTATCTCCCAAGGGATTGACTCTCTGGAGAAAAGAGAAGATGAGTGGAAAAGTGACCATTGAATATGATGCATGTGTGGTGGTGGAGTCGGATGGAGATCGTCTGAGTGATTTGAACTGCTTCTGGATGGCATCAGACCCTCAATATCCCGATAATTTATGGAAGCGCGAAAAATGGCGTAGCGGTATATTTTTGAATTGTTATTCTTTACAGCTTTACTATTTGGGATATGGTGGCAATCATAACTCTACTACACGTTTCCGTCGTTATGATGGGGATGAGTCGGGTATTACAAATCCTAAAGCCCGTCCTGCTATTCTAAAGGAATATACGGATGCCGGACATTTGCTGAAACCGAATCATTGGTATCACATCAAGATTACCAACGAGAACAATAGGGTTAGTTATTACATAGACGGTGAGCGCTTGGTGGACTTCAGGGATGCTGAACCGTTACGGGAAGGCTGGTTTGGTTTTCGTACCACTTTGTCGCGTACTCGTATTACAAATTTCAGTTATGAATGCTCATCGCAAGAGGCGACTGCTGTTCCTTTGCAATGGATTGGTGAGACTCCCCGGCAGGATAAGGCCGTAAGTTTCGGAGTGCCTTTTGATAAAGGGGAAGTTTTCGGAAACAAGTTACGGCTATCTGCAGAGAGTGGTGAGGATATTCCTATTGATACCTGGACTTTGGCTTATTGGCCGGATGGTTCTGTAAAGTGGGGAGGAATAGCAGGAGTTATTCCTGCCGGAACAGAAAAACTGACTCTGGAAAAGGCGGTAAAGAAATCTAAAGCGAAATCCAAACTGCCGGATACAGATAAAAAAAAGTCCGTTTCTGTGGCAGAAACATCACAGGGTATTCATATTTCTACCGGAGTCATTTCAGCATATATACCTCGTCAAGGCGAATTTTTGATAGATAGTCTGTTATATAAAGGTGTGAAAGTAGGAGAAAAGGCTAGGCTTATCTGCCATACGCAAAGTGAACCGGTACTTGAAAGTACTTCTCAAGTTTCTTTCACTAATTATATAGGAGAACTGAAATCTGTAACTGTAGAGCGTGCCGGTTCTGTGCGTGCGCTTGTTAAATTGGAAGGGGTACACAAAAAGTCCGAAGGGTCGTGAGTGGTTGCCCTTTGTGGTACGGCTTTATTTTTATGGTGGCAGTGAGCAAGTGAAAATGGTGCATAGCTTTGTATATGACGGAGATCAGAACAAAGATTTCATTCGCGCCTTGGGAGTTCGTTTTGACGTTCCTATGCGTGAGGCTTTATACAATCGCCATGTAGCTTTCTCTTGTGCCGATGGTGGAGTCTGGAGCGAGCCCGTTCAGCCTTTGGTGGGACGACGCATACTTACATTGGGTAAAACCGGAAATGGAGAATCTTCGTTACAGCAACAGCAGATGGAAGGAAAACGCATTCCTCCTTATGAAGCTTTTGACGAAAAGAACCGTGCTTTGCTTGATCATTGGGCTTCTTGGGACAGCTATCGTCTGTACCAACTGACAGCGGATGCATTTTCAATCCGTAAACGTGCCAATGACAATAATCCTTGGATAGGTACTTTTTCCGGTACACGTAGTGAGGGTTATGCTTTTGCCGGAGATATAACCGGAGGCATGGGGCTTGAGTTGCATGATTTCTGGCAGTCTTATCCGTCTTCTATTGAAATCTCGGATGCAAAACTCCGGTGGCTGCTCTTACCGCATGGATATGGAGTCCGGATGCTGAGCCGATGGACTTGCGCCATTATGATAATGTGGCCCATGACTTGAATGCCAGTTACGAAGATGTGCAAGAAGGAATGAGCACCCCTTACGGGATTGCCCGTACAACGACTCTTACCTTGATACCTCAGGGTGGTTATAGCGGAAAGAAAGCTTTTGCAGAACAAGCTAAACAACTTGCCGGACCGGGAGTGCTGATGCCTGTACCTGACTATTTGCATGCCAAGCAGGCATTTGGTGTTTGGAGCCTTCCCGATCGTAGTACTCCTTTCCGTGCCCGGGTGGAAGACAGGCTGGATGCTTATATCAGCTTCTATCAAAAAGCGATAGAACAAAACAAATGGTATGGTTTCTGGAATTATGGGGATGTGATGCATGCATACGATCCTGTCCGCCATACCTGGCGTTATGACATCGGAGGTTTTGCATGGGATAACACGGAACTGGCTTCTAATATGTGGCTATGGTATAATTTCCTGCGTACCGGACGTGCTGATATCTGGCGCATGGCAGAAGCCATGACCCGTCATACGGCGGAAGTGGATGTGTATCATATCGGTCCGAATGCAGGATTGGGTAGCCGGCACAACGTCAGTCATTGGGGATGTGGAGCCAAAGAAGCACGGATCAGTCAGGCTGCCTGGAATCGTTTCTACTATTATCTTACTACGGACGACCGATGCGGTGATTTAATGACCGAAGTAAAAGATGCCGATCAGAAATTGTACACGCTGGACCCCATGCGTCTGGCGCAACCTCGCAGTCAGTATCCTTGTACGGCACCTGCACGTCTCCGCATCGGTCCCGACTGGTTGGCATACGCCGGAAACTGGATGACTGAATGGGAACGTACCGGCAATACGGTTTACCGTGACAAAATTATAGCCGGGATGAAAAGTATTGTGGCACTGCCCAACCGTATCTTTACAGGTCCGTTGGCTTTAGGTTATGATCCGGCTACAGGGATTATTACCAGCGAATGTGATCCCAAGTTAGAAAGTACAAATCATTTGATGACCATCATGGGAGGTTTTGAAGTCATGAATGAAATGATCCGTATGGTTGATTATCCCGAATGGAATGAGGCATGGCTTGATCTTGCCGCCCGTTATAAGCAGAAAGCATGGGAGTTAAGGAAGAATCGTTTCCGTATATCCCGTTTGTTGGGATATGCAGCCTATCATACCCGTAATGCAAAAATGGCGGAAGAGGCTTGGACAGATTTGTTTTCCCGCTTGGAACATACTCCGGCTCCACCTTTCCGTATAGAAACTGTTCTTCCGCCGGAAGTTCCCGCTCCTTTGGATGAATGTACAAGTATCAGTACCAATGATGCCGCCCTTTGGAGCCTGGATGCCATTTATATGCAGGAAGTGATTCCCGTGGATGATATGAGATAGGATATTTTCGTATCTGTTTGATGATATCATTATATAGCTTATCATCCTGAACATGAGTGAAGAATCTGTTTACAACAACTCTTTTATTGTTTACAGATTCTTCACTGATATTCAAAATAATAGAAATGACAGAATCATTATTCAACAATCCATTTTTCAATATTCCGTGTTTCAGCACTGAAATTCACTCCTATTTTAAACAGTCTTCGTCCGTCTGTTTCAAAAGGAAGTGCGTAATGCTTGTCGTTAATCTGCTGTAAGGCTTCTTCCGCTGTTCCGTTCAGTTTAAACTCCATTATATAGATAAACTTGTCTGTCTGCAAAACGAGGTCTATGCGGCCCCTGCTGGTGTGATACTCCACTTTGACATAGAAACCTACCAGCTTAAAGATGATGAAAAGTACATTCTCGTAATGCAGTTCCTGTTCACGGATAATCTCGTATGTAGTGTCTGCAAAGAAGCTTTGCAGGCGTTGGAAGAAAGAATTGTAGTCGCCTGAACGTATTTCACGGACAAACTTTTGTATCTCAAATGGAGATTCAACGTTGTTCATGCTGGTATAATAAGGTACAAGAAACTGTATGAACCCTTCTTCCACTTCTTTGTTTGGAAAGCCCAAATGATAGATACCGAACTCTTCATCATATCCTTTTATAGTAAGATATCCACTTTGATAGATAACAGGAATGGGACTGGTTGACTCCGAATCAATGCTGTTCAACACTTGGGCATTGGTCTCTTCGTGTGCCATCCGTTCCAGATTGTAATGATGTCTTTTTAGCAGTTCCACCAAGTAAGTAGGAGTCCCCGTCTCGAACCAGTAACTGCCAAATTCCTTGCGCTTGAAAGCATTGAGCAGACTGAACGGATTATACATGCCGATGGAGTTGTGGGTGAAGTGATAGCCATCATAATATTGTCTTAGTTTTTCGCAGAAGCTGTCATAGGTCATCTTTTGTACATCTGCAAATTCATGAAGTTCGGTTTCCAAATTCTTATGAATTTCTTTTTCGCTGATGCCACATAATTCTATATATTCATTCCACATCGAAATATCATCCAGGTTATTCAGATCACTGAATACACTTACTTTTCCAAACTTAGTTACTCCTGTCAGCATGGCGAATTTGATGCAGCCATCCTTGCTTTTCAATGCTCCGTAGAATGCTTTAAGTGTTTCGCGAAAACTATTTTGCAATTCTTTATTGCCGATGGCTTGCAACATGGGCTTGTCATATTCGTCTACCAGAATCACTACACGTTGGCCTGTTTGTTCATAAGCGCGCTGAATGGTGCCTTCAAAACGCATGGACAAGGAATCTTCGGCAGGCTCGCTTCCATATAGCTTTTCCCAGGTTACCAATGTACGGTTCAGTTTGCTTTCCAAACTTTGCGGACTATCATATTTCTGTGTATTCAGGTCAATGTGCAGTATGGGATATTTTGTCCAGTCCTTTTCCAGTTTTTCCATAGCCAGTCCTTGAAAAAGTTCCTTTTTCCCTTGGAAATAAGCTTCCAGAGTGGAGATAAGCAGGCTTTTTCCGAAGCGGCGTGGGCGGCTCAGGAAATAATAGCGTCCGGATTTCACCAATTGATAAATCAATGCTGTTTTATCAATATAGAAATAGCCATCCAGGCGGAGACTTTCAAAATTCTGTATACCGATAGGATAAATCTTATTGCCCATACTTTTTTGTTTTTAAATGATAACATACAAAGTTACTGATTTCCTTTTATTTCCTGTATTTCAGGGAATTCTTTTGGAATAATGTTTGTTTTTAAGTAGGTATGTCACAGAGGGGAATACAGAAACTTTTCATCTTTTGTTCTCTCCTAAAAGGATTTTATGATCTTTTGTTTCTTAATTTATGTCGATGGTTGATGTGGATAAAGTATAATTTATGAGATACCTTATTAGAAATAATCAGTAACAGGCAAAAATGGGTTCATCTGAAGAAATTTATTGGAACATGGCAAAAAACAATAGAAAGTTGGACGCGAAAAATGCCCTCATGCCCTCATTTTTTGCCATAACTTATTTATAATGAACTGCTTATTAGTGGTGGTAGCATCGGTGTTAGTGAGGGCATTGCCCTCACTAACACCGATGCTTAAAATAAATTATTCAGACTTTATCGCATGATACAAAGTACTTTTATTGCTGGCTTTTGGGGGAATGCTCAGCTTGCAGGGAATGCGTCTGGAATAATTTATATTGTTGATTTATAGTTCTTTTTATGCGTATGTCCTTTCGGGTAATTGAAAATCTTCATGAGCGGTCTCCCTTCTTCCTTCTTCTCTGAAGTAGCAGAAGAAAAGTGATATTTGAAAAACTGCTCCAAAGGCAAAATTTGCTCAAATTCGGTGTTGTTTTGCCACAATACCCTACTCTTTTCATCATTCACCCCCTAACGTTCGTTCTTATAAAGCAGCTGCATGGCTTGTGAATCGAGTTGGTGGTAGTCTATGTGTGCATATTTCCCTGTCTCTTATTTCTTTTCTTTCTTTTCTTTTTCTTTTTCTTTTTTGCCCTTTCTTATCACCGTCCGAAGAACCTTCTAACTCTTTTAAGATGTCCATATCATCCATAGACATCTCAGTAACTGCAGGTTCAGCCTGCATTCCGGAAATTTCTTCCTCATCTGGTTCATCATCACCGAACAGTAATTTAGACAGCTTTGCCAGAAATCCCTGTTTCTTCGGCTTCTTTTCTTCTTTTACCTCGTCATCCGGCTGCACTTCTGCTTTTGCATTGTCTGCCTCCGGTATTTCGGAATCTTCGCCTGTTCCACTCAGAATTTTCATTAATTCATCATCTTCATCCGATACCGCTTTTTCGTTTTCTGTTTCCGGATCATCCAGTCCAAAATCATCAATTCCGATATCATCGATTGCCAGATCATCAATTCCATCTTCACTGGCACCCTCATCATTTTTACTTCGGCAGTATCCTCTTTCTGCTCTGCTGTTTTCTCCACTGCTGATGTTTCCATCTCTGCTGTATCATTTGCAGCTTCCTGGTTCACGCTCTCCATGATCTGGTCAATATCATCAAGCATCGGCTGTGTTGCTTTTGTCACACCCTGTGAACTTTCGTCCCTGTCTAATTCCTGCTCGAACTGTTTCAAAAATTCATCGGGATCATTATCTTTCCGGAGTTCCTGTTCAAACTGATCCATAAACAGATCATTGGAATCCGGAATATCAATTGTCTCTCTTGTACTCTTCTGTGGCATTTGTTCTTTACTCTCAATTTCTTCTGGATTTACAGGATCACTGTCATTTAAATCAGATCTGCCATCGACGGCATTTAATAACTGATCCAGGTAATTTTCTGATTCATTCATGGTAATATTCTCCTGCT
>OKWC01000180.1_pt1 | contig 13083 bp, 15 predicted proteins | sample 1606971 | NCBI WGS metagenome assembly OKWC01 (sample SAMN04414076, study PRJEB24778) | human gut metagenome | material: faecal | host: Homo sapiens
AATTTAACAGCAGGCGCAGAAACACAATCATATCTTGTGGAATGTATACACAGGCGTTCAGACAATTAAGTCATTTGCCTTAGAACCTAAAGTTGAAAAGAAATGGGGAAGTCTTCAGGCTGATTATGTTAAAGCAGGATATAAGACTTCAATGGTTGCAGGTACAGCTAATACACTTGGACAGTTTATACAGAAAACATTTGATTTATTAATTCTTTTTATGGGAGCTAAGTATGTAATGGCTGGTAGATTTACGGTAGGTGAATTAGTTGCTTTCAGAATGTTATCAGGCAGAGTAAGTGGTCCTGTATTACGATTTGTCCAATTGTGGCAGGAGTATCAGCAGGCATCAATGTCTGTTAAGAGAATAGGTGATATTTTTAATACATCAACAGAACCAAGAGTTGATATAAATAAGTTGTCGCTTCCACCAATTAAAGGCAGAATTACTTTCGAGAAAGTGAAGTTCAGATATAGAATTGATGCACCGGAAGTAATTAAAAATATAAGTTTTGATATTGAACCGGGACAGATTATAGGAGTAGTGGGAAGGAGCGGTTCAGGTAAAAGTACCATTTCGAAACTTATACAAGATTATATATTCCGGAAAGTGGAAAGATAATGGTAGATGGCGTTGATATATCTTTAGTCGACCCGGCATGGCTTAGAGGACAAATAGGTGTGGTTCTGCAGGAAAATTTTTATGTTTAATGGAAGTATTGCAGAAAATATATCGATACATTGTCCTGGTGTATCTATGGAAAAGATTATTGCTGCTGCAAAAATAGCAGGTGCAAATGATTTTATTATGCATATGCAAAATGGCTATGATACTATGATTGGCGAAAAGGGTGTTGGCTTATCAGGAGGACAGAAACAGCGAATTGCAATTGCAAGAGCTATAATTAGTAATCCTAGAATACTTATATTTGATGAAGCGACTTCGGCACTTGATTATGAATCAGAAAGTATTATTCAGAATAATTTACAGGAAATATGCAAGGGCAGAACTGTATTAATAATTGCACATAGATTGTCAACACTTAAAGATGCTAATAAGATTATGGTAATAGATAATGGCGAACTTGTTGAATTCGATACTAAAGAGAAGTTAATGAGTAACCAGGGACTTTATTATTATCTGTATAATATGCAGAAAGAGGGAAGAGTTTAATGAGAAAAGAAATGCTTAATTATGTGAAGAAATATAGTAGAAAAAGAGATAGAAACCTTAAGTATGATTTTATGCCTGAGCTTCTTGAAATAATTGAGAAACCGGCACATATAGGTGGAAAGGTTATTATCTGGAGCATATTTACATTGCTTGTAGTAACCATTATATGGGCTTCAGTATCTAAAATCGATGTCGTATCTACGACAGGAGGAACAGTTAATCCAAAAGGAAGTGTTATCAATGTTCAGGCTAAGCAGGACGGCGTGGTAAATGAGGTTCTGGTAAGTAATGGTCAGTATGTGCATAAAGGTGATAATTTGGTTAAAATAGATTCCTCATACGAATAATATAGAATGTTGAAATCTGATCTGCACAAAAGAAAATTGCTAGAAGAAGAAAATAAAATATATCAGATGATATTAGATAATCAGGATATAAGTTCAATTGATATAAATCAATACGATGAAAGTATGAAGAATACAATTAATTATATAGTTACACAGGAAAAGTATATAGCAAAAACGAATGAAGGTTCAATTGTTGATAACAAAGAACAACATAATCTGTCTGCACTTTCTAAAATAGCTGACAATGATGAGAAGATTTCTGAGATTGATAACAGTATTAAAAGGCAGAGAATATTCTGGGTAATAAAATACTTCGTTCAGAAACTGATGGATATGTAACGAATATGCAGGAGGGACTTACAGGAAATGTCGTTGGAACAGGAAATGTTCTGATGAATATTATACCTGATAATACACCTATGGAGTTAACCTGTTATGTGAAAAACAGTGATATTGCAGACTTGAAGATTGGTAAAGCGGCAGTTATTAAATTAGAGGCATATCCATATTCGGAATATGGTACATTAACAGGAAAGATAACTTACATATCGGCAGGCGCAGTATCAACAGATGAAGTTAAGAATGTATATGTTGTAAAGCTTAGCATAGAAAATAATAATGATAAGATTAAATTACTCCCGGGAATGACAGCAACCGTAGAATTTGATTTAGGAAAAAGAAGTATTATGAAATACTTTCTTGATCCTATAACCGGAGCTTTAAAAAATACAGCCAGGGAAAAGTAATAAGAATAATCTTATTATAATGTTATAATAATACAATTTAGCGACAGGCGTAAATTACATATTCAAGGACAATCTTATTATAATGTCATAAGAATACCAGCCCATGTAAGTCCACCACCAAAACCAGCTAAAGCAATAAGGTCGCCAGGTGTTACGGTTCCGTTATGTAATACCTCATCTAAGAGGATTGCAACACTTGCAGCTGAAGTATTGCCATATTTATCAAGATTAACAGGGAAAATATCATCGCTAAGATGTAATCTTTTAGCGGCAAACTGAATAATACGTTTATTTGCCTGATGAAGTAATATTTTGTTGAAATCTTTTATTTCTATTCCGGATTTTGTTGATAATGATTCAATAATTTCCGGGATTTTTCTTGTAGCAAATTTGAATACTTCCTGACCATTCATATGGACATAAGGAGAGGTATAATTATTTTGAATAAAAGGGTTAATTAGTGGAGCATTTCCACAGGTTAATACATCGCCTTTACTTCCGTCTGAACCGTGTTCTAAACATAGTATGCCATGTTTGTCTGAATGGGAAACACCTAATATGGCAGCACCGGCCCCATCACCGAATAATACACAGGTACCTCTGTCAGTCCAGTCAATTATTTTAGAAAGTGTTTCAGCACCTATTATAAGAGCATGCTTAATTAATCCAGAGCAAATGAAAGCATGGGCCGTCTGTAATCCATACATAAATCCGGTGCAGGCAGCATTTATATCATAACACATAGCATTTATGGCACCGGTTGCAGCCTGGACTTTGCATGCTGTACTTGGCATTTTTCCATCAGGAGTTAATGTGGCTACAATAATTAAATCGATATCCTCCGGTGAGATATGGGAGTCTTTAATAGCTTTTATAGCGGCTTTAATTGATAATGTGGCAGTTGTATCACTATTTGAAATTCTTCGTTCTGAGATGCCGGTTCTGTCAGTAATCCATTCATCACTTGTATCGACAATGGTGCTAAAATATTTATTTGTTACAATATTTGCAGGAACAGCAGAACCTGTTCCTAATATATATGATGTCATAAGCTTTCTCCGTTCATAAAATATACGTTATTTAATTATACACCGAAAATAAGGATATCTTGCATAAAAATAAAATAAAAAGTACGATAAGCAGTAGGATAAACAGTAAGATAAGCAGTAAGATAAACAGGCTGAAGTAATTAATACATTTACAAATAACAGGGGCAGAATAATTATAAGACAATAAACAGGATTATAATAAATCAGGCTCGTTACCCGGTCTATATATGATGTTGTTTCATATATAAAATGGATAAAGAGCCTATATTTTTATTCTGAAAGAATAATATAATATTCAAAAGGTTTTAGAGTGTTGAGGTCTTTAGTATTAAGAGTAGTTTTCTCATCATTGATAATTCCTGTTGAATCACCATTTAATAAGATGTTGCCTTTAGAAATCTTCTTATCATATTTAACTGTCTGTTCTTTATTAGAAAGATTAACAACAACTGTAATCTTCTTACCATTTTTAACACGTTCGTAAGATAATATGCTTTTGTTATCGTTCGTAATCATTCTGACTTTACCGCCGGCTAATCCTGTATAAAGAGGTTCATTCTCAGTCTTTATTGTACAGAAATCAGTAAGGAGTTTCTCGTATTTATAATCGCCAAAATCGATATTATCCTTTTCGAAGAACTCAAGGGAAATATCTGAATCTTCTTCATTACCTGAATATATAAGAGGAAGTCCCTCAGCAGTAAATACTACAGTATATAAAGCACCAAGAGATTCTTCGCCGAAACGGTCAGCAAGTGTTCCGTCATAAGTATTTTTATCGTGGTTATCGATGAAATTCATCTTAAAAGCTCCGTAAGGGAGGTCCTTTTTGATGTAGCTTTCTAATTTGTCAGCAGTATTTGGAACTGATGATGCTAACTTGAGTGCATCATATAATTCGAAATTATAGTTACTGTCAAATGCTTTGTTAAGAAGTGAATCACTGTTTGTACCATCTTCTGCAACCATATAGATAGGTTTAACCTTATCTAATTCAGTACGTGCCTGTTCCCAGAAGTCAAGTGGTACACCCTGTGCATAATCGCATCTGAAACCATCAACACCGATATCATCTATCCAGAATTTCATGGCATCAATCATAGCAGTTCTCATATCATTATTTGTATAATCTAATTGTGCTACGTCATTCCAGTCTGTATTAAGAGGTGAAATGATATTACCATTTTCATCTTTAGCATAATATTCAGAGTGTTCAGTAATCCAGGTATGGTCCCAGCCTGTATGATTAGCAACCCAGTCTAAGATAACGTGGAAGCCCATTTCGTGAGCTTTATTTACTAATTCCTTGAATTCATCAAGAGTACCGAATTCATTGTTTACTTCTTTATAATCTCTTATAGAATAATAAGAACCGAGAGTACCTTTTTTATTAAGCTCGGAAATAGGATAGATAGGCATAAACCAGAGTGTATTGACACCCATATTTTTAAGTCTTTCTAAATGACTTGAAAATGCGGCAAATGTACCCTCATTTGTATATTGACGTACATTAACTTCATAGATTATGGCTGTATCTATCCAGTCAGCCTGCGTACGCTCGCCTATTACCACTTCATCTTCTTTAAAAGTTTCTTTCTTAGAAGAATTACCACAGCCTGCTAAGGACAGAACCATAGAAGTGGCTAATGATAATGCAATAAATGATTTAAAAATCTTTCTCATATCTTGTATTGTCTCCAGTCTGCAGGCTATAGATATTTTGTTAAATTAAGTTGTTATAAAAGACAATTTTTGTGTTGCCTGCCACACAATTGTCAGGTAACTTTAAGTATACCGAACAGTTGAGAAATGGGCAAGTTATATTCTTGAAATAATGTATATTTTATTTGCAATTATACTCTTGGAAAAATATATATTTTATTTGTGAAAATATATGTTTTTTTATTTGTGTTTTAATCGGAGTTTAATGATAAAATATTATTGACAGTACCAGTTAATAATATTACAATTCAATTTGGCTGACTTAACGAGATTAATAGTCTTATGGATATTTTCAGGTATGTGAATCCGTTATGTAAAAACGCAAGATGGAAAATGAATTTTGAAAATAAATTTTACATCAGTTTATTAATAGAATTTGCTGTGGCATAGATAAACCAGAAAGGAATTTTGAGATGACAAAAAGACTTATAGATTTAGTTGATATTTCAAAATCATACGGTGACAATTTAATTCTTGATGAATTAAATCTGTATATAAGAGAGAATGAATTTCTAACATTATTAGGACCAAGTGGTTGCGGTAAGACTACGACCCTTAGAATCATAGGTGGGTTTGAACAGCCAGATAATGGAAAAGTTGTTTTTGATGGGAAAGATATTACAAAGCTTCCGCCCAATAAGAGACAGTTAAATACAGTATTTCAGAAATATGCCTTATTTACACATATGACAATAGCTGAAAATATAGCATTTGGATTAAAGATAAAGAAGAAAAGCAAACAATATATTGATGACAAGATTAAATATGCTTTAAAGCTTGTTAACCTTGATGGATATGAAAACAGAATGGCAGATTCATTAAGTGGTGGACAACAACAGCGAATTGCAATAGCCAGAGCCATTGTTAACGAGCCTAAGGTTTTGTTACTTGATGAACATTAGGAGCATTGGATTTGAAACTCCGTCAGGAGATGCAGTATGAACTTATCAGATTAAAGAATGAACTTGGAATTACATTTATATATGTAACACATGACCAGGAAGAAGCACTTACTATGTCTGATACAATCGTGGTTATGAATCAGGGATATATACAGCAGATTGGTACACCGGAAGATATATATAATGAGCCTGAGAATGCATTTGTGGCGGATTTCATTGGTGACAGCAATATTATCTCTGCTACTATGATAGAAGATAAAGTTGTAGAGATACTTGGAACAAAGTTCAAATGTGTGGATACAGGTTTTGGTAATAATAAACCTGTGGATGCAGTTATAAGACCTGAGGACGTGGAATTAGTTGAAAAAGGAAAAGGAATAATAAGATGGCAGGGTCACACATCTCATATTTAAGGGAGTTCATTACGAGATGGAGGTTATGGCTAATGGTTATGAATGGTTAGTGCATAGTACAACATTTGAGCCGGTTGGAACGGAAGTAGGTATAACTGTTGATCCATTCAATATTCAGATAATGCATAAGCCTGAATCAGAAGATGAGGAGGCAGTACCAATTGAAGAATAAAGAGAAAAAGGATAGGGCACTTAGCGCCTCATTCAAGAATACATTAATGGCGGGACCTTATATTGTATGGATAATTGCTTTCATAGTAATTCCGTTAGTCTTTGTATTCTATTATGGATTTACTGATGCAAATGGACATTTTACTTTCGATAATGTTGCCGTAATTGCACAGAAAGAATATTATAATGCATTGATTTTATCTATAATCCTGGCAGTTATAAGTACATTGGTATGTCTGTTGCTTGCGTATCCGTTAGCACTTATTCTTAGAAATATGCATATGAAGAAGAATAGTTTTATTGTATTTGTATTCATTATGCCGATGTGGATGAATTTTCTGTTGAGAACTTATGCATGGCAGGCAATATTAGATATAAATGGTGTACTTGATCATCTGTTGAATACATTGCATTTACCATATTTTAATATAATTAATACTCCGGCAGCAATAGTATTAGGTATGGTATATGACTTTTTGCCATTTATGGTCTTACCTATATATAATGTATTAGTTAAAATCGATGACAATACGATAAATGCGGCAAGAGATTTAGGAGCAGATTACTTCCAGACACTTAGAAAAGTAATTCTGCCGCTCAGTTTTCCGGGAATTGCAAGTGGAATAATTATGGTATTTGTTCCTGCACTTACTACTTTCGTTGTATCAGACATTTTAGGTGGAGGTAAACTATTACTTATCGGTAACCTTGTGGAAAATAAGGTTAAAGCAGATAACATTAATTTAGGTGCGGGACTTTCACTTATACTTATGATATTCATTGTTTTAAATATGTTATTTACGGCAAAATACGATAAGGGTGAAGGAGGAAATGTATTATAATGAAAAATGCAGCAAAGAAAATATACTTAGCACTTATAATTCTGTTTCTATATCTTCCGATTATTGTACTTATTGTGGCATCATTTAATGATTCTAAGATACTTGGAACATGGAAAGGTTTTACTTTTAAATGGTATAAACAGTTTTTTGCAAATGACTCAATAATGAATGCATTAAAGACAACACTTGTATTAGCAGAATATCAGCATTTATAGCAACGGTGATAGGAGTAGTTGCCTGTCTTGCCATAAACAGAATGAAGAAAGTGCCAAGAGCAATACTTACAAGTATAACAAATATTCCAATGTTAAATGCAGAAATAGTAACAGGTCTTGCATTTATGTTATTATTTATCGGAATTGGTGTATCGCTTAGTTTTTCGACAGTTCTTATAGCGCATATAACGTTTTTGTATTCCATATGCAGTATTAAGTATTATGCCTAAGGTTAAGCAGATGGATAACAGTATGTATGAAGCGGCCCTTGACTTAGGAGCATCTAAGACATTAGCATTTTTCAAGGTTACATTACCAGATATAATGCCGGGTGTTTTGTCAGGTTTCTTTATGTCATTTACAATGTCATTAGATGACTTTATAATTACACATTTCACAAGAGGTTCAGGCTTTGATACATTGTCTACAAAGATTTATACCGAAGTAAGAAAAGGTATAAAACCAGAGATGTATGCACTGTCAACGTTATTATTTGTTACAGTATTTGTGTTACTTCTATTGATTAATAAGACACCGGCTAAGAAGAAAGTCGTAACGAAGAGAGCAGAAATTATAAATAAATGTATGCAATATGCGACAATCGTGGTGATTATAGCATTAGTTGCAGTAAGTACAGTATATTCTGTAAAGAATATATTTGCCAAGAACACATACAAAGAAGAAATATATGTATACAACTGGGGCGAATATTTAGATCCAGAAGTAATTGATATGTTTGAAAAAGAGACAGGCATCAAGGTTAATTATGAAGAGTTTGAAACAAATGAAGAGATGTATACAATAATTGCCAAAGGTGCAAGAACATATGATGTTGTATGTCCGTCTGATTATATGATTCAGAAAATGATTGAAAATAATCTGCTTGCAGAAATAGATTATTCAAATGTTCCTAATATTTCTAATATGGGTAAACAGTATATGGAAAGTGCTGAGGGCTTTGATCCGGGTAATAAATACAGTGTTCCATATTGCTGGGGAACAGTTGGAATTATGTATAATACTAAGATGGTAGATGAGAAAGTAGACAGCTGGTCAATATTATTTAATGATAAATATAAGAACAACATTCTTATGCAGAATAGTGTAAGAGATGCATATTGTGTAGCACTTTCAAGTCTCGGCTACAGTATTAATACTTTAGATGAAAATGAGATTAAGGAAGCCACTGATTTATTAATCAAACAAAAGCCTCTTGTACAGGCGTATGTTATAGATCAGGTCAGAGACAAGATGATTAAGAATGCAGCCGCAATCGGAGTTATCTATTCAGGCGAGGCTATCTATATGCAGAGAGAAAATCCGGATTTGGAATATGTTGTTCCAAAAGAGGGCTCTAATGTATGGATAGATGGCTGGGTTATTCCTAAGAACTGTACCAATAAATCAGGAGCAGAAGCATGGATTAATTTCTTGTGCAGACCAGATATTGCACTTATGAATTTTGATTATATAACATATTCAACACCAAATGATGCTGCGAGAAATCTTATAGAAGATGAAGAAATCAGAAATAGTGAGATTGCATTTCCAGATGAATCAATCTTAGAAAGATGCAAGGTATATAATTATCTTGGCACAGACGGTGACAAGTTATATGATAAATACTGGACTAAGGTAGGTGCGGAATAATGAACTATGATGAATCAAGAAAATATATACAGGACGCTTCCTCAAGGGGAAGTGTCTTAGGTCTTGACAATATTGTTAACCTGATGAATAAGCTGGGTAATGTGCAGGACCGTTTAAAGGTTGTGCATATTGCCGGGACTAATGGCAAGGGTTCAACTTCTGCATATATTACTCAGATATTAATTGAAGCAGGCTATACAGTGGGAAGATACACATCGCCTGCTGTTTTTGATTATATGGAAATGTTTACCATAAATAATATTAATATTTCTGAAGATGAATATGCAATAAATATGACAATAATAAAGAAAGCAATTGATGAAATGGAAGCAGAACATATGACACTTCCCACACCATTTGAAATCGAGACAGCATTAGCTTATCTGTATTTCTACAGAAATAAATGTGATATAGCAATAATCGAAACTGGAATGGGCGGACGACTGGATGCTACTAATATAGTAAAATCTCCACTTGTAAGTGTTCTTACTTCAATAAGTAAAGACCATTCAAGATTCCTTGGCGAAACACTTGAAGAGATAACATTTAATAAAGCGGGAATAATTAAGAAAAATTGTCCGGTGGTAAGTGCGATTCAGTGTGATGAGGCGGCTAAGGTTATTAAAGAAGAAGCAATTAAGAATAATTCTAAGCTTATTGTATGTAATGAGCTTCAGAATGTAAGATTTAATAATGATAAAACATATGGAAGATATGTTGGAATTAGTAATGAGTTTAATGTAGAGACATCAATGCTTGGTACGTTTCAGATACATAATATCCCTACAGCAATTGAGACTATATTAGCATTAAAATCAGAGGGTTTCTTTATCTATAAAGAGAATATTGAAAATGGAATTAAAAATGCATCTATTAGTGGAAGATGTGAAAGAATAAATGATACACCTGCGATATATATTGATGGCGGACATAATCCGGGAGCAGCATTTAATCTTAAGAATACTCTGGAAATGTATTTTACAAATAGGAAATTAGTATATATAATAGGAGTATTAGCTGATAAAGACTACGATACAGTTCTGTCTGTTACGGGAGGTCTTGCAAATCATATAATAACTGTGACACCACCTGATAATGCAAGGTCATTAGACGGCAGAGAATTATTAAAGACAGTATTAAAGTATAATACTTCGGCAGAATATGCAGATGATTTAGAAAAGGCAGTTAACCGTGGCATTGAATGTGCCGGTGATGACGGAGTATTATTTGTATTTGGTTCATTATCGTATTTAGGCAGAATTAAGGAAATAGTAAGAAGTAAGAAAGGATAAGACTTCCAATGATAGATAAGACAAAGATAGAAGAGGGTGTAAGATTATTGCTTGAGGGAATGGGAGAAGATGTGAATAGAGAGGGATTGCTAGATACACCTAAGAGAGTTGCTAAGATGTACGAAGAGATTTATGGTGGTTTAGAAGAAGATGCAGCCACACATTTATCAAGAACATTTACAAGTACATCAGTTGATATGGTAATAGAGAAAGATATTACATTTTATTCAACCTGTGAGCACCATTTGTTACCATTTTATGGAGTGGTGCATATTGCATATATTCCAGATGGCAAGGTTGTCGGACTCAGTAAATTAGCAAGAACTGTTGAGGTATTTGCAAGACGTCCACAGATTCAGGAACAGATGACAGCCCAGATAGCAGAGGCCATTATGAATTATTTATCACCAAAAGGTGTAATGGTTAAAGTAGAAGCAGAGCATATGTGTATGTCGATGCGAGGTGTCAAAAAGCCGGGAAGTAAGACTGTTACATTGTATGCTTTAGGTGAATTTAAGGATAATAAAGAGGCGAGGCAGGAATTTCTAGATAGTGTTAAGTAGACACCTGCGGAAATGGAGATAGTGCGAAAGAATTGCACTGATGTGCCAATTCTTTCGCACAGCTAAATGTGTTGCAGGCATCACATTTAGCATTTATCGCAGAGCCAAATCTGACATTTGGCTCGCGATCCTCCGGCACTTTGTGTCTGCGGAAATGGAGAAGATTATGAGAATTGGAAATAAGAATTTTGATGTTGAACATAAGACCTATATAATGGGCATATTGAATTGTACGCCTGATTCGTTTTCGGATGGTGGAAAATATAATGATATAGACAGAGCTATTAAACACGTAGAAGAAATGATACGTGATGGTGCAGATATAATTGATGTCGGTGGTGAATCTACAAGACCGGGTTATACAATTATACCTGATGAAGAAGAAATTGAAAGAGTAGTTCCGGTTATAGAGAAGATAAAGGCTAATTTTGATATTCCTGTTTCAATTGATACATATAAGAGCAAGGTAGCAGATGCAGCAGTAATAGCAGGCGCAGATTTGGTAAATGACATCTGGGGATGTAAGTATGATAAGAAGATTGCAGATGTTATAGCAAAGAGAGATGTTGCGTGTTGTCTTATGCATAACAGAGATTTAGAGAAGAATCCTTATGGAAATGATGTAATGTATGATGTGTTAACTGATTTACAGGAAAGTATAGATATTGCACTTAAAGCAGGAGTTGCGAAGAACAAGATTATTACTGATCCGGGAATAGGCTTTGGTAAAACATTGCAGGATAATCTTAATGTTATGAATAATGTGGACTGGCTTAAGGAATTAGGATACCCAATATTATTAGGAACTTCTAAGAAGTCGATGATTGGACTTACTTTAGATGTACCAAAAGATGAGCGGCTAGAGGGAACACTTGTTACAACAGTTATGGGCGTTATGAAAGGTTGCGCATTTATAAGAGTTCATGATGTATTAGAGAATAAGAGAGCAGTTGTTATGACAGAAGCAATATTGTCGGCATAACAAGTTGCTGCAGAAAGTGTGAAAAATAATGCTGATGCGATTATTTTTCACACAGCTAATTGCTTGCAAAAGCAATTAGCATTATATGGCAGATGAGAAATCGCCTACGCGAATTTCTCATCGCCGCTTCGCAAACAAGTTGCTGAGAAAAGTGTGAAAGAATTGTGCCGATGCACCAATTCTTTCACACAGCTAAATGTGTCGCAGGCGTCACATTTAGCCATATCGCAGAGCAAAATCTGAAATTTTGCTCGCGATTCCTCCGACGTAAACGTCTGCGGAAAAGGAGAAATAAGATATGGATAAAATTGTAATTAAAGATTTAGAAGTATTTGGAAAACATGGTGTATATAAAGAGGAAAATGTTTTAGGACAGAAATTCTTAGTAAGTGCCGAGATTTCATTAAGTACAAGAAAAGCAGGAATTACTGATGCATTAGAATTATCAGTTGATTATGGTAAGGTATGCCAGTTTATTAATGAATTTATGCAGAAAAATACATTTAAACTGATAGAGGCCGCAGCAGAACATCTTGTATTAGGAATATTTGCACATTTTGAATTAATACAGAGTGTTAAAGTTACAATTAAGAAACCATGGGCTCCTATAGGACTTCCACTTGATTATGTGGCAGTAGAAATTGAGAGAAGCTGGCACAGGGCATATGTGGCATTAGGCTCTAATATGGGAGATAAACTTAAATATTTAGAAGATGCTGTAAAAGCCATTGAAAATGATGTTAATTGTAAATTACTTAAGATTTCAGATATTATAGTGACAGAACCATATGGCCCGGTAGAACAGGACGATTTCTTAAATGGCTGTATGATGATTGACACACTTTATACACCGCAGGAATTATTAAGATTTCTACAGAAGTTAGAGAGTGAAGCAAATCGTGTACGAGAAGTACATTGGGGACCTAGAACATTAGATTTAGATATTCTTCTATATGATGATTTGGTTACCTCAGATGATGAACTTACAATTCCACATCCTGAAATGCATAAGAGA
>OKWC01000182.1_pt1 | contig 13059 bp, 14 predicted proteins | sample 1606971 | NCBI WGS metagenome assembly OKWC01 (sample SAMN04414076, study PRJEB24778) | human gut metagenome | material: faecal | host: Homo sapiens
AAACTATAACAAACCATAGGAAATACATATTATACAAATCAGAAAATATAGTTGACAATTAGTGCTGTTCAATGTAAAATCACTAAACATAAGATATCATATAAAACATATAGGAATAGTAATAATAAACATTCCCATAGATTTATAATGATGAAATATGAAAAATGAATGAAATGGAGGTAAAGAAATGTCTGAGATTTTAATAGAGAATTTATATAAAACCTTTAAGACAAAAGGCGGAGAAGTACATGCTTTAAATGATGTAAGTCTTTCTATAGAAGCAGGAGAAATCTTTGGAATAATCGGAATGTCCGGTGCAGGAAAAAGTACACTTGTCCGATGTATGAATTATTTGGAACGTCCAACTAAAGGAACAGTTAAAGTCCAGGGACAGGAATTATCTTCTTTATCAGGCCGACAGCTTAGAAAGAAAAGAGAAAACATTGGAATGATTTTCCAACATTTTAATCTTTTAATGCAGAAAACAGTAATTGACAACATTTGTTTTCCTTTATATATACAAGGCACTTCTAAGAAAGCAGCGAGAAAAAGAGCAGAAGAACTTCTTGATATAGTAGGACTTTCAGAAAAGGCTAAAGCATATCCGGCACAGCTTTCAGGAGGACAGAAGCAGAGAGTTGCAATTGCAAGAGCATTAGCGACTAATCCGAAGATACTTCTTTGTGATGAGGCAACAAGTGCATTAGACCCACAGACAACATCTTCTATATTAGAATTGCTTAAGAAGATTAATAAAGAATTTGGAATAACAATAATAATCATTACGCATCAGATGTCAGTTGTCAGAGAGATATGTACTAAAGTGGCAATTATGAAACAGGGAGTAATCGTAGAGCAGGGCGATACGGTTGAAATATTCAATCATCCTAAGTCAGATGTTGCTAAAGAACTTCTGAGCACAGACAGTGATTGCTTATCAGATAAAGAAAGTTATGATGTGGTAGACAGCATACAGAATGGAACAAGAGTAAGAATTGTTTATTCGGAAAATTCGGCATTTGAGCCTGTAATTGCAAATATGATTCTTAAATTCAATGAACCAGTCAATATTCTAAAAGCATCAACTAAAAATGTTGGTGGTGTGGCAAAAGGTGAAATGATTCTTGAATTTCAGAAGAATTTTACAAGACTTTCAGAGATACAGGAATATCTGAAAGAACGAAATATAGAATTAGAAGTCATTGACGAAAAGTGGAAGGAGGGTGCTTAAGATGTTTACTCCGGAAGTTATAGAAATGATAAAACAAGGAATTTATGAAACACTTTATATGACATTAGTTTCTACATTCTTTGGATATCTGATTGGTTTACCAATGGGCGTGTTACTATGTGTAACAGGCAAGGATGGATTAAAACCGAATGCAGTAATATACAAAGTATTAGATATAATTGCTAACATCGTAAGAAGTATCCCGTTCTTAATTCTGTTAATATTACTGATACCATTTACAAGACTTTTATTAGGACAAAGTTATGGTTCAACAGCTACAATAGTTCCGCTTGTAGCCGCAGCTATTCCGTTTATAGCCAGAATGGTTGAATCTTCATTAAAAGAAGTAGATGCAGGTGTTATAGAAGCAGCAAGATCTATGGGTGCTTCAACATTCAGAATTATAGTAAAAGTGCTTTTAGTAGAAGCAAGAACATCTATTATTACAGGCGCAACGATAGCAATCGGTACAATACTTGGATACTCAGCTATGGCAGGAACTGTGGGTGGTGGCGGACTTGGAGATATCGCAGTAAGATATGGTTATTACAGATATCAGACAGACATTATGATTGTTACAGTAGTATTACTTGTAGTATTAGTTCAGATATTCCAGTCAATCGGAATGTTAATAGCAAATCGCCTTGATAAACGTAAATAATTAGATGATAAATACAAAGCAGAACTTTAATAAAATAAAGTCAGACATAACCTAGAAATATAATTTATTACAATTAGCAGTTTAATAGTTTATAAGACTTATTTGATAAGTCTTTATATAAAATAAATAGAGAAAGAAGAGGACAAGAATATGAGAAAGACATTTAAGAAAATTTTAGCAGTAACATTAACAGGTGTAATATTAGCAAGCTCATTAACAGGCTGCGGAAAATCTAAGAAAGATGATAAAACAATTAAAATCGCTGCATCAGCAACACCACATGCTGAAATATTAGAGAAAGCTAAACCATTATTAGAGAAGAAGGGATACAAATTAGAGATTAAAGTATTCGATGATTATGTTCAACCAAACCAGGTTGTAGAGAGTGGGGAATTTGATGCAAATTACTTCCAGCACATTCCATATTTAGAATCATTTAATAAAGAAAAAGGTACACACCTTGTAAATGCAGGCGGAATACATTATGAGCCATTTGGAATCTATCCGGGTAAGAAGAAATCTTTAGATGATATTGCAAAAGGTGATTCAATCGCAGTTCCTAATGATACGACAAATGAAGCAAGAGCATTACAGTTATTACAGGATAACGGAATTATCAAGTTAAAAGATGGTGTAGGTCTTGAAGCGACAGTTAATGATATTGTTGATAACCCATATGATGTTAAAATTGTAGAGCTTGAAGCTGCACAGGTAGCAAGAGTTGTTGATGAAACAGCATTTGTTGTGTTGAATGGTAACTATGCACTTCAGGCAGGCTTTTCAGTAGGAAAAGATTCAATTGCAAGTGAAAAAGCAGATTCAGAAGCAGCACAGACATATGTAAATATAATAGCAGTTAAAGAAGGCAATGAAAATAAAGATTCTATCAAAGCATTAGTTGAAGTATTAAAATCAGATGAAATCAAAGAATACATCAATGAAACATACGATGGAGCAGTAGTTCCATTTGAATAAAAATAGAGATTACAAACATAAATATTAAAAAACAGGGTATCAAAAGGTGTGTAGCACCTCGCACACATAAAAATATCCGGAGACAGGTCTGCCTCTGGATATTTTTATGTGTGGTAGTTTTTAGAGTGAATTTTGACACCATAATCATAGATGTGCATATCTTATTGTGCGTTGTTTTGAAGTTGAATTTTATCAGTATTTTCTTAGAAAATTTACCATTTTTTCAATAGTCGCTGTACTCTCATCTAAGAAAGGATAGAAAACACTAAAGGCATGTGTTAGTTTTGAATCTTTAGAAAAATTCAATAACTTATGTGGAACATTATATTTAGTAAGGACTTTTTCGTAATCTAATGTATAGTGTGAAAGATTGTCATTAGTACTTGTTACCAGAAAACAAGGTGGCAACGAAAGTTACTATATCCTTGTGTTCTGGATTAACATATTTGGCAAAATTTCCTTTTTTATAATTCTTACCAAAGACATATTTAGGTAAGAACAAGCCTATCTGGTCAAAGCGTGTTGTATAAAACATACCACTTATAAGACCAAGAGCATTGATTTTAAGATGAGAGGGTTCTACATTTGCCACATTAGCAACGTTCTCGCAATTATCAACAGCAGTATGATATGTAAGCAGACATGCACCACCACTGTCGCCGACAGCATAAATATGTTCAGTATCGCCATTGTATAGTGCTATGTTATCGGAGATGAAATTCATTGCCAGAGTGATATCTGATAATTGTTCATAAATCATACAATCGGGGACAAGACGATATTCAACACTAAATACCAGGAAACCCATTGAACTAAGTCTTGCACAGAAGAATCTGTTAAATTCCTTATTTCCCATAATAAGTCCTCCACCATGGATATTAACAATTACAGGGAGAATGGCATTTTCCATATCTTTTGGACGAAATATATCTAATCTATGTTCTTTGAGCCCATCATTTGAATAAGAAATGTCTTTATATTCAAGTATGTTGTCCGGAAAGTTAAATTCTAAGTCTCTTTTATCAGCTTGCTTTTCGAATTTCTCACGTTGTTTATAGAAAATACTTTTAATACTCATAATTACCTCATTTCTTTGTATGTTATTTTAATTCGGCTTTTTTGATTATTTGAGTTCATTCAATGCTTATATATAAAAAGCTCTGAATTATAGAATAAGAATACCATTTGTAATAAAACATACAAGAACTTAAAAATAATTATGTATGTAAAAATTCATTAAAGAGAGTGATGACGACTATTTCAAATTCTTTACAACAGAGCTTGAGGATACATATAGGGATTAATACTATATAGAAGATGATAAATTTGTACAAATCTGCCTTTGAAATGTATTGTTAAATAGTGATACAATTAACATAGTATCTATTTACAGTTGAAAGATATGATTTATGAGGAAAATTTATATATTGAAGATGATAACGGCGAATTTGATGCGATTTTCGAAAGAGATGAAGAGGGTGTATATCTATGCGATGAGTTAAGTAGTGTAGATATCCGAATAGAATATGATGATGAGGGACACGTAGAAGAAATATATAGCAAACAGCATTTAGAGGGCAGATATGGTGCGGATCCATATCTTAAGAGAATAGTAAATTGGGAGGTTAAAGAGTGGGTTTAATGCCGAAGAAGAAAAGTGATATTAAGAATTTTGAATATTCGAAGGTTAGAGAGGACTTGTTCGATATGTTAATGGAATTAGGCTCACTAGAGGATGCCAAAAGACGTGCAAAAAGAATATATGATGAATATGTATCAGCGAAAATATATGCACCATCTGCTATGGTTTCGGCTACGAGAATGTTTGAGTTAGTAGAAGAATTAGAGAAATATTTAGAGAAATAAATTTATTAGAATATATTATTGGAGTATGTAAGAAGAAAATTTCAACTCAGATTTAAGACATATAGAAGAGCTTAAAGTTTTTCTATATGTCTTTTTTAGATAAAAAAATTCCATTGTAATTTATATACAAAAAACGCTCTGAGAGAATATGCACGCATTTGTATACAAAATGTCATATAGAGCTAAACAAAAGTGGCGTAGTGTATGTCTTACAATATTCTTTCTCAAAGTTGTGTAAAACACCTCAAAAATCGCGAAAAAATAAAAAAGAGACATTTGTAACATTAAAATTATCAGGAAAATAAAATATAATATCTCAAAACAGTTCACAAAATTACATAATGTGAACTTATCGGAACGTTAAAAGTGAAGATTGGAGATGCCTATGAATAATGCTAGTTACAAGTTAAGAAAAAAAATTATAAGTGTATTGATAGTTAATATTGCAGTAGTGATGTTAATGTCAGGATGTGGAGAAAATAAGAGTAATAAAGGAGCAGGTAATAGGGGTAAAAACAGGTTTAGCAATCTGACAAAAGATTCAAATAAAGATAATAAATCTTCAGATACAGATATAGATTCGAATGACAACGACACAGATAATAGTGATAAAGATACAGATAACAATGGTACGAATAAAAAAGGTACTGATAATATGGATTCTAAAACAGATACCGAGCCTGTTAATATTGAGCAGGAATTATTGAAACAACGTGGAATCGATTTTGATAAGTCAGATTATCCTACATTTACAGGGGGAGAGGGAATCGTTGATACCAATTCTGTTTTTGGAAGTTCAGCATTCTATAAGTATACAAATTCTAATTACAATATGATTTCAGATGGCAAGATTTATGAAGTGAATCTAGAGGCGAAGCTGTCAAATGGGCAAAATTGCAGATTAGTAGGAACACTTCCGGAAGATGGCGAAATTATAAGCTGTAAATTAGAATATGATGGTCAGGGTTTAGAAGTGGAGTATAGGAATCATCATAATTATAAATTAACCTCGACTTCAGCAGCAGGTCCATTTACGACAAAACAGATAGATACAGCCCAATATCCTATGTTTGCAAAAGTATATAGGTATCAGTCAGATGGCAAAACACTTGAAGATTGTACAGAAGCCTATATGAACCTGGATAAATATTATCATGATACAACTCCTTATATTGTATTTATGAATGGAAAGATTAGTATGGTGGAACCAAAAAAAAAAAAATTTTTATGATGAAAATAGTGTAGGGAGAATATATTTTGATGGAGAATGGAGAGAATTTATCGGATATGACATAGATACGTCAGCTATGGGAAATGAGACACCGATAAGATTATTTAACAGTAATATTGTCATGACGAATTGTGCGTTTTATGAAATTATATATGCCAGAAAACCTGTATTAACACCTGATAAAGATACATATAAGAATCAGGATGGTTCGTATGCACAGTATCTTCCTTGTTATGGAAGTATGCATCATATGAAATTAAGAAAGATAGAACTTCTAAGTAATTATTATGAGGATGTGAGAAATATATGTTCTGCGAGCGTAATCACGAAAGATTATAAAATACTTCCTATAGAAGAAATTATGGGAGACAGATATAGTTATGATGCATTTTTCTATGACTGGTCTATAGATGAAGCGGGTAATTATGAAAATCAAGATAATAATGTTAGTAATTATGGCAATGGAGGTGTTAATTAATGAAGAAGAGAGTTCTAGCTATAGTAATGTCTGTAATGCTTATATTGCTAGCAGGATGTGAAGATAAAGAATATCCCAAACATACATTGAGTACAGAAGAGACTAAGCATACAGTAGATAAGCAATATAATGATACTGTACAGCTTACCGAGACAGATATTCAGAAAATGAATGATAATAAGGCAGTATTTGTATATAGTGACGAGAATTATGTTACTACGTTAGTTGGCAAATACTATGATGAGAAAATAAATGACTACGAAGATGCAGTTGAATCATTAAACGGAGTGGCTTCATTAATTGGATTGTCAGCGGGTTCTGAATTCTTCTGCGTATTTGGTGAGCAGGATAGTAAAGGATATACATATTATACATTTCAACAGAAATACGGTGGACTTACATTACAATATGCAACCTTAAAAGTTATTGTTGACCCGGAGGGATATGCGGCGGGATTGTCGTGTTCATTTACACCGGATGTGGGTATTGCAGAAGAAAAGACATTTATAAGTGCAGCGCAGGCGGAAAGTATAGTTAAGAAGCAATATCCTGATATAGATTTTAAATATTATACAGACTATACGCAGAAGTCAGCAGTTACATTTAACACCAGAACAGTTGAATGTATGGTTGTATATACATCTAATCCTGAACAATCAGTTTCATTTGACATGCCATATATTGAACATTTTGTAACATATGCAGGCGAATATCTGACATCGGTTCCAACTTCCTCGATAGGTTCGGCAATAGATGATGCATACAAGACAGAGGATTATTTTAAGAATCTTCAGGCTGGTACCTATACAGGAAAGGTTAAATTATATGATGGAAGTTCCTTAGAAATCACAGTACCTACAGCATATAATTCGCAGGACGGTAAATATTATCTGGCGGATATTGACAGAAAAATTATGGTATCGGATTATGCTGCATTTAATTATGACAATGGCAGATTAGATTTCATAACATCAGATGATAACAACGGTTGGGATGATAATTATCTGATAACATATTATAACTACATTCGTGCTTATGATTATTATGCTGATATGAATATTAGGTCAATAGATGGTTTTGAAACCCCTATACTTATTACTGTAAATATGTGTAATGAGAAAGGCGAGGCTGAGAATAATGCGTGCTTTTATGGTGTGAATAATGGCTGGGCGTGTTTTGGAAGTAGTCAGGCAAACAGATATGGAGAGGCACTTGACGTAGTAGGTCATGAGTATACCCATGGAGTAACCAGAAGTTCTATGCAGGGAACTAAATATGCAAATGAAACGGGTGCAATTAACGAAGCATACAGTGATATTATGGGAAATATAATGGAAATGCGAGCAAATGCAACAACTGACGGTTCTTGGAAATTAGCCGAGAACAGTGGAGAAACACTACGTTCTATGAGTAATCCTAATCTGTATAAACAGCCTGCATATGTGGGTGATGAGTATTATGGTGCAAATGTAATTACACCACATCAATATAATGATAACGGAAGTGTGCATCAGAACAATTCATTATTATCGCATATTGCATACCGGTTATATAAAGATGGAATGAGTCTTTCAGATGAGAGTAAATTATGGTACACATCGATAGAATTAATTACACCGCTTTCAGATTATGATGATGTCTATGCGTGCTTATTATTTAGTGCCAAGATAAATGGTTTAGATAAGTATTCTGATAAAATTACTGAATTATTTGAGGCAGCAGGTCTGTTAGGTGATAGAAACAGTAATGCATATGATACAAAGAAATCAGGTTGTGGCAGACTCGAAATTAAAGTATCAGATGAACTTGCACAGGGTTGTGATTTCGTTGGAGTATATTCGGTTGCAAGTGATGGAAGTCTTACATATGAAAGTTCAGTATGTCCTGATGTAAATGGAAGAATTTCCGTATTAATTCCTGCTGGGCGATATGCATTTATATATGGACATGTGACAGAGGAGGGCGTACAGAATTACGGATATCAGAGGTCAGGCTGGGCTTCGGAAACAGATTATCTGGTTGCCGTTGAAATAGAAAATGGTAAAACAACAAATTTAGATGATGTAAGTTAGGAGGTGAAGGCATTTGAAAAAGCATAAAAAAACTAATATGGATATTAATAATAATCTTCATAATTGTAGCAATAGCTACAGGTGTTACGATATTTTGCTTAGTGACATTTAATGAGAGAGATTTCGTGATTAACAGCAAGAATACCAGTAATGAGGATATAAATATTTCTGATGATACTAAAGTATATGGGAATGCTGATGATAATTATTCATTTGTATATAATGCAGAGGCTGAGTTAGTCGAAGATAATTCGAACATTTACCTGTACACAGTTGAAGAGGGCGAACCACCATATATTATGATTTATTATTCCAAGGGCAAGATAAAGCCTGAGAAATATTTTAGGGATTATAAGAAAATGGTGAAAAAGTCATATAAGAAAGCATCATTTAAGAAGATTTCACAGGTACATATTGGAGATAAGACACTTTATATGTTAAGAGCCGAGATAAAAAGTGAGGGTTCAACATATGTAATCGACAGATATATAGAGATATATAAGAATTGCAGTGTTCAATACACGATTAAGAGTAACCATACAGGAAGTGAGGACGAAGTCTTAGCTGGCATCATAAAGAGCTTCTGTTTCGACAGCAAAGCATATTCTAACCGAAATAATAGTGGTAATAATGATAGCAATAATACATCAGATACCCTAGAATATAAAGATTTCAGTTCCATTTCTAATGATAAAATAGGTATCTCAATGTCTGTACCTGCGGACTTGCAAATGCAGGAGATACCAATAGGTCTATACGGCCAGAGCGACAATATTATTCTGTTTGCTTCATATCAGAACAGCGATGCTACGGGGGCTGCCATATATGATGCAGATGATTTTGTAAACAGGATAGCAGAAGTAGATGGACTGCTGCAAAGCCAATTAGGTGTAGACAAAGTCACAATAAATAATGGTTCAGAAGAACAACTTGGCAATTATCTGGCTTATGGATTCCCTATACAGATTGAAACTGATGGATTTAAGGGAAGTGGAAAACTATATCTGATAAATGGTTCAAAGAATAGTTCAAATGCAGGCTGTTATATTTTATATTATGCAGTTTCTAATGAAGATAAATATACAAAGGCAGCCGAGCAATGCATAAGCAGTTTCAGTATAGACAGTGAGCCACAGGATATGCCGTCATATCAGAAATAATTCAGATACAACTAATAAGATATCATTCTTATATATAACAGGAATCACAGATAAAAAACCTGAGGATATGGGTGGCATTATTCGATTGGAATTGTCAGATGATTCATTTATTATGGTGGAAATAACTAATACCAGTACTGAGAGTGTTAATTCAGCCGATGATTATATGCAGCAGTTCGTAAAACTTCTGAAAGAAGACAATTCTGATATCAAGTATACAGTCAGCGAGATATCCAGGGCTGACAGTGGCAGGTATGATTTTAAAACAGTCGATATCTCATATAATTATGAAGGCAAGGACAGAGTTCTTTCATTAAGTTGTGCAGATGGTTCTAACGGAGTTATATATAGAATCTATTATTCTGGAATAACTGATGAAGCAGAGAAACTAAAACATTATATAGTGATATTCTATGGTCGTTTAGAGCTGGCTAAGAAGAATGGAGGTCAATATGAGGAAAACAGGAAAGAAAGTTAGCATTAATACTTACAACGGCAATAACATTAACATTATTTACATCATGCGGTGGTAAGAAAAGTGATGTGGAGGATTAGGAGACGATAATAAGGTAAATAATATATTAATCAGGGTAAAATAAAGATACGGATAATAATTCAAATGGTGGTTATGACAATAATGATGATAGCAATGATGATAATAATGATAAAGATAGTGATGATAGTGGTCAGAATGACAAATCAAATGATAAGAAGAGTAATAAAAAGGGCAGCAGTAAGAATAATAAAAGCACATTACAACTTGAGACTTATAAAGGAGATGGCTTTTCAATATTAGTACCAAAGGGCTGGAATATAATGACAGGTGGAGATGGTGTATATTTCTGGTATAACATTTACAATCCACAGGACGAGAGTATGATGGTATTCCAATATGGTAAATTAGAGCCTTTTCTCAAATCATATGAGGCAAAAGCATCATGGCAGAAGTGGGCACCAATAACAGGGACAGGAGACGAGACATTTGCTCATGCGCCGGTATGTCTTGAAAAAACTGCAAAAGGAATATTAGATTGCTGGAGTGAATGTATTGAATTTCAACAGTATATAGGTCAGAATCCTACATTTATAAGTCTTAATAATCTTTCCATAAAGAGTTGTGATGCATATCAGGGAAAATTAGCTTCGTTAGGGCTTCCTGAAAGTATAGCGATTGCATCATGCAGTACAGCTACAGGAAAAAAGCAGTAATTACACTTTCAACAGCGATATTTGATCCGGGATATATGGACTTTTTTATGGAAGGAATAGACACTTATTATACATCAGCTTATAACACAACAGGAATTTTACTTCCTGAAAATTGCGATGAGGCCTATGCAAAAGCATTAGCACAGTGTGCGGCCAGTCTTGAATTCGACGAGGAATTTGTCGCAAGAGCAAATAGACAGAGCGATGCAGTTTTATCAGATGTGCAGCAGCGCTCAGCAGAGAATGAGGCATTAATGGATGAATTTATGAGAAAATGGGGATATTAAGGGGAGAATCATAGTTGTGTGAAAATTATGGTGTAATTAAAGGGAAGAATCGTAGTTGTGTGAAAAATAGGGTGTAATTAAAGACAGTCAGGCGCAATCGTCTGGCTGTTTTTGATATTTATTACCAGGAAATTTCGTTGAAATTGTCCTGGTAAGTAAAAAACGCTCCGCGAGGATCGCACTGTGGCGGAGCAGAAAATGTTGCTATAGCAACCCGCCGCAGGCGGAGAATGTCGCAAGCGACATTCTTTATTCTGTTTTTATAAATCACAATTACAAAATTGTAGAGTACATTTGATATATTTGCTGTATGAAAGTTTTAAATGATATAGAAATAAGAGATTGCAAATTATAAAAATAATTTAAAGGAGGCAATAGAATATAAAGATTATAATGGATTAGTTTGCAAAATCTTAGTAATCAGAATTGGCTTACGTACAGGAGGAAAAAAGTATGGAAGAATTTTGTAGCAAATGTGGAACTAAGTTTGAAGGAAAGTTTTGTCCAACATGTGGAACACCATCAAAGAACAATATTATAGAAAATGCAAGAAGACCTGGATTAACTGATAGATCTTGGTTTGTTATATTGATGCTTTTTATTATATTTCCAGTAGGATTAGTCTTAATGTGGAGAAAAGAAAAATTTTCTAAAGCAGGAAGGATTGTTTTAACCATTATTGGAACTTGCTGGTTACTATTTATAGTAATATGTGGAAGTGCATACTATTATTATGAAAACAGTGGTGATATATATATTGATACAGTTAAAGAGTCATCACCTGATATATCAGAATATAGTGGAATTACATTTGGAGAAGCACTTGATGATTATTTTCTATATCCAAAATGGCGTTATTTTGAAAGTTCTTATGATACTGATATAGTGGAATTTACGGGATATGGCTCATATGATGGTTTATCAGGTACAATATTGATACAATTTGAAGTAACTGACTCTAAGAGCAAAGTTGTATATATGGAATTTAATTATGATGATATCGATGAAAGCGAGATATTTGACGAGTATGAAATAGATGATATTTTAAGCACAATTTTTGATGAAGTATTATATGGAGGATTTTAGTATGTTTTGTACGAAATGTGGATATAAAAATAATAATGATGTAAAGTTTTGCATAAATTGTGGCAATATGCTTCAAGCGTCAGGTCAATCGCAAAGTCAATCACAAAGACAAGCGTCAAGTCAACCACAGGGGCAATCACAAAGCCAGGCGATAAGCCAACCACAGGGGCAATCACAAAGCCAGGCGATAAGCCAACCACAGGGGCAATCACAAAGTCAGGCGACAAGCCAACCGCAAAATCAAATGCAAAGTGAATTATTAAATATAAGTCCGTTGCAAGGAATATATATGCAGCGCAAAGAGCCGATTGCAAATGAATTGCCAAAGAGTAGTGCTATGTCTATATTAATAGGTGGAATTTTTGGCTTGTTCTTCGGAGTTTTAGCAAGTGACCAGGGAATAGGAACGGTTATATTGATGGTTATGTTCGGAATAGTTGTTGGATTTAGCATATGGTTTGAAAGAGGTGTTATCAAATTAAAAAGATCTTGATATAAAGAGATTTTACCTGCCAAGAGAGTCAGATAACAACGAGATATTTGAATTAATGTTAAGACTATGCAGCCATGACTCAATGAAAGTCGAACAAATGAAAAATGGCATTGTAAGGGTAATCAGAGATGAAATTAGATACGATATTTATATTGATAATAAGAGAAAATATTTTAGAATTGATCCATTTGGGTTAATAAAAAATATTTTCTGACACCATACAGGCTTTTATATTTACAACATAAGAAGTATTATATACAGGAAATTGAAGGTATGGGATATATAGCATATTATATACAGCATGGATTAA
>OKWC01000183.1_pt1 | contig 13045 bp, 11 predicted proteins | sample 1606971 | NCBI WGS metagenome assembly OKWC01 (sample SAMN04414076, study PRJEB24778) | human gut metagenome | material: faecal | host: Homo sapiens
CACGTTAAAGAGAATGGGCATCACGGTAAAGTTGTTGACCCCGATGACCTTTCCGCCTGGGAAAATGCCGTAACCGACAAGACAAGGCTGTTCTTCACCGAGCTTATCCGGCAACCCCAACGCAAACGTAGCGGATATCGAAGAGATCGGCAAGATAGCCCACAAGCACGGCATCCCGTTTGTAGTAGACAGCACCTTCACGACACCCTATCTTTGCAGACCTATAGAGTGGGGCGCTGACCTTGTTATCCACTCCGCAACAAAGTTTCTGGGCGGTCACGGCAGTGTAATGGCGGGTGTTGTAGTCGACAGCGGAAAGTTCACTTTCAAGGGCAATCCCAGATTCCCGCTTTTCAACGAGCCTGACGTATCCTATCACGGTGTAGTGTTTGCCGACCTCGGAGAAATGGCATTCATCTCAAGACTCCGTGCGCTCATAACAAGAGATATAGGTGCCTGCCTTTCAGCGTCTGCGGCTCACACCTGCCTTACAGGTATGGAAACGCTTGCTCTGCGTATGCAGCGCCATTGCGAAAATGCACTTGCAGTAGCAAAATTCCTTGAAGCCCACCCTGCCGTTGAAAAGGTAAATTATCCTGCACTGCCCTCAAACAAGTATTACGAGCTTTGCAAAAAGTATTGTCCCAAGGGTGCAGGCGGTGTGTTCACATTCGTTATCAAGGGCGGCAAGTCTGCAGGCGAAAAGTTCATGAACAGCCTTGAGCTTTTACAGATAGTAGCTAATGTCGGCGATGTAAGAAGTCAGGTTATCCACCCTGCTTCAACAACGCACAGCCAGTTATCGCCCGAACAGCTCGTAGCCGCAGGAATAAGCGAGGGTACGGTAAGACTTACTATCGGTATCGAGGATATAAACGATATTATTGCGGATATCTCTCAGGCGCTCGATAAAGCGACTAAGTAACATAAAATGATGTTTTATGGGGTTGGGCGTTGCCCCAAGCGGGATGAGGGCGGCAGCCCCACAATTAGCCCGGCACGGACGCGGGCGTGTATGCCCAAAGGCTCTGCACGATGCAGAGCCAACAAAGCATACACAGCCCTTCCCATGGGGAAGGGGTTTGGGGATTCAGCAAGGATGCCGAGATAGAACGCCCAAAGGCTTTGCAAGGATGCAAAGCCCACAAAGCGTTCTTAAAGGGATAGAGAATTTACTCTATTTTTAAAAAAACAGACTTTTCTACAAGTTGGTATTAGCGCCCAAACCCGCCCCCGTTTTTTATAAAAATTTTATAAAACCCCTTGACAAACTCTTTTCGATATGCTAAAATATATTAGTAAATTTACAAGATATGCGCCAATAGCTCAGCTGGATAGAGTATCTGGCTACGAACCAGAGGGTCGGGGGTTCGAATCCCTCTTGGCGTGCCAATTTACATTAGTTACACTTTTAGGGATACTACAGTAGTAGTGTCCTTGAAACTGTAAATAAAATCATATATCACACAGCAGAGCAGGTGCAACTGCTCCACTGTGATAATATACATTTTGTGTTCCGACTCATAGTTTCGATTAACGCTCTCGCATCTCTCCGTAGCTTAACACCTACCCAGTCCGATGTAGCTCAACTGTATCAGTAGTACAGTATGTATACTCGCTCCGCAGAATGTGCGGCGTTTCTGAACTGTGACTGTTAGTCGGTGGTTTGCAGTAAATCGGTGTTTACTGTTCCTCTCCCGTGTTACTCACGCGATGTTCTCAGAACTAATGCGTAGTTATCTCGGCTGTAGGTCATCTCTGACGATGGTCGGCATTCAATTTGTACTGCCTTTGATATGCGGCAGGTGGGGATATACACTGCGGATTTACGCCTTGTATATCAGATTAAAAACACAAGAGCCTCCAGCGTCTGGTAAACTTCTGAAAGCTCTTGCAAATTGTATTAAAATGTGCTATAATAAAGCACACTAAAGGCACTATTGCACTAAGTCAGTCAGATGGTTTCGCATCGAGCTGATGAGGGGCTGTATCGTTCTTGCAGGAACTATACAGCCTGTGTGTGGTGTTTTTTTATTTACTCTATTACTTTTACAGTTTTGTTCAATTCAATTTGATGTAATGTATAGTATACAGAATTGACAAAAATGCGGGTGAGTGTTTGTGCAATTTTTTGTTTTGTGAAGCGGACAAATTACACAAGGACAAAGCGAATGTACGGAGAAATAAAAGAAATAGTGATCATATTGTAAAAAGGAGTAACTATATATAACCGATTTTCTGTTTGCGCTTTTATCATTTTTCACTTCTTTTCATTTTTCTAGTATTGAATATACCATGAAATTTTCTATTATATAGCATCCCTTATTTTCAAAAACCGGTAGATGGTATCTATATAGGTGCAAATTTTATGAGAATCAAAATAGCCAAACTTTACATATCTCCCGTTGTGTTTCACGGCTATGTTGAAATAAAAAAAGAGTCCCTTCTCGAAATGGAAAAACACGAACTTGTTATTTTCTTTTTGAGTGGAGCGGTTGGCAATGTCTTCTTGATTGGAGTTTCACTATTACTTGTTAGCAATTTCATTAATTTTTATTTTTCCATTGTTAATATCTGTTATGCAACCGCAAGCGTACTGCCCTTTATAATAGGAAATAATGATATGACTACAATGATAAAGGTTTTGAAAGAAAAACAAAAGATGTCTAAAACTGATATTTGATATAGCATTAATGATTAGAAATGTGATTAGGTTGGTATGTCCTTACTGCAACAATGAAATGGAAAGCGGAATGATTGTTATTTCTGCCACAGGAAGTGTACCGTGTGCAATTATCGAGTGGTACTCTGAATAAAAATGCAAAAAGGGAATATTCGGCATATCCAAAAAAAGCAAGGTCAATATAAAAGATCGAAAAAATGGACATTTTTGCTCACACTATTGTTCTCATTGTTGTAAAGCGTTTTGTGAAATTTGAAACAAAAGAAAAAACGGAATCGCTTTAAATTTAGTGTTCTGAAAAAATTATCGTTTTTATAGAGATGAGCAAAACATGAAACAAAAAACTAACAGAAGTCGCAAAATAGGCAAGTATCAAATAAAAAGCAGAAAACGGCACAGCAAAGCGACATCAGCCGAACAGAGCTGAAATCCGGCAGAAATATTCAAAACAACTCGTCAAGCAATACACTTAACGGATTTAAGACTGCGATAAGAGCTTTCGAATTTAGTGACAACAGTTGCGTGAGCGACAGCGAGCAAAGCAATATGAGCAACAGAATTAAGGTTTTGTGCAGCATTAAAGCTATGCACCCAAAGACGTTCCTGACCGGTCTGCTTGAAACGAGAGTTGTAACGCTCAGCCTCTGTTCTGAGTGCATAAATCTTCTTGAACGAAACACATTCACGGTCAATGGAAAGTCAGTAATCATCGGGAAGCGTGACATATTTAGTACAACCGCGAGTTTTTTTGCCATTGTTCCAATTCTTGTGATTGCATGGACAACAGCCTGATTTTGAACGTTTGAACGGACAGCAGTATTTTTGGCGAGTTCTGCCATTGTCAGAGAATTTGCCGTCTTTGTGCATAGCGAGACCGGCTTCACAAATCGGATGACCTGTTGAAAGCTTCTTCGGATTTTTAGTGTTACGCTTGTTGATGGGAATAAAGCATTCGCCGTGATAAATATCTTTGACGGCATTGTAAATTGCCTTAACATCGTAACCTTTATCAGCAAAAAAATGTGCATTCCTCAATTGAAAGAAAATCATTGGTTTGGCTTAGAATATCAAGAACGACAGTGCTGTCGGCAACATCGGCAGTAGTTGTCATTTCAAAGATTGGTAAGCCTGTAATGCAGTCAACTAGAATATGATTCTTGTAACCCCAATAGTATTCAAAATTACGCTCGTTATGCTGATTTGAAGCGGTATGAACACCCAAACCGCAGTCTTCGTCAGACTTAGGCTGATTGCCTTTTGCAAACTTGTTTTTAGCGAAAGATTTTGGGTTATTCTGCTTAGTATTTGCACTTATGGGAGTAGAGTCGAGAGCTATGAATGAAGTGTCGATAATACCCATTTTGGACAACTTCAGCACTTGAGACTGCATAAGCTTTTTAAGCAGAGCGTTATCAAGATTTCTGATGAAACGGTCGAAAGTCCAGTAGGACGGCAATGGTTTCATGATATTGAAACCGCAGTAATGTGCGATTATCAGATTGTTATTGAGATAGTCCACTAAATCTGTGATACAGGAAAAACATTCGCATTTTATAACAATAAAAGTGCAAAACCTTGCTCTTTTTGAAAAACCGATTCTCCCTGTTTTTGCGGCAGCTTCGGGAAAATGAGATAGGCGAGATTAAGAAAAAGCTTCTCATAGAATTGTGCTTTCGGTGCAGATGTGAACAATGTGATGTCCTGTAAAATTTCTTGGCGATAGATAACAGCCAGCCCCTTTCGTGTGGTTTTCGTACAATTTAATTATACCAAAGTTGGTTGGCTGTTTCTATATATTTTTAGTGATAAAATTATTTTTTGTGTCCTGCAAATCCGCTTCTTTTCTACGTTTGCGGCGTTTTGCTCAGGGCTACAAAGAATGGACAGTGGAGGTGGCAGATGTTACGATAATGCAAGGTGCGAAAGTGTGATAGTAATAATGAAGGAGGAGATGTTTTACAGTCATAAGGAAAATCTGAAAATTATACAATTTATAAGGCAGTATTTCCTGAGTTATAATATATTGATGAAAGGATTGGCGAAAAACAAATATATATAAATTTTTGAAGTTATGTTAAAAATTGATACAGATAATTGATTTTTATGATGTATCAAGTTGTAACCTAATGCCGCAATGTTCCCCGCCTTTATAGGCGGCATGTTCCATTCAGACTATCGTAGGTGAATTACTGCCTTACAGAAAAGCTGAGGAGCTAACGCTCCTGCGGCAAGATTTCTTCGTCACAGCCGATGAAAAGCTATGCTTACATCGGGCTTTATTCCGAGTTAAAATTAAAGGAAATTATCAAATGAAGCTTAAGTTCATACATAAAGCAAAAAGAATATTTATAACCATCTCATCATTGTCAATAATTGCGGCGATCTCTATAGCGGTTGCATCATCGGCCAGTGCCGCAACACATTTTACAAGCTACACCCCTAAAATCAAATATAATAATGGCAACATTGATTACTGCTATTATGTTGATGGTTCTAAAAATGTTAATCTTACTGCAGGCGAGTATTTTGTAAATGGTAAATCATCTTGTTCAGCACATAGTGTTATCAGTCCTGAGGCATCAACTGCAACATGTGGATGTTTTGACGGTTGTTATCAATGCTATGGGTTTGCAGCATTTGTGTATAAAGGTGGATTTACTAAAAATTTATCTGAATCAAAATGTAATGATTTTGGTTGGGGAAGCGACAACAATGATTATTTATTCCTAACCGCAAGAAACTTGAAAATTATGATTTCCGATTTACCGGTGGGCACGCATTTGAGAGTAAGAACATCAAACAATAATAACCACTCTATAGTTTTAGCGGGAAAAACTGATACAACAATTACAGTTTATGATGCGAACGGGTGCGGATCTAATTCCAGCTTATTAGAAGCTGGATCGTCAAATTATTCAGGACATTGCCAAATAAACAAACAGGTTTTCACATACAAGAATTTTGCCAAAAGATATCCTCGACTCGATTATATGCATAAAGGAGCTTAATATGAATGACAGATTAAGATTAATATTGTTGGTTATGGCTTTATCGGTCACAGTAGCTTTAACAGGCTGTTCTCAGCCCGAACAAAACAGTAGTATAGCGGCAGATGATAATACAACGTCCTTACAAAGCAGTATCGATACTGTTACCGATACTTCAAAAACCGGGAGTATAACAGCACCCGAAGGTAGTGAGCTTGTAAAACGCTTACCGATAACAATAATAACACCGTGGAGCTTTACGGATATAAATCGGGTTCCGATGAGCCGTTTATATGCTTTATTTCAATTAAAGATAACGACAAAAAACCGATTCAGCAAATAGAAATCAACAAATTCAAAACCTTTACCACAGACAGCGGAGATAATGTATATGTTTATGCAGATGAGAAAACCAAACAAGGCTATAGAATTATATTAAACACAGACAATAGTATTAAATCGGTAGAATATTGTGAGGACGCATTACAATACATAAAACTCATAGAGGATATTAATAAAGGCAATACATCTATCGAAGAACCTGTGGAGGAATTGCCGGAATTCTATACCGAAGACCCCGAAAATGAAATGTACCTCGGCAACGGCGAATTTGTAAAGCTTGCCGACCTTGAAGCCGATCCCAATGCGGCAGGTTCATATATTATCCGTGGTTCAATGGGCGGTTATGAATATGAACCGTTTGACAACAACAGCATAAGAAATCCAGATGATTACGATTTGAACGAAATGAAATGTATAGGCTCTCAAAAAGGACCCGTGGTAAGCAAGGATAAAATAATAGTACATGAAGGCGACAGCATCGGCAGTAAGGGTCTGATAGTAGACTCGTGCTACATCAGCGTAGCACCTCGCGTAATGTATAGCGAAACGCTAAAAAAAGATATTGGCATAGGCTATGATGTAATGGACGCAAAAATAACTCTGACGGGTGAAGTAACCTTTACGGGTATACTGCTTGCCGAACGCTACAATATAGAGAATTCGGGGCATGATGGCGAAAGCAGAATACTGTTTATGCCTTATTCTAAGGAATACCATGAGGCTGTGCCGTTCCTTTTTGATGTTGACGCTCAATATAAAGGGAGTAGCTGTGCTATGTTCTATAATTACAGCTGGGGCAATCCGCAGTTTGCGATTACAACAAGCGATGGTGTTATAAATATCGGTTATTTAAAGGATTGCGACTTTTTAAGTTCCGATACATTTTCAGAGGATGTGTATTATAAAGAGGCCACAATAACATTTTCAGAGATTACTTATATATCCACAGAAAGAGGCGGTATGAGCGGATTAATCGGTACTGTTGTATCGGTGGATAATATATGTGAGCTTGGGAAAAAAGAAAGAGGTATAATATGATGATAATCAAAAACATAATAAAAAGCAACTATAGCAACAACAGCTGTAATTTCATCGGCATTTGCTATGGTGTTACCAGGAAACGCATTATCACCTGTCACTTACAAAGCAGCATCAAACTACAAGTTGGTTCCTATGGGACCAACATCATGCGTAGTCATGTCATACACTATTAATCAAAGTAAACAAACAGCAACTGCAAAATATGTATTCGACGGTGGGACGGAGGTTCCAAACGGCGAAAAAAGAGTTTCAGTGGTTTGTGAATTAATAATTCCTACAAAAAATGGAGAAACTGTCATAAAGAATAAGACTAACGGTAACGGCGAATATTCCAGACTTGAAAAAATGACAAAAACAGTAGCATTGACTGATGCTGAAAAAGCAGCAGGATACAAAATACAGTTTGTAGATATATCTATAAATTGCACTTCTGGTACATACAAACCATTCTGGGCAGTCAGCTACACATATTAACTTTTGTTTAGCGACTGCACGTACGGTGGCACAACATGACGTGTTATAAATGTATCTATAAGACAAAAAAGGAAAAAAACGAAAGATGCTCCTGCGTGTAAAATATAATTACTGCTTATGTTTTTTGACACAGATAATAAAATAAAAACATAAATACAACTTATGAAAGGGCAATATTATGAACAGGAAATTAAAGCTTATAGGCACTGCAATACTGATTGCTACATTTGCGTCCACGTTTTCCGCCTGCTCGGATACAAAAACAGATGAACAGGCGAGATATATGCGAGTATACGGAACAATATATAATGACGGCGAGTTGATAGTTACCGAAAACGCAGTAACTAAGCTTTTACAGTATTCTTGATATGAGTACAATTGCGCTATGCGGTCAGTCAAACTGCGACCACTCAAATGCTGTTACAGAGGACGGACTTCCGTGCCTTGCTTACGGCAAACAAACCTTGCCTTTTTTGTATAACGAAAAGCTTTACTGGTTCGAGGATAGATACGAAACCAAAGACGGAAAAGCAGTAGAATCCGCGGTACTTCACTCATCAGACCCGCTTGGTACTTCCGAAAAGGAAGTATGCAAAATAGAAGGCTTTTCCTGCGACTGGATAAGCACAAGCGTACTTAAAAACAACACCCTGCTGTTTTTCCCTTATCAGTCTGCTTATGACGAAAAAGGAGCGATTACAGGCGATAATACCAATCATTTCGGAGTGCTTGACATAGAAACCGGAAAATTTACCGATTTTGGTGCAACGGAAAACAATAAAACAAAGATTTTAGGTGTCTATGACAACAAATTTTATTTCAACAGCTCGGTGTACGACATTAAGACAGGAAAGTATAGTGAAAACACTATGCCGTCCGAGCCGCCTGCTGTCAGACTTAGCGATGATTACTATGCATATAACAATGACAGCAATATTGAAGTGTTAACTCCGAAGACCTCTGAACCGATTGTTATTCATAACGACAAGATATTGTCTGAAACCGTCATTTTGGGCGATTATCTGTTCCAATGCGATAATGCACAGTGGTATTATTATAATTTAAAGGATGAAGCTCCCGCAAGGCATGATATAAGCTATGGCGAAGGGCTTTATGCACAGGTATTGTCCGAGTACGAGGACAGCTATATTATCAGCGTCTATAACGCCGAAGAACAAACAGTAACAAAAGAAAAGGTAGCAAAATCGGATATTCTGGGGGAGTAAGATATGGCAAAAGGATTAAGTAGAATAGCTTTAATAGTGGCGACCATTGCGGTGGTTATGTTAATCTCAAGTTGTTCAGATGTAACAGAAAGCTCTCAAAGTAGTAACAAAGAGAAAAGTGTTACAAGTCTTGTCGGAGAAATATATCATGGCGACGGATATTTTATTCTTGACGAAAACGGTCTGCAAATAGTCAAGGAAGGTGCTGCCTATGACGAGAATAAAAAGCTATGGAACGCACCATTTGCCGCTGTGCGTAAAATTAATGATACTTTTTACTGTGACAGTTTTACTTCTCCTGATAAATTCGATGATAATATGAATTACAAAGGTGAAGTGCCGCAGGACAGCAAAAAAATGATAAAATTGCTGAAATCGGGTGATGTTACAGAAAGTGGGCTTACCGTCACCTCTGCAGTTTCGTCCGTTAAAGAAACACTCGAATACAATCGGGAAACAAATTCTACCGAGCCGGGAATATCGCAAACAGTATACACAGAAATCACATTAAGCGGAGAGGTTACTCTTGAAGGCGTATTGTATGTAGTTCTTGATGAAGATCTGTACATATCAGAAGAAAACAGCATATTGTTTTTCCCTTATCCCGAAAGCTTAAAAAATGCACTTGGTTTTTCACCGAGGTTTTCCGGTGATATAGAGAGTAGTTATCTTACCTCCAATGCTTCTAAAACAAGTGTATTGCTATATGGCGATTGTGTATATTTTTATGCAGGCAACACAGATAACAGCGAGTGGCTCACAAAGGATTTCAGAAATAAACCGTTTGGTACAGCAAAATTAACGGTCAGCGATATAAAGCTTATATGGCAAAGCGATAGTCTGGACAGGTTTTCCTTTACGGTAAAAAATGCGGAAAATGTTCAGGCTAAAAAGTAGAGGTGTAAAAAATGCTTCAAATTAAAAATCTTAATAAACATTACGGTAAAAACAGGCTCTTTTTGATTTTGAGATGACCTTTAAAAACGGGGTTTACGGACTTTTAGGCCCCAACGGCGCAGGAAAATCAACGCTTATGAACATTATTTCAGATAACCTTGCACCAGACTTAGGCTCGCAGCTTTGCTGGAACGGCACAGACATAACTAAGCTTGGCAGCAAATTTCGCCGTAAGGTCGGATATATGCCGCAACAGCAGGCGCTTTATGACAACTTTACCGCAAGACGGTTTATGATGTATATATCAGCTCTCAAAGGAATTTCTACAGCAGTAGCAAGAGAGCAAACCGAGTATCTGTTAAGTGAAGTTGAACTGCATGACGTAATGGATAAAGCTATCGGAGGCTTTTCGGGCGGCATGAAGCAAAGAGTTTTAGTTGCACAGTCCCTACTCGGAAGCCCCGAGCTTGTTCTGCTTGATGAGCCGACGGCAGGTCTTGACCCAAAGCAAAGAGTTATCATACGGGATATGATACATAAAACAGCAAAGGACAAAATTGTCCTTGTAAGCACACATATAGTATCTGATGTTGAAACTATTGCAGATGAAATAATAATTGTGAAGCAGGGCAGAATTGCCGCAAACGGAACTGTTGAACAGCTTGTCAGTGTTCTCCCGCACGAACGCCGGACACTCGAAAACGCATAATATGTTGCACTTTCCCGAGAAAAACACGGCAGGAGGTGCTATAGATGAAAATAGCTCTGTATGAGCTTTACAAAGCGTTAAAAAGCAAAGTGCTGTTAATATTGTTTGTAGCACTGTTTTTGCTGAATTTAGCTCTTTCGGCAACATATACGCCTGTCCTTGGCGTACCCGATGAATGTATTCGTGAAATTAACAAGGTATATTTATCTACATCGGAAGAGGAAAAGCTGTCTGTCGCAGAGAGTATTGCAAACAAATATATAAAAGACAATGTGCTACAGAATATATTTCCAGACAAGAAATATGAGGATAAATTAAATCGGGTAAAAAACTACAATACCACAATCAGGAATATCAAAAGCGAAGCCGAACAGCGTTCAAAACCATCGGTTTTTTCTAAGGAAAACAGCTTTACACAGCTTAGCTTCAAGGATATTTTCACAGCATACAACAATGTAATTGAAAATAAACCGTCCTTTTATCCCGACTACGGAACAGAACGCTATATAAACAGCGCAGATACCGATTTAATGATGCTTGTTTTTGTGCTTATGCTGACGGTTATTGTATGCTGTCGCGACAAAATGACAGGCATGGCGGCGGTTATAAGACAAACTCCCAAAGGGCGTATTCACAGTGCAGGAGCAAAGCTGATAGCCTGCTTTTTGCTTACCGTTACTTCGGCTGTGTTGTTATACGGTATGGTATTGCTTACAGGTACTATTCGCTTCGGGCTTGGCGATTTATCAAGATGTATTCAGTCAATCCCGCAGTTTACGCTATGCAATATAAATATGACCGTGGGAGAGTATCTTGTTATCCACTTTTTTATTCAAAACATCAGCCTTTTTTATAGTCGTTGTTGTAATGATGATTATATGTACTTTCCTTAAAAATGTTGCGGCGGCGTTTGCTGTTATCTCTGTTTGTAGTGGTGTTTCGATATGGCTTTATACTTCTATAAGTGATATATCGGCATACAACATATTAAAATACATAAATTTTCTGCTGTTTTATAAGTCCACATCAGTTTATTTTACAGATATTTATCATTTAAACGTTTTTTTGGAAAGCCCGTATCGGCTCTTACCGTCTGTGTAATTACAACAGTAATAATTCTTATCATGGCTTTGCTTATTTATTTTGCGGTTTATTGCTCAAGACGCGCTATATCGGCTTCAGGTAAAATATCGGAAATCTTTTCATATATTACAGTAAAACGCAAGCTCTCGGCAAATTTTGTTGTAAACGAGGTATATAAAACGGCAATAGCGGGAAAAGCATTGCTTGTTCTTGTTGTTGTCGCTGTTATTGGGTTCTGCAATTATCAGAATATGAGTGCAGGCTACGATTCCGAGCAAAAACGCTACGACAGCTATGTAGCACAGATAGGCGGGGAAGTGACGGATGAAACTCTGTTGTTTTTGGAAAATGAAAAGCTGGAATTTGAAAATATAAGCTACGCTATGAAGAATTATTGACGCAGACACCCGCTGAATCGGATTATGAAAGCTACAATAAGGAATTGAACGATATTACAAAAAAGCTTGACTATGAGAATGCATTTAATAAGATATGTGACCGTGTGTCGGTTATTAAGTCTGATAAAAATAGCAACCTACAGCTCGTTTTTGAAGAAGGGTTTAACCGTCTTTTGTCGGTAAACGGCTATAAGGACGACTTCCTTATGTGTATACTCGCTACTATAGCCCTTGTGCTGTGTATATCGCCTATGATAGCATTTGATAATCAGAGAGGACTGACAAAGCTCCTACGTACTACAGAAAAGGGCAGAATCAAGCGCTTTGCCATAGACGGCGTAATAACTCTTGTTATCTCTGCAATAGTATTTGTAGCGGTATGGCTACCCGAATTTGTTTTCGTAATGAACAATTACAAGCTCTCATTCTTAGACGCACCCTTACAGAGTATTACGGCACTTTACGGTATGCAAACAAACGAAACAATATTGCAATACATAATTCGGGTATACCTGATACGGTTTTTCTCTATGCTCGCCTGCGGCTTTTTTATGCTGTGTGTATCAAAGCTATCGGCTAATCTTATAACCGCCTTTTCGGTAAATATTCTGTTATTTGTTCTACCCTTGGGGCTTTGCGTTGTCAGCGAAAGCTTTGTCGTGATATGGATATGTCCGTACCTTTCAGGCACCGCAGAGAGAAGCGCGTCACCTGCTAATCTCATTATCACCGTGATAATTTTCATAGGCTTGATATTGGTTGCGGGAGGTGAAGGCGTAAAGAAAGCGGTAGAGAAGATAGGTAAACGGTTTAATATGATATTGTAGAGCTGAGCAAAACACAAAGTAAAAAGTCAGCAGCTACAAATGAGCAAATGAAGATAACAGGCAGAAAAACCGCACTTCAAAGCACAGCTGTTAAATGACATATCTTTAGGTGAAATTATTCCTATGCTGATTTTTCTGTAAATATCATACTGATAATTTTCAGCTAGAATAAGCATATCCTCTTTTTTGTAAATTTGTCAAGAGTTCATAATCATCAGCTGTATTAATATTTGCAAGAAAAAGCAATTATTGTTTTTATAAGCAGCTGAAAGTTTGTTTTCTAAAGTTTTGAATTTATCAATATTCATGACGAAACTCCTTTAATTAAAATGGTCAAAAATATCTTAAAATTAACCTTCAGAAATAAAAAAGCTATAA
>OKWC01000184.1_pt1 | contig 13041 bp, 17 predicted proteins | sample 1606971 | NCBI WGS metagenome assembly OKWC01 (sample SAMN04414076, study PRJEB24778) | human gut metagenome | material: faecal | host: Homo sapiens
CAGCGGAAAACAATGGTCCGGCTACAAGCTGGTCGAGGGTCGCTCCAACCGAAAGTACACAGACGAACACGCCGTCATCGCTGCCGTGACCGCCGCAGGGTACGACCCTTATGAACACAAGGTTCTCGGCATTACCGCTATGACCGCGATGCTCGGAAAGAAGCAATTCAACGCAATCCTCGGTGATTTGATCACCAACCGCAAGGCAAACCCACGCTCGTGCCGGAAAGCGATAAAAGACCGGCAATGACAACCATTATCGATGATTTTAAGGAGGACAACTGATATGTCGAATTCTACCACTAAGCTCGTAAACCCCATGAAGGTCATTACCGGCAAAGATACGCGCTGGTCCTACGCCAATGTCTGGGAAGCAAAATCCATCAACGGCGGCACGCCGAAGTTCAGCGTCAGCCTCATTATTCCCAAGTCTGACACCGTGACCGTCCAGAAGATCAAGGCGGCTATCCAGGCGGCCTATGAGGAAGGTCAGGCGAAGCTCAAGGGCAACGGCCGCTCCGTTCCGCCTTTGACCGCAATCAAAACGCCCCTCCGCGACGGAGATATCGAGCGCCCAGATGATCCCGCCTATGCCAACAGCTACTTTATCAACGCTAACTCCGCCACTGCTCCCGGTATCGTGGACGCCGACTGCAACCCCATCTTGACTCGCTCCGAGGTTTACTCCGGCGTGTACGGTCGTGCCAGCATCAATTTCTACGCCTTCAACAGCAACGGCAACAAGGGCATCGCCTGCGGGCTGAACAACCTGCAGAAGATCCGTGACGGTGAGCCTCTCGGCGTCAAGTCCAGTGCGGCGTCCGATTTCGCCACCGATGTGGACGAAGATTTCCTGTCTTGAGGAGGTGCGCAGCATGAGTATTACCACGATTCTCTGCATCCTGCTTCTGTCCCTGTATCTGCTCCTGGCGGTGTTTTGGATCGTCAGATTCATCATTGACACCGTCGATGACCGCAAGCGCAATAAGCGCAATGCGGCGTGGGAGGAAGAGCGCCGGCAACTTGAAAAGGAACACGCCCTTCGTGAGGTGGAGTATCACGAAGCCCGCATGAAAGAGCTCAACAAAGAGTAATCTCCGGCCTGTGGGCGGTGGGAATGTTCCTGCCGCCCATTCGGGCTATGGAAAGGATTCCTGTTTATGAAAACACTCAGTATCGATATTGAAACATACAGCAGCGTTGACCTTGCCAAGTGTGGCGTCTACAAATACACCGAAGCGCCGGATTTTGACATTCTTCTCTTCGGATACTCCGTTGAGGGCAGTCCCGTGCAGGTGGTTGACCTTGCCTGCGGAGAGATGATTCCTGCGGAGATTATTGCCGCCCTGACGGACACAGGTGTCACAAAGTGGGCGTTCAATGCGCAGTTCGAGCGGATATGCCTCTCACGCTGGCTTCGGAAAAACGGCAACTTTGATAATACCGGCTACAGCATCCCGGAGGATACCGTGGGAAATTATCTCGACCCTGTCTCCTGGAAATGCACCATGATCTGGTCTGCATATATGGGGCTTCCGCTTTCACTGGAGGCGTCGGTGCCGTTCTGGGGCTTGGGAAGCAAAAGCTGACCGAAGGCAAAGAACTCATCAAGTATTTCTGTCAGCCCTGTGCGCCGACGAAGGCCAACGGCGGTCGGACCCGCAATCTGCCGGAAAACGCGCCGGACAAATGGTCTGCCTTCAAGCGATATAACGTCCGTGATGTTGAGGTCGAAATGTCCATCCAGGAAAAACTCGCCAAGTTCCCTGTGCCGAAAGCTGTGTGGAACCAGTATCACCTTGACCAGGAAATCAACGACAGAGGTGTTGCACTGGATATGGAGCTGGTGCATCAGGCGATTGCCATGGACATCCGCTCCCGCAAAGAGCTTACCGACGCCATGAAGAAGCTGACCGCTTTGGATAACCCCAACTCGGTACAGCAGATGAAGCAGTGGCTTTCGGATAATGGCTTGGTGGTCGATTCCCTGGGCAAGAAGGAAGTTGCGGAAATGCTCAAAACTGTGCCGACAGAGCTGCAAAAGGTTCTTTCGCTTCGCCAGCAGCTTGCGAAATCCTCCGTCCGTAAGTATCAGGCGATGGAGAAAGCCGTATGCGCAGACGGCCGTGCCCGTGGGATGTTTCAGTTCTACGGAGCCAACAGGACCGGCCGCTGGGCAGGACGCATTATCCAGATGCAAAATCTGCCGCAGAACCATCTTCCCGATCTGGCCGAGGCTCGCAGTCTGGTTCGCTCCGGCGACTTTGACGCCGTACAGCTATTGTATGAAGATGTGCCGGATACCCTGTCGCAGTTGATCCGCACCGCATTTGTGCCGAAAAGCGGCTGCAAGTTCATCGTTGCCGACTTTTCCGCCATTGAAGCCAGAGTGCTGGCATGGTTTGCGGGAGAAACCTGGCGTCAGGAGGTTTTTGAAAAAGGCGGCGACATCTACTGTGCGTCTGCGTCACAGATGTTCAAGGTTCCGGTGGAAAAGCACGGCGTAAACGGACACCTGCGTCAGAAGGGCAAAATCGCTGAACTCGCCCTTGGCTATGGCGGCTCGGTCGGCGCACTCAAAGCAATGGGCGCCCTGGAGATGGGACTTTCCGAAGATGAACTGCAGCCGCTGGTCACTGGCGTGGCGCAGCTCGAACCGGAACATCGTTAAGTTCTGGGTGGGACATCGACCGCGCCGCCATGAGTGCCGTAAAGCAGCATCTGGACAGCGAGGTCTGTGGCATCGAGTTCGCCTATCGAAGCGGGATGCTTTTCATTACACTTCCGTCTGGCAGGAGGCTTTCCTATGTGAAGCCTAAACCCGGCACTAACCAGTTCGGTGGCGAATGCATCACCTACGAGGGCATCAGCGGCACAAAGAAATGGGAGCGGCTGGAGACCTACGGTCCGAAGCTGGTGGAAAACATCGTTCAGGCCACCTCCCGCGATATCCTCTGCTATGCCATGCAAACCCTGTCTCACTGCTTTATCACCATGCACATTCACGACGAACTGGTAATAGAAGCCGCACCGGAGGTTGAACTCCACACCATATCGTGACCAGATGGGGCGGCACCCCGCCGTGGGCTGACGGGCTGAAGCTCCGCGCCGACGGTTATGAAACCATGTTCTACAAAAAGGACTAAAGCCGGACCACTGCCCACGGAACACTCCAGTGGGTAGTGAAAACTATAGATTGGAGGAGCCTGTCATGGCTGATTTTAGAAATGACAGAAGGCTATGTCGACCCTACGGCTTACGGTGCTTTCTGTTCCATTGAAAAGAAGAAAAGACGCTCCGGGCATTCAGACCCATCGTGTATATCTGCAGTCCGTATGCCGGAGACGTCGAAAACAACACTGCCGCCGCAAGACGCTACAGCCGCTTTGCGGTGGAAGCAGGATATATTCCCATTGCACCGCATCTGCTCTTTCCGCAGTTCCTTGACGACAACAAGCCAAAAGAGCGTGAGCTGGGGCTGTTCTTCGGCAACGCAATTCTCAGTAAATGTGCGGAAATGTGGGTTTTCGGTGAACACATCTCCGAAGGTATGGAGGCAGAAATCAAAAGAGCCACATGGAAGGGCTATCGGATTCGCTATTTCAGCGAGACCTGTAAGGAGGTATCACGATGAAATTTACACTGTACCGCGCCGACCGCCTGGGGATGCCGGAAAACTGCGTCTACCCGCATAAGGTCTCGGTGACCGATAAAAACACGCTGCTGCAGGCTGTGTCTTACGATTATGTATGCGCCGAATACAGGGGTAACTACCGCAATAATGACAATTTCCTCGGAGCAGATTGTCTCCCTGTCGACTGCGATAACGACCACAGCGATGATCCGGAGGACTGGGTCTATCCCTCCGATGTTGCCGCCGCATTTCCCGGCGTGGCCTTTGCGGTTCACTACAGCCGCAACCATATGAAGGTGAAAAACGGCAAGGAAGCGCGGCCTAAATTTCATGTGCTGTTTCCCATTGACCGGCTGACGGATGCAGCGCAGTACAGCGATTTGAAAAAGCTGGTCAACGCCATCTTCCCGTATTTTGACACTAAGGCGCTCGATGCCGCCAGATTCTTCTTCGGAACAAAAGCACCGCAGGTCGACATCTTTGACGGGCCGATGACGCTGACAACTTTCCTTGCTGATGACGATTTCGACACAAATATGGACTCCGGCAGCTACGACAGCATCATTATTCCCGAAGGAAGCCGCAATGCCACCATGTCGCACTATGCCGGGCGCATTTTGAAACGCTTCGGAAATACCGAAGAAGCGCGCAAGCATTTTACGGAGGTCGCCGCTTGCTGTCAGCCGCCCTTGGAGCAGTCGGAACTGGACAGCATCTGGCGCAGCGCACAGCGGTTTTACGGAAAAATCTCCGCACAGGACGGCTACATTCCGCCGGAGCAGTACAACCAGGAGCTTAAGCTGAAGCCGACCGACTATTCCGATGTAGGACAGGCCACCGTCCTTTCAAGGGAATACGAGGCAAAGCTCCGCTATACGCCGTCTACCGATTTTCTCGTGTACAACGGCGGCTTTTGGGAAGAGTCCAAGCCAAAGGCACAGGCGGTGGCGCAGGAGCTGACGACCCGCCAGCTTGAGGAGGCGGAGACCGAAATCAGGAAGACCACCGATGAGATGATGAAAAACGGTGCTTGGGAACTGCTGGCGTCGATGGGTCCCAAGAAGGCAGCTGCGGCCTTTAATTCGGAACAGGCGCGGTCTTTTCAGAAATATGAGAATGCCACGACCTACCGCAACTACGCCATCAAGCGCCGTGACTCCAAATACATCTCCGCTGCATTAAAAGAGTCGCACCCCATGCTGGAGATCGACCAGCGGCAGTTGGATTCGGATGAGTTTCTGCTGAATACCCCGACCTCTACTTACGACCTCCGTCTGGGGCTTGTATCCGCACGGGAACATACAGCGACGGATTTCATCACCAAGCAAACCACCGTTGACCCGGCCGATGACGGCATGGATATCTGGCAGGGCGCCTTGGAAACATTCTTCGGCGGCGATGCGGATCTGATTCGCTATGTGCAGGAGATTGCAGGCTTGTCCGCCATCGGAAAAGTGTGTGTCGAAGCCTTGATTATTTGCTTTACGGCGAAGGACGAAACGGTAAATCCACCTTCTGGAACACGCTTTCCCACGTACTCGGCACCTACAGCGGAAATATGTCTGCCGATACGCTGACCGTGGGCTGCCAAGCGAAATGTGAAGCCGGAACTGGCCGAGGCTAAGGGCAAGCGGCTGATTATCGCAGCGGAACTGGAGGAAGGTATGCGGCTGAGCACTTCCAACGTGAAGCAGCTGTGCTCCACGGACGAAATCTACGCCGAAAAGAAGTACAAAGATCCCTTCAGCTATGTACCGAGCCACACGCTGGTCCTCTATACCAACCATCTGCCGAAGGTCGGCGCAATCGATGCCGGTACCTGGCGGAGGCTGATTGTGATCCCTTTCAATGCAAAAATCGAGGGAAAATCCGACGTCAAGAATTATGCCGATTTCCTGTTCGAGAAGGCCGGCGGCGCAATCCTGAAATGGATCATGGTCGGTGCAAAGCGTGTGATCGACAACGACTATCATATCATCAAGCCTGCCGTGGTGGAGGAAGCCATCAAAAAATATAAAGACAACAACGACTGGCTCTCGCAGTTTCTGGACGAATGCTGCGAGGTTGGCGACGCTTTCTCCGCGAAATCCGGCGATGTCTACAACGCATACCGCAGTTATTGTGCGCAGGTGGGCGACTATGTTCGCAGTACGACAGATTTCTACACTGCTCTGGAATGCGCCGGTTTTGAGAGGAAAAGAAGCAAATCCGCACGGATGCTTTTCGGCCTGCAGCTTAAGTCGGATTCCTGGATTGAGCATAGGGTGACGGTCGATGACACTCTCTACAGAAACTTCTCTTATAGCCTTAAAAAACAAGTTCTAAGAGAAGTTACTGAAATAACTGTCATCGACTGTCACCACCCACCTAATTCCTGATGGAGGATCACTATGAGAGAAAAAACGATAGAACAGAAATTGATAAAAGCTGTAAAAAGCGCAGGCGGCATCGCACCGAAAATGGTCAGCCCCGGCTTTGACGGAATGCCCGACCGCATCGTGCTTCTGCCGGAAGGCAAGATCGGCTTTGTGGAGGTCAAAGCGCCGGGCAAGAAACCGCGACCGCTGCAGGCTGCCAGACACAGACTGCTGCGGCGGCTGGGCTTTAAGGTGTATGTCCTTGATGACCCAGAGCAGATTGGAGGAATACTGGATGAAATACGCACCGCATGAATATCAGAAATATGCCATCAACTACATCAAGACGCATCCCTTCTCCGCAGTACTGCTTGATATGGGTCTTGGCAAACGAGCATCACCCTCACTGCCATAGGCGACCTGCTGTTCGACAGCTTTGAGGTACACCGGGTGCTGGTGATTGCGCCGCTGCGAGTGGCTCGTGATACCTGGAGTGCGGAGCTGCAAAAGTGGGATCATCTCCACAGCCTTAATTATTCGGTGGTGGTCGGCAGTGAAGCGGAACGCAAAGCCGCATTGATGCGCAAAGCCGATATTTACATCATCAACCGGGAAAACATGCAGTGGCTCATAGAAAAGAGCGGGATGCCCTTTCACTTCGATATGGTGGTCATTGATGAGCTTTCTTCTTTCAAAAATCACCAGTCCAAACGATTCAAGGCTCTGATGCAGGTGCGTCCCAGAATCAAGCGAGTTGTCGGGCTGACCGGCACACCCGCTTCCAACGGTCTGATGGATCTGTGGGCGGAGTTCAAGGTTATCGATCTTGGTAAACGCCTCGGCAGATTTATTACGCATTACCGACAGGAATATTTCGTGCCGGACGCCATGAACGGGCAGATCGTGTACAGCTATCGCCCCAAGCTGGGAGCGGAGCAGGAAATATACCGCAAAATATCGGACATCACGATTTCCATGAAATCAACCGACCACTTGACAATGCCGAAGCTGATCTCCAGCGAATACCGGGTGTATCTAAGTCAGGACGAGTGGGATGCCTATGAGGAAATGAAAAAGCAGTTCATACTGGACCTGCCCGATGGAGAGATCAGTGCCGCAAACGCCGCTGCGCTTTCCGGCAAGCTGTCCCAGATGGCGAACGGCGCAATTTATGATAATGCCGGAAATACAGTCCTTATCCATGACCGCAAGCTGGATGCACTGGAGGACATCATCGAAGCTGCCAACGGCAACCTCTTCTGGTGGCGTACTGGTTCAAGCATGATTTGGAGAGGATTATGAAACGGCTTCATGAGCGGCACATTCCGTTTCCCGCCTTGATACTTCCGACAGCATCCGCGGGTGGAACAACGGCGAGATCCCCATAGCACTGATCCACCCCGCCTCTGCCGGACACGGTCTGAATCTCCAAAGCGGCGGCAGCACCATCGGTATGGTTCGGGCTGACATGGTCACTTGAACTATACCAGCAGACGATAGCCCGCCTGTGGCGGCAAGGTCAGACCTCCAAAACTGTGGTGGTGCAGCACATTATAGCGGATGACACCATTGATGAGCAGATTCTGCGTGCGCTGAAAGCCAAAGATAAAACACAGTCGGCCTTGATAGCTGCAGTCAAGGCAAATCTGAAAATCTGAGACAACAGTTCGACAAATAACGACAATCCGTGCCAATCCGAGGATCTTAAAACATCGGAGGTACGAATATGAACCCCTATCAGGCATTAGCCAACGCCATTGTAGAACTGGCCGTAAAAGACTACAAAAAAGCACTCAAGCAGCATTACCGCTTCCCGGATAACGAGGATTTCGCAGCCGAGGTGAACGCATTGGAGCGTTTCTTCCGTTCCGGCTGGTACGGAACGCTTACCGACCTGGACGGAGAATATCTTATGACGGGTGTTCGCCGCATGGTGCATAAGGAGGTAGCGGCATGACAGCAAAAGAGTATCTCTCGCAGGCGCACCACCTTGACCAGCGCATTGACGCAAAAATCGCCCAGGTCGCATCACTGAATGAACTTGCCACCAAATGCACCGCCACATTGACAGGTATGCCGAGAAATCCCAATCGCGGCGGCTCCACGATGGCGGATGCCGTGTGCAAAATCATTGACCTGCAGGGAGAAATCAACAGGGACATCGACCGACTTGTGGATCTGAAGCGTGAGATCGTGGAGGTCATTAAGTCTGTAGACAACACCGAGTACCAGATTCTTTTGGAGAAGCGGTATCTGTGCTTCCACACCTGGGAGCAGATTGCTGTGGATATGCACTACAGCGGGAAATGGATACAGAAACTGCACGACCGCGCCTTGGATGTGGTGGCAGATATTCTGAAAGCAAAAAGTGTACATGATAGTTCCGTAGAGTTCCCATCCTAAATGTAGTATCATTACAATAGCGAAAAAGAATCGAGGACAGCCTCATGGGAGCAATCCCGTGGGGCTTTTCTTATGCCCAAGGAGGTGAAACGATGCCGAAGAAACCGTTGCGACCCTGCTCTCATCCCGGCTGCCCCAACCTCTGTGAAGGACAGTTTTGTGAACAGCACCGTGCGGCGGAACGCCGCAAGTACGACAAATACGAGGGTAATTTTGCTCGTGTTTTCTTTCTCCGAAGTCGTTTGCAATAAACTTATTCCGCTTTTGTCCTTTCTGCAATGATTAAAATATGTTTTTTATAGACAACCTGAGATTTATATAATAGCATAAGTTGTCTTTCAAAAACTATACCAGCGGGGATGACGGCGGCATGATAACCAAAAGGGACATAAACAGTATTGAAAGTCTGCTTCTTCTTCTGGCTGTCACGCAGCACTCTAACAAGCGCAAGGCGTCGGAAGCGCTGAACACGTCGGTCGACACCATCAACAAATATATCGACAATCTGGAACAGGATTTAAGCCTGAAATTGTTGTACAGCGATTCCCGCGGTACCAACCTGACCGAAAATGGCAAAAAGATTTTGGAAAGCGCCAAACAGATAACCGACATTATTCACGGCATGTATTCGGCAACCATCGAAAACACCGATATGCTGGGCAATTGCAGCGGAACGGTCCGTGTGGCGATGTGCCTCGGTATCAATGCCAATCTGCGGCCGGAATACGTTAAAGATTTTTTTGACCGTTATCCGAACATTTCTGTTGTTTCTACGGTAACCACCGACGCGCCAAAACTGGACGATATGGCTTATGACATTGGTCTGACCAATAAGGAGCCGACTTCGCCGAATGTTGTTGTTATGCGTGAAATAAAGGTTAAGTGCGGTTTCTTTGCTTCGCCGGAATATTTGGATACACATGGTTATCCGATAGATTTTGACGATATGGTTGCCACGCACCGCATCTTGACTACGGCTGACAGCGCCGGTTATATCAGCGGTTGGAAGGATACGCTGAAAAAAGCCCGCTTTGTCAACTTTAACACGACTTCGCACAATTCGCTGGTAGCGCTGGTTCATGCCGGTTTGGGCATTGCCGTGCTGCCTTTGTTTTACAAAAGGGAAGGGTTGGTTTGTCTGGATAATCTTTCCTGCGAAAGTTCGCTGAAGTTTTATCTCTGTGCGCACAAGAACGTCAAAGACATTCCGCGGGTGCGGGCCGTCATCAATTTTTATACGGCCATGCTGGATAAAATTGCCGAAGTTTAATTTTATGCTTTAAATTTTGTCCTTTTTGTGTACAATTTATACAATTTAGCCAAATCTCAGCCTTGAATAAAGTAAATTCCGTTCGAATTTGTTACAAATCACAAATGAAAGCGGATAATTTTAGTGAAATTTTGCAATTAATACTTAAACGTGTTAAAGATTGCGTTAAAATTTCAGCATTTTGCTGAATATTTCAGCATAGATTTTAGTAAATTTCAAGTGACTGTCCCCGCAACCGACCGCCCTGACAATAAATTGACATAACGGAGGAAAAATGAAACACAGAAAAATTATCCGCTTGCTTGTTATCCCTGCCGCTCTTTTCGTTATACTGCTTATCGTTCTTGTTATGTGCCGCCGCAGTGCAATATGCGGTGAAACATACAGCGACAGAGCAAATTACGCAAAAACGCTCGGCTACAGCATATCCGCCGACAGCGAAACCGTACAGAATATCGTTATCCCTGCCGTATTCGGCAGCGTATACGAAAACTACAATGCTTTGCAAAAGCAGTGCGGCTTTGATTTATCACTGTATAAGGGCGAGGACGCAGTTCAGTATACCTATATTATAACCGATTACACCGATGACAGCGGAAACACGCTTGATAACATCAGAATGAACCTTATCATCGTCAGCGGCAGAATTGTCGGCGGCGATATATGCTCCGCCGCACTTGACGGCTTTATGACAGGGCTTCAGCCACGCAAAAATTAACCGCACGGGTTTTAAAGGAGCCTGCCGCAATTGCGGCAGGCTCAATGATTTTATTTGGCTTACTTTTGTTCCGAACAGTCTGTCGCCTGCGTCACCGACACCGGGAGTGATGTACAGATCTTCATTAAGACCGTCGTCAAGCGCACCGCAGTAGATCTCTACATCGGGGAATTCCTTGTGTATAGCGGCTATGCCCTCGGGAGCGGCGATAATGCACATAAACTTTATAGAATGTGCGCCGGCTTCCTTAATCTTGCGTATAGCGTGTACAGACGATGTGCCTGTAGCGAGCATAATATCGGTAACTATTACGTCACGCTCGTTTATATCAAACGGGAGCTTGCAGTAATACTCGTTTGCGACCGTTTTGTCAGATCCGCCCTTTCCTCTGAATATACCGATATGACCTATCTTTGCGGCAGGAACAAGTGCCATAACGCCTTCGGTCATACCAAGACCTGCACGGAGGATAGGTACAAATGCGAGCTTTCTGCCTGAGATAACATTTGACTCTGCGATAGCTACGGGAGTCTGGATCTGTACCTTCTTAAGAGGAAGATCTCTCGTTGCCTCATAGCACATAAGCATTGAAATTTCGCTTACAAGCTCTCTGAATTCCTTTGCGCCCGTGTTCTTATCTCTTAAAAGAGATACCTTGTGCTGTACAAGGGGGTGGTCACAGATGTGAAGTTTCTCGTTTGCCATAACATTCTCTTTTCTCCCTATGTATTGTTGGATTAGTTTTTTATAGCCCTGCCGTGATTTTCATAGGGAAAAATCCGCAGACTTTGATTACTTACTTATTTTCAAGCGCCATCATCTTGTCAACACGGGCTGCGTGTCTTCCGCCCTCGAACTCGGTTGACAGGAATACTCTTACTATTTCTTCAGCCGTACCCGCTCCTATAACTCTGCCGCCCATGCACAGAACGTTTGCGTCATTGTGAAGGCGTGTGTACTTTGCCGTATAATAATCCTGGCACAAAGCCGCACGGATACCCTTTATCTTGTTTGCCGATATGCTGATGCCTATACCCGTACCGCATATCAGAATGCCCTTGTCGCACTCTCCGCTTTTGATTTTCTCGCAGGTCTTTTTCTGCAATGTCAGGGTAATCCGCTCTCTCTCCGTTACAGCCGCAGTCGATATATTCGACTCCCAGCCCGTCAAGGAACTTCTTAACCTCGCACTTCAGTTCATATCCTGCGTGGTCGCTACCTATTGCCAGCATTTTTTATTCTTTCCTTTCTTTATATGCCTCAGCATTTTTTGCCATAAGCTCACGCTGAGCCTGCGGCAGCTTAAGATACATCGGCATAAGCTGTTCGGGCGTTAACTGCGGTGCGTTTACAGCCGCAAGGCATACACCGTAGCCCGTCTGGTATCTTAACGGATCGGGGGCAATCTTCACATTTTCCATTCCCTCGGCATCCGTTGCTTTTTTCATTATAAATGCGCCGTCGCCGACAAGCATTATATCATCGTCATATTCCGACAGCATTCTTGCCGCTTCATCGGTCTTAAGGCACTCCTCTTCGGTCAGCCTTTCAACCTTGCCGTCCTCAATGCGAAACAGTGCAACATAAACCTGATTGCACCTTGCGTCCATTGCGGCGCAGACAACGCAGTCATAAGCTGTAACATTATACGCCATAGCTTCAAGCGTCGAAACTGCCGCACAAGGCTTCGACAATGCAAAAGCAAGACCTTTTACCGCCGATATGCCTATACGAAGTCCCGTGAAAGAACCCGGACCGTTCGCCACTGCGAAAAGTCCTATATCCTCCATAGAAAGCTCCGCATTTCTGACAAGATCCCTTACGACAGGCATAAGCGTCACGCTGTGCGTCAGCTTGTTGTTTATCACCGTACTGCCGAGTATCTGCCCCTTTTCCGTATCGTACACGGCGGCACAGCAAGGAGCGGCGGCAGTGTCGATACCGAGTATCAGCATAGTTCCTCCTGCGGAATATATTCAATTACTCTTGAATTATCCCCTGTTTTAGTGATATTCACACCGCACCTGCCGTCAAGATACGAGGCAAGCTCAGGTATGTTCTCGCTCCACTCTATACACATTATTCCGCCTCGGTCGAGGTAGTCGAAAAATCCGATAGCGTACAGATCGTCGAGCGTGTTTATTCTGAAAAGGTCAAAGTGGAATATCGGCACATCGCCTCATATTCGTTCACAAGAGCGAAGGTAGGGCTTGTAACATCGTCCGTACTGCCGAAATATTCCGCTATACCCTTTGTTAAGTGCGTTTTTCCTGCGCCCATTTCACCGGTATAAAGCACACAGTCGCCGGCTTTCAGATAAGAGGCTATCTTTTTGCCGATTTCAACCGTTTCTTCGGGCGAATCTGAAATAAACCGTTCCATCAGAACAGACCGCTTATCTCGCCGTCTGCGCTTACATCTATCTTGTTTGCGGCAGGAACCTTAGGCAGTCCGGGCATTGTCATAATGTCGCCAGTAAGTGCGACAACAAAGCCTGCACCTGCCGACAGCTTTACATCACGGACGGTTATCGTAAAGTCCTTCGGGCAACCGAGCTTTGTCGGGTCATCCGATAAGGAATACTGCGTCTTTGCAACGCATACAGGCAGCTTGTCAAAGCCGATAGCTTCAATTTCCTTTATTGCCTTTTCCGCACCCG
>OKWC01000186.1_pt1 | contig 12963 bp, 14 predicted proteins | sample 1606971 | NCBI WGS metagenome assembly OKWC01 (sample SAMN04414076, study PRJEB24778) | human gut metagenome | material: faecal | host: Homo sapiens
GTAAAGGCAACCCTTGAACGGTCTGCCCTCAGCCGCCATAGCCTTTATAGTAGGCAGGAATATCTTTTCCTATACATTCCTGCCTGTTTGTCGGGGGTTGTGAGAGGGGGTTGGGGCGGCTATCTACCCCATTCCGCCGGTGTTAAGACCCTCATCGTTGTCATAAGCACGCTTGTGATCCATAGAACTTATCATAGGCTTTACTGTCTTTCCGTCTGTGAACGCAAGAACGGTTACTTCGGGACCTGTCATAAATTCTTCGACAACTATTTCACTGCCGGATTTGCCGAATTTTCCGTCAAGGAGCATTGAACGTACTGCGTTTTCTGCCTCCTGCTCGTCCTTTGCGATTATAACGCCCTTGCCGAGTGCAAGACCGTCACACTTGATAACGGCAGGGAAGCTGTTCTGCTTTTTGATATATGCTATAGCCTCATCTGCGTCCGTGAAGGTTTCATAAGCCGCAGTGGGAATGTTGTACTTCTTCATCAGAGCCTTCGAGAAAACCTTACTGCCCTCAAGAATAGCGGCATTTGCTCTCGGTCCGAAGGTCTTGAAGCCCTCTGCGTTTAGCTTGTCCACCATACCCATAACCAGCGGATCGTCGGGGGCTACGAATACATAGTCGGGTCTGAGCTTCTTTGCAAGTTCAACACAGCCGTCAATATCGGTTGCCTTTACATTAAAGCACTCGGCATATTTCGAGATACCGCCGTTGCCGGGTGCGGCATACAGCTTGTCTACCTTCTTAGATTTTGCAAGGGCTGTTATTATGGCGTGTTCTCTGCCGCCTCCGCCTATTACAAGTACGTTCATGTTAAAAATACCTTTCTTTTCTTTTGATTTATTCATTATTCGATGATAAGGCCAAGCAGCTTTGCGAACATTGCCGCCTGCCACACATCGACCTTTGCGCCTTTTAGCTCCGCTCCCGTATCGGAAACGGTAAGACCTCGATATTACAGGAGGTGAAGTCAAGCCCTGCAAGCTTTGTGCCGAAAACACAGACCTTGCCAGCGTAACGTTTTTAAACTCCGTCTGTTTTATCTCACACGAAGAAAACAGAGCGGAGGAGAAGTCGGTATCTGTCACAGCTACCGATTGCAGCTTTGAACGCTGAAAATCCGACAACTCAAAGCTGCCCCCGTCAAAGCTGACGTTTTTATAAAACGAGTATTTGAAAGCTGTTCCGACCGCCTTACAGGAGATGAACGAGCAGGCTTTGAAATAGCTTTCGGAAAAATCGCTGTTTGAAATATCGCAGCCCTTGAAAACGCAATCTATAAAAGTGCATCCGGAAAAATCGCAGGCTGTAAAGCGGCATCCGTGGAACAGGCAGTTTCTGAAACAGATAGCCGAAAAATCGGTTTCGGCGCATATCAGCCTCGAAAAATCCGCCGCAATAAAATCCGATTCGTCATCACGCACTTTTGAAAGCTCGGCATCAATATCAGTTACCGCAAAAAGATTATCGGGAAGCTTCGGAGCGGTCAATGACGCAGATAATGACTTTAATTCTGCTGTCATGTGTTTACGGAATTGTCAAACGACATTGACCCGAGCGTGTATTCAAGCGCCTTTGTGACTGCTTCTTCGTTATTGTCAAGGTGCAGAGCAATCAATGTGTACACTTTATTGCCGTGACGGGCAAAATATATGTGCTGTGTTGCGGCAACGGAATTATCTCCGTCCGAGGATTTTACAGTTCCGTAAAATGCGTCGGTGTTGCCGATTTTAACCATGCTCTTGGTCGATGAATCGACATTATCGCCAACGACATAATAACTCATGAATTCCTCGCCGATCTCGGCTACCGTTCTGCCCTTTGTATCTTCGTCCTCATCGCTGCACATAGCAACGATATTGGATGTGATCTCGCCGTCATCGGAATAATGTACAAGATAAAGCTCGTTTTTATCTTCTTCATATTCGCTGACGCCGGTATTGAAGTATACTCCGTCATCGTACATCAGAGAAAATTTGTTTTATTTTATACTTGGTCGGACTTCCAACGGGGGTATACTGAGCAGGGGCAGGGGACGGTTTTTTTCGTTTCGGACTTGTCGGTAATTGACGTGTTCGAGGTTTCGGGCTTTGCGGTCGTTGTTTCCGCTTTTGTAGTTTGCGTTGATGTTGCCGCAGTAGTTACTGCGGTAGTCTGCGGTGTCACTGTCTGGGGAACGGGGGTTGTTGATGATGTGGTACGGCTATCCGGATTTATGCCAAGCGGGTTTTTGATCGTTTTGGAGCAACCGCACATTCCTACGAGAATTGATGCGGCGCAAATCAATAATAGTGCTTTTTTCATCGGTCTTTCCTTTCTTCCGCTTTTATCGGCGGATGTTGAAGAATATAGAACGGTGTGGACTCTATGGTGAAAAAATTCGGCATTTGACGGCATGATATAACGGAAGAACAGCGTGGTATTTTTTGTCGTAACAGTAACAGTATAGCCTTTTTGTTTTCTGAACAAAGTCATAGGCTTGTAGGTTACGCTCTCAACGTCCGTGTATCTGAAAATATAGGTATGGCGTTTGTTCGCTATACGCATAAGACGTTCATCGGCGTAGTAGCTGTACTGTTGCTCGCCATCTGAAACTATCCGTATATACCATATCGGCAGTATCGGCAGAATTACGGCAAGAGCAATTTTTATTATTATAATTGAGGTATTGTCAGATATTGCTCCTCCATTCAACAATATATTTAATGAATACAGGACGAACATCAATTCAAAGATACACGCTATTGCTATTTTCAATGCGGCAAACGGTGACAATACCCGAAATGTACCGCTCTGTCTGAATTCAAATCTGCCGTCAAGGATGTCTTTATCTGTATAAGTAAAATGCATAGTGATACCTTTATCGGAATTTAAAAATAACGGGCGGACGTGCCGCCCGTTTACTGAGCTTATCAGTGGTGGAAAAGTCTGATTCCCGTGAATGCCATTGCGATACCGTACTTGTTGCAGGTGTCGATAACATTATCGTCACGGATAGAGCCGCCGGGCTGTGCTATGTATTCTACACCGCTTCTGTGCGCTCTTTCAATGTTGTCACCGAAGGGGAAGAATGCGTCTGAGCCGAGCGAAACACCCTTCATTGTTGCAAGCCACGCTTTCTTTTCTTCTGTCGTGAATACGGCGGGCTTTACCTTGAAGATGTTTTCCCATGCGCCGTCTGCGAGAACGTCCATGTAATCCTCACCGATGTAAAGGTCGATAGCGTTATCTCTGTCGGCACGTCTTATGTTATCTACAAACTGTAAGCCCATAACCTGAGGTGACTGTCTTAAGTACCAGTTGTCAGCCTTTGTACCTGCAAGGCGTGTGCAGTGGATTCTTGACTGCTGACCTGCACCGATACCGATAGCCTGACCGCCGCAAGCATAAGCTACGGAGTTTGACTGAGTGTACTTTAATGTGATCATTGCTATTGCAAGATCTATCTTTGCGCTCTCGGGTATATTCTTATTCTCGGTCACAATGTTTGAGAACAGCTTATCGTCAATAACCAGCTCGTTTCTGCCCTGCTCGAAAGTAACGCCGAAAACCTGCTTACGCTCGATAGGCTCAGGAACGTACTCGGGGTCGATCTTGATTATATTGTAGTTGCCCTTTTTCTTTGACTTGAGAATTTCAAGCGCTTCGGATCGTAATCGGGAGCGATAACACCGTCGGAAACTTCACGCTGTATTATCTTTGCCGTTGAAACATCGCACTTGTCCGACAGAGCGATGAAGTCGCCGTATGATGACATTCTGTCGGCACCTCTTGCTCTTGCATAAGCGCAGGCAAGGGGTGACAGCTCGCCGAGATCGTCTACCCAGTATATCTTCTTGAGCGTGTCTGTGAGGGGAAGTCCTACAGCGGCGCCTGCGGGTGAAACGTGCTTGAATGATGTTGCGGAGGGAAGCCCTGTAGCCTTCTTAAGCTCGCTTACAAGCTGCCAGCCGTTGAAGGCATCCATAAAGTTTATATAACCGGGCTTGCCGTTAAGCACTTCGATAGGAAGTGAATTTCCGTTTGCCATGAATATTCTTGACGGCTTCTGATTGGGGTTGCAGCCGTACTTTAACTGAAGTTCGTTCATTGTAGTAAAGTTCCTTTCGCTTACTTGTTTTTGTTTACTATGCGTGATTCATACTTGCCTGTGGCAATGTCGATATAACGTGTAAAGAGTGAAACCTTGTTGTCTGCATTGAGGTTTTCCCATACCATTGATGTGAACGTGTCTATATCCGTATCGGGAATAACCACTGTTTTAGGCTCGCCTTCGTAGCTCGGCAGGGGGTTGCCGTCACACTTGTAGGTGTGAATGAACTTGCCCTTGCCGTTTAAGGGATTGCTGTAAGCGTAGGTGTATCTCTGACATGATGAGCCGTCGCCGTCTGCGCTCTTTAAGATAGACATTGCAAAATTCATTTCGCCGTTGTCAAGGTGGACTATACCGGAAATTCTCGGTGTGTAGTTGGGCTTGTCATCTTCAAATTCTCTTGTTCTGAGAGCCTGCTCGAATGTCATCTGCTTGTCCATAAGCTCATAGATAGTGTCGGTCTGGTCGCCGTTTGTAACTATCGTCTTGTTGCCGAGAACTCTTACGGGTGCATAAATGATGAGATGGGGATCTTCCATCTTGCTTTCATCAAAAGCCTGTGTTCTGATACCCTCGCCGTCCTCTACAAAAATTCTGTTACGGCTGTTTTCGCTTCTGCCCATAATAAAGTAGGCGATGACAGCTTTTTTTGCCGTCTGCGGATTTTCCTATCACGATGCCTCTGCCGTGATAAGCAAGAGAGTTAAGCTCTTTTTCAAGTGTTACAACTTCCATATAGCCTCCTGTTGATTACAGCGTGCCGAGATAGCACACCGTCTGATATAACACGGTCACATGACCGTCCGTTACAAATTCGTCAAACGCTTTTTCAAGCTCCGATAAAAATTCCCTGTAATTGCCGTCACTGCTTTTCGGTGCGTGTGAACGTGACAGCGTATCTCCGATAAACTGTTCCTTTGTCATAAGAAACGGGTTATCGTATGTGAAAACCTTGCAGTCGCCCAAATATACTTCTTTGAAGAATTTATCGCCCTCTTTGTCCTCATCAACGCCGTTATGTCCGACAAAGACGTGCCCTGTGTGGAATGTTTCGCAGTACCTTGTAAAGATCTCGTCACGCCTTGCCCAAAAATCATTCCGCACACGTCTGTTCCATATAACAGCAAGTTTTCCGTTCGGTTTCAGTATACGTTTACATTCATTTCTGAACATATCCTTATCAAACCAGTGAAATGCCTGTGCTGTGGTGATTAGGTCAAAAGAACTTTGCGGCAATCCTGTGTTTTCGGCACTGTTTTGTACAGCCGTGATATCCGGCAGATTTGCTCTCAGCACCGAATACATATCGCCGTTTGGCTCAACTGCTGTTACATTGCGGAATTTTCCGAGAAGTGCCTTTGTAAATATGCCCGTTCCTGCGCCGATATCGGCAACACGGCTGTTTTCATCTCCGTGTTATTTCATTATAAAGAACGTTAATCAGTGCCGTAGGGTATGTGGGACGGTACTTGTCGTATATTTCTGCTTTACCGCTGAACTTTTCTTCGTTCATTATTCCTCCACTATAGTTATGCCGTCTTTTACGGTTATCTTTCCCTCGCAGAAAAAGACGTGCGGCACGGGGAAGAATCTTCCACTCAGCCTGCTCCATAACACGTTTCTGAAGAATTTCGGGGGTGTCGCCGTTTCTGACCTCAACTGCCTTTTGCAGAATGATAGGTCCTGCGTCACATTCCGCTGTTACAAAATGAACGGTAGCGCCTGTTACCTTTACGCCCTTTTTAAGCGCTTCCTCGTGAACGTGAAGTCCGTAGTAGCCCTTTCCGCAGAAAGAGGGGATAAGGGCAGGGTGAACGTTTATCATCTTATACTTGAACGCATCGCATACCTGCTCGTCAAGTATTGTCATAAAGCCTGCGTAGATGACAAGGTCAGCCTGCTCTTCCTTTAAAGCGTCAGCCATAGCCTTGCTGTAAGCGGCAACATCGGCATAGTCACGTCTTGCGAGAACTCTTGTCTTTATGCCGTTATCTGCTGCTCTTGTCAGTGCGTAGGCATCGGGCTTTGACGCAATAACGCAGGTGATTTTACCTCCGCCGAGTCCCTCGGACTTTTCAGCGTCGATAAGCGCCTGCAGGTTAGTTCCGCCGCCCGATACAAGTACAACGATATTTTTCATATTACTCAATTATGATGCCCTCGTCACCCTTGATTATTTCACCGATGCAGTAGCTTTCAACGCCTGCGTTTCTGAGTATCTGTACAGCTTCATCGGCATCGTCCTTGTCAACTACAACGGTCATACCGATACCCATATTGAAAGTATTGTACATATCGTGTTCGGAGATGTTTCCGACTTCCTGTAAGTGCTTGAAGATATAAGGCACTTCGTAGCTGTGCTTTGTAATCTTTGCTGTGAAGCCGTCGGGGAGTGAACGGGGAACGTTCTCGTTGAAGCCGCCGCCTGTGATATGCGAGATAGCCTTTACGTTCTTCTTTGAGATAAGCTCCAAAATGGGCTTTACATATATCTTTGTAGGTGTAAGGAGTGTTTCACCGAGAGTTTTTCCTGTGGGGAGGACTTCATCGAGAACTTCCTTGCTGTTTATGTTGAACACCTTTCTTACAAGAGAGAAGCCGTTTGAATGAACGCCTGTGGAAGCAAGGCCGATTATGATGTCGCCTTCCTTTACGGTGCTGTTGTCGATTATCTTCGACTTGTCAACAACACCTGTTGAATAGCCTGCGATGTCATATTCGTCTTCGGGCATCATTCCGGGATGCTCAGCGGTTTCACCGCCTATAAGCGCACAGCCTGACTGTACACAGCCGTCAGCAACGCCCTTTACTATAGCGGCTACCTTTTCGGGCACGTTCTTGCCTATAGCAATATAGTCAAGGAAAATAAAGAGGCTTTGCACCGCAGCAGATTATATCATTTACGCACATAGCGACCGCATCTATACCGATCGTATCGTGCTTATCCATCAGCATTGCGAGCTTGAGCTTTGTGCCGACACCGTCTGTACCCGAAACGAGTACGGGTTCTTTCATATCTGCAATATCAAGCTGGAACAGACCGCCGAATCCGCCTATGCCTGTAAGCACACCGGGGATATTGGTGCGTTCAACGTCCTTTTTCATCAGACGAACACCTTCGTAGCCTGCGGTAACGTCAACGCCTGCTGCTTTATAGCTTTCTGAAAAACTGTTCTTCATAATAATAATTCCTTCCGTTTGGGGACTGATGTCCTTATGTGGTGGTTTTTTCTTTGCTTTCGCTGATTTTTCTGTCGAATTTATCCTTGTGCATTTCCGTGGGAATATCAGTGGGGTATTCTCCGCTGAAACAAGCGGTGCAATAACCGCATTCACAGCCGTTTGCGTGTACCGCAAGCTTCTTTGCGTTTTCCACGCTCAGATAACCGAGCGAATCTGTGCCTATTATGTCGCTGATCTCTTTTATCGAATGATGACAAGCGATAAGGTGTTCTCTCGAATCTATGTCGGTACCGTAGTAGCAGGGATTGAGGAACGGGGGAGCGGATACTCTCATATGAACCTCGGTGGCTCCCGCATCACGCAGTAATTTTACAATCCTGCCGCTTGTGGTGCCTCTTACTATAGAATCGTCTATAAGAACGACACGTTTGCCTTTTACGACACTGGCAACAACGTTCAGCTTAATCCGCACCTTGTCTTCTCTTGACGATTGACCGGGCGAGATAAAGGTTCTGCCGATGTATTTGTTCTTGATGAAGCCGATGCCGTAGGGAATACCCGACTGGTGAGAATAGCCTATGGCGGCATCTATTCCGGAATCGGGAACGCCGATTACTATATCCGCCTGCACGGGATGCTCAAGAGCTAAGAATGCGCCTGCACGAAGTCTTGCCTCGTGAACCGATGCACCCTCTATGACCGAGTCGGGACGTGCAAAGTAGATATATTCAAAAACGCACAAAGTATGCGGACGCTTGCCGCAATGATCTTTTATTGAGCGTACTCCGTTTTCATCGAATACAACAATCTCGCCGGGGAGCAGATCTCTTACGAATTTAGCGCCGACCGAGTCAAGAGCGCAGCTTTCGGAGGCAACTATATATGTTCCCTCGTTTGTTATGCCGTAGCAGAGCGGTCTGAAACCGTTCTCGTCACGGGCGGCAATCAGCTTTGCAGGCGACATGATAACAAGCGAATATGCGCCGTTTATCTTATTCATCGCACGGTTGAGAGCTTCTTCTATAGACGGAGCTTCAAGCCGTTCCTTTGTTACAAGGTAGCTTATAACTTCTGTGTCGCTTGTCGTATGGAAGATAGAGCCTTGTTTTTCAAGCTCGTGACGTAACTCGTAAGTGTTTACAAGGTTTCCGTTATGGGCGAGAGCCATTCTTCCTTTATAATGATTTACCAGAATAGGCTGGGCATTAAGACGTGCATTTGCTCCGGTCGTGCCGTAACGCACATGACCTACCGCCATATTGCCCTGTCCCAGTCCGTCAAGGCGCTCGGGAGTGAACACATCGTTCACAAGACCGGTGTCTTTGTAGGAATTGAAAACGCCGTCATCATTTACAACGATGCCGCAGCTTTCCTGTCCTCTGTGCTGTAATGCGAATAATCCGTAATATGTTGTTGCGGCAACGTTGGTCTTTTCTTTTGCGAAAACACCGAACACGCCGCATTCTTCATGCAAACCGCTTGTCAATGGAGTCATTCCTTTCCGTTCCAGCAATAAGTGCAAAGCTCACACTGTGGCTTGCCTATTGCCCGTACAGTTCCGTCAAGCGACTGGAATTCAAGCGATGTCAGCTTTAGTCTGCGGCATATTTCTTCACGCAGTTTCTTTCCACGCTCTGTGTTTGTGTCACTGTACTCGTCGATAAATCTGATACCATCTGCACCCTCGGCCTCATCAATTATCTGTCTTGCAATCAGCTCCATCTCCGATGTGCTGCGGGAGAAGTTGAGATACTTACAACCGTACATTATCGGAGGACAGGCGCTGCGCATGTGTACTTCCTTAGCACCGTTCTCATAAAGGAACTCTACTGTTTCTCTCATCTGAGTTCCTCTTACTATGCTGTCGTCAACGAACAGCAGCTTTTTACCCTCAATAAGCTCGTGGACCGGAATCAGCTTCATTTTAGCTACCTGATTTCTCATTGTCTGGTTGGTAGGCATAAAGCTTCTGGGCCATGTGGGAGTGTACTTGATAAAAGGACGTGCGAACGGGATACCGCTCTTGTTTGCGTAGCCTATTGCGTGAGGTACGCCCGAATCCGGAATACCGCATACATAGTCAACGTCGGGAAGTTTACCGTTCTTTATATCGTTCTCCGCCATAATCTCGCCGTTGCGTGTACGCATCGTTTCAACGGTCACACCCTCATATACCGCATTCGGATAGCCGTAATATGTCCACATGAACGAGCATATATGCATTTTGCTTTCATCGCCGTCGCTCAGCACTTCACAGCCGTCCGCAGTTATCATATCTATTTCGCCGGGACGAAGCTCTTTATATGTGCTGTAGCCGAGCTTCTGGAATGCAAATGATTCAAGTGATACGCAGTATCCGTCGCTCCTTTTTCCTACAATGATAGGAAGTCTGCCGTACTGATCCCTTGCGGCGATAATTCCGTCCTTTGTAAGAATGATAAGGGACATTGTACCGTCAATCTTGCTCTGGGCATATCTTATACCGTCGGTAAAATTGTCCTTCTGTGCGATAAGCGCACCGATGAGCGAGCCGGAGTTTATACTGCCGCTGCTCATTGTTTCAAAGTTTGCACAGCCGCTCTCGAGCAGCTCGGTTGAAAGCTGTTCGGCATTTCTGATTATGCCGATACTGCATATCGAATAAATACCAAGCTTTGAACGCACCAGCAGGGGCTGAGGGTCGGTATCGCTGATACAGCCGATACACAGCTTTCCCCTCATATCCGTAGCGTCCTGTTCAAACTTTGTTCTGAACGGTGAGTTTTCAATACTGTGGATAGCACGCTGAAAGCCTCTGTCGGGGCTGTATGCGGTCATACCGCCTCTGCGTGTTCCGAGGTGGGAGTGATAGTCTGTTCCGAAGAAAACATCGGTTATGCAGTCGTTGTTTGACGCCGCACCGAAAAATCCACCCATATATTATCCTGCCTTTTCCTGTTAGATTCTTTTCAATTGTTGTGATTATTTGCCCATAAGACGCTTCATTATTTCAGCGTAAGCGTCCTCAACACCGCCCATATCACGACGGAAACGATCCTTGTCGAGCTTCTCATGAGTTGTGCTGTCCCAGAAACGACAGGTGTCGGGAGAAATCTCGTCGGCAAGAATTATTGTGCCGTCTGAGGTCTTACCGAATTCAATCTTGAAGTCGATAAGGTCGATGTTGAGCTTCTTGAAGAAGTCAAGCATAAATTCATTTACCTTGAAAGCGTACTTTGAGATAAGGTCGATCTCGTCCTTTGTTGCAAGACCGAGTGCAAGCGCATAGTAGTCGTTGATGAAAGGATCGCCCAGATCGTCATTCTTGTAGCTGAATTCAAGTGTGGGGCAGAGGAGCTTTGTACCTTCCTCGATGCCGAGCTTCTTTGAGAAACTGCCTGCGGCTACGTTTCTTACGATTACTTCGAGGGGAACGATAGAAACCTTTTTAACGAGTGTTTCTCTGTCATTCAGCTCTTTAACAAGGTGAGTGGGAACACCTGCTTTTTCAAGCAGACCGAACATATAGTTCGTCATTTTGTTGTTGATAACGCCCTTACCTGAGATAGTGCCTTTCTTGAGGCCGTTGAATGCTGTTGCATCATCCTTGTAGGATACGATAACAAGGTTGGGATCATCGGTTGCAAATACCTTCTTTGCCTTTCCTTCGTAAAGCTGTTCTTTCTTTTCCATTTTGTTTATCCTTTCTTCAGCGGCTGTGCCGTATTTATTGATTACATTATATATAGTACACCGATCAAAGCTCGGCAAGTACCTGCTCCATTTTTTGTCAGCCTCAGAACCTTTGCAGTCTGTGCTGCACGGTATGCCTTCATCTTTCCATAAGGGCATCGTCTGATACCGCAAGGATCTGTACGGCCGAGGAATGCCGCATTTGCCGCACCGTCAATAGCTACTGTAGCAACGGGAACTCCGGCGGGCATCTGTACTGTAGACAGAAGTGCATCTATGCCCTCAAGTGCGCTTGCTTTTATCGGGATGCCGATAACCGGCAGGGGAGTCTGACCTGCGATAGGCTCCGGCAAGGTGAGCGGCTTTGCCTGCGGCGGCAATGATAACGCCTGTGCCGTTCTTTTCGGCGTTTCTTGCAAACTCGGAAACCTCTGCGGCGCAACGGTGAGCGGAGAGAACACGAAGCTCTGTAGGAACTCCGAAGTCCTTAAGCACCTGAGCCGCTTTTTTGACGATAGGCAGATCGGAATCGCTGCCCATTACTATGGCTACTTTTTTCATTTACGAACATCCTTTCAGAAAATAAATAAAGCTGTGTAATCCAATTGCACAGCTTAAAAAATACACTTATTCTTATAATACGGCGTAGAAAAAGACATATATGAAAATTTACCGAGGCTTATCAAAGCTGTTGTAAGCTGTATTTTATTCATAGATCTCATGCTTTCCCTCCGTACTTGTTACTATACCATTTTACCTTATTTTAATAACAAATTCAAGTGCTAAAGCGGAAAATCTCTTAAATTGTGCTTTTTCAACAATAGTAGCGCTTTGTTTTTTGTGCTATATGTACATTAATTACTTTATAAACTTTTTGTGACCTAAATTAACATAAAATCGTTTACACAGCGTTACAATTCAAAAATTTCCGATTATAGAGCGGAAAATCAAGAAAATCAGTAATCAAGTTGCGACCGAATTGTTACAAAGATGTAACAGATTTTTGTGCAAGATGCCGAAAAAACGGCAAAAAAACAATTTTTGTAATCGTTTACGGTAAAAAAACACAACTACGGGCTTAAAATGCTTGCAAATTTGTGAAATGTGTGATATGATTATGTCAACGAGGAAAAAGTGAACAAAACTTTTGACAAGCTACAGGTCTTTTTAGTGAATTATCCATTGTTGCATATACGGCAGTATATACCGTTATGCCACAGGAACTTCAACCGGAAGCCTGTTCTTACCGGGGAATTGTTTACGGCTCCTCTTTAATGAGGCCGCAAGGTCAGGCAGTGAAAGCGATAGCTATTCACAACAATGAATACTTCTGGAGGAATTACCAATGAAGAAAAGAATTTTAGCAGCTGTATTAGCATCTGCATCAATTCTGGGCGCAGTAGCAGGTTAGCTCAAGCAACGCTACAAGCTCAGCAGGATCTTCTACAACAGATTCGAGCAAGACTGAAGAATCAAGCAAGACTGATGATTCAAGCAACGCAGGAACTTCCGATAAGTTCACACTTAAGGAAGGCGAAGGCAAGACTCTTAACATCGCTGTATGGAACGAAGAGTTCAAGAACTACTTTGACAAGTACATAAAGGCTAAGATGCCGAGGGCGTTACAGTTAATTTCAAGATCACTGAAAACAAGGACAATGCTTATCAGAACAAGCTTGATGAAGACCTTCCCAAGAACGAAGCTGCATCTGCTGACGACAAGATCGATATGTTCTTATTCGAAGCTGACTACGCTCTCAAGTATGTTAACTCAGAGTACACACTTGATGTTAAGTCACTCGGTCTTACTGACGAAGATCTTTCAGGTATGTATCAGTATACAAAGGACGTTGCCACAACTCAGGATGGTTCAAAGGTACTGAAGGGTGTTTCATGGCAGGCAACTCCCGGTCTGTATGCTTACAGACGTTCAATTGCTAAGGACGTTCTCGGCACAGATGATCCCGCGAAGGTACAGGAGCTCTCGCTGACTGGACAAAGTTTGACGAAA
>OKWC01000188.1_pt1 | contig 12817 bp, 19 predicted proteins | sample 1606971 | NCBI WGS metagenome assembly OKWC01 (sample SAMN04414076, study PRJEB24778) | human gut metagenome | material: faecal | host: Homo sapiens
ATACGAGGATGCAAGAAAGGATTACGGGCAGGAATTGAACGGTTACACCGAAAATGCGAAGCATCCGCACCCGAAGCGAAGCAGGAGAAATCTCCCTCTATCTCCGTATTGAGAGCAACGACATTACACTGTGCTATGTTGCAAATACCGCTACCACCGTAAACGGTACAGCAACCGAAATGCCGCTTTCACCTATCGAGAAGTTGGAAAAGCAGGACAAACGCAACAAGGAGATTGCCCTCGAAAAGACCGTTGAAGACACCAAAAAGCGGATTTTAGAGGTCGATATGTCAGAGCGCAAATTTGGACAGGACGAGGAGAAAATGGTGTATTTCTTCCTGCTCCTCCTCACTCCGCAAAGAGCATTTCAATGAGGTGGGAATTGAAGATAAAGGTTCTTATTACTACCTTACGAGCGAGGACAAAATGCGCATCATCGAGAACCTTACCGCCAAGCAGAAAGCCGTTATCCGCAGGGATTATCTGATTGCCAATTTCAAGGACGCATTCGGTAACAACGCCACAGCCTCCCTGTTGCTTGGCTTCGCCCAAAAGCATATGCCCGAAGAACTTGCCAATATCCAAGACGGATATAATGAAGTGTACGAAAAGCGGCACCAACGCATTAAGGAAAAAAAAGCCGCTTTGCAGGAACAAGCCACGCAGGAAGCGGAACAACCCGATGAACCGCAACCCGAAGCGGAAGCACAGACCGAACCGCAAACGGAAGAAATAGCTGCCTGACAAATGTTGTTGTCATAACGAATAGGGGGGGGGAAATCCGCCCTCTATTCATTTTTGTATGCTCCGGACAAAGGACCCAAGTACCTCTTTTAACTTTCTGACGAACCCGTCACCACCCACCCTTCCTCCATTCATAGCTTTCGTTTCCTCTCTTTTTACCATTTTCAACTTCCCTTTTATAGCGTTTCCCCAGCTTCATTCCCTGTCAGCCCCGGTTTGGTTTTATCAGATGCAAAGGTCGGCCGTCGCGCTTGATCCGGCGGCTTGAAATGTATTTCCTGCAAATTCTTCCTTTCCCTGAAAGAGTAATTGGCAGGAAAAGCCTTCCGTATGAAGCTGTACCGACAGCCGTGTACCGCATCCATAAAATCCCAAAGCGGTTCCGACAGAAAGGAATCGAACGAAGGGAAAATAAAAACAAATCATTAAAATTCAAGATTATGGACAACATCAAGGAAAGCAAGGAGTACCAGCTCGCCAAAGACTGGGAAAGAGCAGTGAACGATTACGGCTTCAATCCCAAACGGTTTGCAGCCGCTATCCCCGAAATGCACCCCACGCTGCAGCAAAGCCTTTACAGGTTGGTAAAGGAGTGTATCGTGGTCATGGCAGACGAGACACGCAATTACGATGACCGCAACCGTGCATCGCACGAAGAAGCGAAGTGTATCATGGAATACCTCAAGGCAAACGGGAGACATATCCCATTAAGATAACAGGCGTATGAAAACGAAAGAACTACAATTTGACGGCAATATCTACATCTGCCGTATCGTGAAATCCAACGAAGGTGAAGAACTACTTATCGGCTCTACCGCTCTGCTCGATGCACTTCATCCGGGCAGTTTCGAGGACGAGAGCGAAGGTTTTGCAAGTAAGGAAGCCGAACAAATATATGACGAGGTTTTCTTTTTCGCCGATGCGAAGACCCTCAAATTACCGGACGATGAACTCATCACGGAATTAAAAGAGGATAACCCCGAATGGTTCAACTAACATAAATCAATAATCATATTAAAAATCAAAGTTATGGATAAAGAGTATGTAATGCACATCGCACAGACCATCAAAGAACAATTACTGTCATTTACCCCCATACCCGTCTTTATGTCGTGGGGAGTCAGCGAATTTGTCGCTACGGTATTCCAAGAATTACCGGCACTGCGGCTGAAAGTAAACGGACGGTTACACGCCGGATATGTCGTTATCGCTCTCAACGGCTCTGATTACTACGAGGTCTATCTACTGAAAGAAGATGATAGCAATGCAAAGTGTGTCAATGAAGAAGTCTGCTTCGACGAACTGGGCGATGTTATCGACCGGGCTATCGAAAGCGGTACAGACAAGGAGGAATACGATAAATTCTGCGACCGCAACTTGCCGAACTTTTAAGCGGTACACGAGCTTAAATAAGCGAACTACCATATAAATAACACTGCCCCCATTTTCACGCGGGCAGTGTTATTTGTATGAGGTTGGATGCGTCCAAGCCGCAATATCCTATTATAAACTTACTTTTGAAATTCTTGTTCCACTTTTACCGTTACATACATCTGGTTACGGCTTGTGGGATTGTCCGGCTCCGTCATTTCCAATACCCCTGCACCAATCATCGGATTGATATAGACCTCCATAAGATTTTCCCTATCTTTCAATCCTAAATGTTGCAAAATATCAGATAGGGATTGCGGCTCAACACAGAACTCCAAGATTTGCTCTTTTCTCAAATCCTGCTTGCGAGGTTTTCTTGTCGGGTTTTCATCCCTAACTGCAAGGTCAGCACAACATAGTCCGGACGTGTTTCCTCGGCTACAGTAGGAAGCGGCCAACCCAAAGACTGCCAACCGCTCACAATCTTATCCACACCGCTACCGGCTTTCTCGGCACGCCCCAGACACATGAACATCTAAGTGAGTAGATTGGCAGCAAAGCGAGTGCAGGAAACCGGAACGCTAAAAATACCGAATAAGACCCACACGGCACTATAATATGTTGGCATTCTGCCCTGTATATCCCGTATTTTTCGTACCTTTGCGGCACAAAAACGTATGTATATGGAACAACAAGTTATCCCATCGGATTATACACAATATGCAGAGGCAGTAGAGATAATCAAACATGCCATCGAACGCTGCCGGTATAGAAGTGCGGCTGCGGTCAACAAAGAAACTCTCTCGTTGTATTTTGGAGTGGGGAAATTCGTGTCTGAAAATTCCCGCATCGGCTGTTGGGGTACTAAAGCATTGCCTACCATATCAAAGCTCCTTCAACGGGAGTTGCCCGGTCTGCACGGCTTTTCTGAATCGGGGTTGAAACGGATGCGCTCATTCTATGAGGAATGGAGGACGTTTTTAATTCGTCCAACAGTGTTGGGCGAATTGGAAACCATTCGTCGGAAAAGGGTACGGCTTTAATTCATCCAACAGCGTTGGGCGAATTGGATATTGACGAGCATCTACTGCTGCAACTTATCGGGCAACCGGTCAATACCGAATTTACCTGGGACGATTTTGTCAAGATTAGCTTTTCACATCATATTGAATCCTGACTCGTTCAAAAGACATCGCAGAACGATTGTTCTATATCCATTGTGCCGCTCAAAATGCGTGGTCGCTATCCTCTCTCAAAAATTACTTGAAAGAAGACATCTATTCAAATCGCGGATCTTTGCCGAGCAACTTCCTTCAAGTGCTGCCCGAAGCCATTATGCCGTAAAAGCGACATTGGCGTTCAAGGATGAGTATATGCTCGAAATGGTTAATCTGGAGAATGTGGGAGAACGCGAACAGGACTGGAACGAAAAGGTCATCGAAAACCAAATCGTAACCAATATCAAGCAGTTCATTCTCCGTTTTGGAAACGACTTCACTTTTATCGACAGTCAGCATCGCCTGATAGTTGCCGGAGAGGAAATGTTTGCTGACCTTGTATTCTTCAACAGAGAACTGAATGCCAGCGTAATCGTGGAATTGAAACGGGGCAAGTTCCGCCCGAATTATCTCGGACAGCTTAGCGGTTATCTGACTGTATATGATATGACCGACAAGAAACCGCACGAGAACCCTTCAATCGGTATTGTCCTATGTCAGGATGCCAACCGCCAGTTTGTCGAAATCATGGTGCGCGACTATGATAAGCCTATGGGCGTGGCGACATACCGCACAGCCCAAGAAATGCCGGAAAATTTGCGCAAGACTCTACCGGACATCGACAAATTACAAAATCTGCTGTCGGAAAACGATTCCAAATCGGAAACTGTCAGATGATTCATTTATGTCCGCAAGATTTCGGGTAGCTGAATGGAATACAAAAATCCCTGCAATAACCACGTAAATTATTGCAGGGATTTTGATTTATTTCGCCCCACGCTTGTTCAGTACATCCGCTATCATGTCTTTTACATCCTGTCCGACTTGTATGAAATTTTTATACAAGATGCGTTCCCGTTCCTCCCTCGACTTGAAAGTGTAGAACTTCGGTAGCGGTACATAGGCCGCTTCCTCCGCTTTTATCTCCCTCATATCGAAATCCGTCTTGCAGAAGAACTTTGTAGTCTTGAACTCTTCCGACTCCTGAATGTTCATCAAGCCTCCTGTACCGGTTTTCGTCTTCACGAAATCACGTGCCGTCTGTCCGCAAATCCATCCCGTCGCCATATCCGAAATTTTCGAGGCGGGTACAAGACTGTCCATGTTCTCATTGAGATTGATACTCGTTTTGTCCCGGTCGATCGTCACGCCCTTTTTGACCTGTACCACCTTGCCGAAAATGTCATTCGACAACCATTCCAGTGTCTCTTTTGCGCGAGCTGAACCGCTTACCACGTTGCCCACTGTCGTGATGATTTTTTGCATTCCCACTTTTCCGTAGTCAGCCTCCAACTGCGGCAACTCCTGAAAACCCAGCGTTACGCTTACCTTGTTGCTTCTCGCCGTACCTATCAGTCGGTCTATCTTGTGGAAATACAGGGTCGGCAGCTCATCCACGATGATGCTGACCGGAATATTTTTCCCCTGCCCGGTGTTCACACGGGTAACGAGACGGTTCAATATCAGAGCGTTCAACGCTCCGATGATGCTTTCCATCTCCGGGTCGTTGGCAATCAGCAGGTAGCTCGGATTCTTCGGGTCGCTCACTTTCAGGTCGAAGTCGTCCCCGTCCTTGTGGAATATCCAATAGGATTCTTTGGTAGCCAAACGGCTGGTATAGACACGCAGCGTACCTATCATACCTTCCAACTGTTCCATCGCCTTGTTTTTGAAGGCCGTCTGGAACGGGCCGAGCAATGGCGCAACCTCGTTGTCCGTCTCCAGCACCTCAAAAATAGTCTGGTAGCTCTCATTGAGAAATGAAAGGATATGCGGCATGTCCGAGTATTTTCCCAGCCAATAGGCAGGTTCCACGATGCTGCCACCCTCACGGTCACGAACAACACCTGTCGCTTCCAGAACTTCGTCTGCGGATCTTGCCGTTTCTCCGCATACAGTTTCTTGCCGTTTACATCGTAGGGTTCCCGCTCGTAGTTCACGAAAAAGTAGATACAGGCGGCAAGAAAGTTCACGGCAGAAGTCTGAAAGAACTGGTCACTGCCTCCGCCTCCCTCTTTCTTGCCTTTCTGCAGGGATTCCAACAGGGTTTCCGCCGTTTCGCTCGCCGCCGCAAGATTATTGATGTACTTTGCCTGAATGGGGTTCACCCGTTTGCTGTACTCCACATCCACGAAGTTGATGATGTTGAACTTGCATCCTTTTGGCACTTTGCCGAGCTTCTGGTTTTTCTTGTAATGATAGTAAAGTTTAGTGGCAAGTGTCGGAAATTTGTAGTCATAGACCACCATCGCGAAGCCCTTGGCACTATGTTGGCGGATGAACGGTTCTATGATGCTGAACGTCTTACCGCTGCCCGGAGTTCCGACCACCCATGTTCCTCTGAAACAGTTGCTTATCGACACCCATCCCTTGCGAAATTTACCTTTGTAATAGTACCGCATCGGTATATTCACGCTATACTGGTTCTCATCCTTCTCTTCGCTCTGCTCGAAACTTTCATTCTCGAAGTTAAACCGGTCTTTACCCAGTCCCTCCTTGATGAACTTCGAGATGTTATCCAATGCGATATGCACCAATATCACACCGACCAGCGTAGCCGCCATATAGAAGATGATGTTCAGCGGCAGGGTGTAGAGCCTCGTTTCCATCGTATGATGGTACAGCCACACGGAGAACACAATCAAGAACAATCCGCAGATAAGTGGATATAACACTTGCCTGCGTGCGTCAAACTCCAAGTGTTTTTTGTTTGCGTGTGCCGATACAAGTGATGCAGATGAGTAGGAAGGTCGCTATCTTACTATACACGAGGTTGCCGTCGTTATAGATCATCCATCGCTTGATGCGCCCGTGTATATCAATCAATATGCCGCCCCAGTGGTCGAGCATGGCAGGGTCTATGGCATACTCGAAGAACTCCATCAGCACGGAGATATAGATGACCGCACGGAATATCTTGTAAAATCCTTGTAGTTCCTTGCTTTCTTCCATTGTCTTTGTCCTTTCCCTCTTTTCGTTCCTACCTGTTCAGTGTGATAATCGGCCGCACCTTGTGCGCCTGTGTCTTCGGGGTCTCCTGCATCGCACCGCTTCCTGTCGAGTAAAGCCACGCTTTCGCCGTTTCCTGTCCGGTTACCTCCGTCGATGTCCAGTACCAGCAGTCGTTTTCATCCAACGGCAGCGGATGGCCGCCACACCGTTCGATGACAGGATTGACGGTTTCCCGGACGGCATACAGCAGCCGCATCTGTGCCACCGACGGGATATAGGCACTCTGTCCGTACCGCCACAGGTCAAAGACCGCTTCCGCCATAGGCGAAGCCGTCTCCCGTGTGTCGTACAGCGCAAAGGTGTTCATGTTCCCGTCCAAAGCCTCGATGTCGGCCGACGTCCCTTGTGCGACACCGAGGCTGTCGGCAAAAGCTGCCGGAGCAATGTCCCACAGGTAAACCGCATAGCCGTTCCCTTCCGTACCTTCACGGTGTTCGGTATCGAAGACAACCGCTATTGCCCGTTTTCCCGACTGTTCATACTGTACGTAGGATAAAGCCGTACCGTCCTCGCAGAGAATATGTCCCGGACGTACCGCCGTATCAGGTACGTCGATATGGGCGTCACAGGCAGCGCACAATACCGCCGTCACTGCCATTGCAAACCATTGAATCTTTCGTATCATGTTATTTTCGTTTTTTGTTTTTCCTTTATTTTATCGGCAGTTTCACCCCCAGCACGATACCTGTCCGCAGCAAATCCGCCCCTTTTATCATCATGTCACTCTTTACCTGCCAGAACAGTGTGCATCCCGACCGCAGCACATAATTGTGCTCGTAACCCACATGGATTCCGGCAAGAAACTTGTTCGTGTCGCTCCCTGCCGAAGCTCCGATACGCAAGTTGCCGTAATGGTTGCGTCCACGCACCACACAAGGTTTGTACGCCACACCGAAACCGTAAGTGCGATAGTTGCGCCAGAAGGATTCCGGACAAATATGACCGCAAGATTTACATTCCGTCCATTTCAGATAGCCGTTGGCGAAAAACTCCCACGCATGGCGGTAGTTCATTTCATGTTCGTAAGCAAGCGTTACGTCCATGCCGTTCTCATACAGCAATCCCACTCCAAGCGAGAGGCGGCCGCTGTTACGCTGCGCACTTGCATTCATGAAGACGCACATGCAGGCAAGCATCAGTATTATCGTCTTTTTCATCGTCATTCCTCCTCCAATAAAGCGGTGTTAAATGAATCGGCCGACAGTACATCCTCGTAGTCAATGTTCAGGCTGATATTGCGCCCGCTGATTTGTTGTTCCGTCATTTCGATGGTCAGCAGCTTGTCGTTCGGAAAGGTCATCTTTTTCACGACAATCACGTTCCGGTAGCCGTGCTTGAACGTCTTGCCGTGTTCCAATACCAGGGCAGGCGTCAGCTCGATGGTCTGCGCGTTGGTTGCCTTCGAAAGTTTCTTGTCCGACAGTTTCACCCGTATCTCGTCGATGTCGAAACGGATGTTCGTTTTGTTCTCGATGGAAAAGTCGATGAAGAAATAGTCGCCCACCGAGTAAATATTGTTCAGGCGCATTACCATTCGGTGCGCCTTGGTCGCCACGTTGCGGATTTTCGCGGGCGAGTTCCACACCCGTCTTGCAAAACGCACCATGTCGGCTGTGGACATCGAGACCGTAGGATTGTTGTAGGCATCCCGTTCCTGTAGCTGAATTTCCTTGTCTGCCACCGCCTCGCTTATCCGCGTGGTGTAGATGAGTGCATACTGCGTGCGATAGCGTTCCGTTACGATGGTGACGATGGCCAGCACTTCACCGTCCTCGTGTCCCGTCTCTTTGGGCTTCAACCGGATGATGTTCTCAATGGGTTGGTCGCCCGCCACCTTGTCTGTGGAAATATCCACGAAGCGGACCGGTTCCGTGGCTGTGATGACGGTCGTTACCTGTTCATTGACAGTCAGCCGTTCCATCTCTTCGTATGTACGCTGAGCCTGTGCGTTCCGTGTGGCAAAAAGTCCTGCCGCCAGAAGAAATGCAGTTACAATTATTTTCTTGTTCATATCGTTTCTGTTGATATTGTTTATTTCTTTATTTCCCTTATTTCGCTTTCTTTAATCCATGACCACGTTCCAGTTCCTCCCGAATCCGTCGTCCGACAATTTCGCAATACGTCGGTTCAATCTCGAATCCGATGTAATGCCGCCCCGTGCGGATGGCGGCAATGGCGGTCGTACCCGAACCGATGCAGTTGTCCAGCACCACATCGCCCTCGTTGGTATAGGTACGTATCAGGTACTCTATCAAGGCTACCGGCTTCTGTGTCGGATGATAGAATGCTCCTGTCTTGTGTTCCTTGGGTATGGAAATGACAGAGGTCGGGTACTTGTCTTCGGCAACACGCACCGGAGCCAGTTTCATTTCACCGTAACAGCGGTTCGTGAAACCGTCCGTCTTGCGGCGTCCATGATTCCTCCGTTCCGGTGGACACGGCGTCATTTGAGGATGATATACCGGCTGACGGTCGTAGAACACGATGATGTCCTCATGCTGGCGTAGCGGCATCCGGTTGGCATTCAGGTGACCCGTTACCCGGTCTTCCGCCACACGAGGTTATACCGCCACATCCGGGGTTGCGAGAGCATGAGCCGCGCCGAGAAAATGCCCTGCGCAAAGAGGATAACGGGGCTTCCCGGCTTGGTGATCCTGCGGTACTGTTTCCACAACGCTTCGAGCGGTATCTGCCTGTCCCAGTGTGCCGCCTTGTTGCTACGGTTCAACACGCCGTAAGGCAAATCCGCTATCACGGCATCGACACTGCCGTTCGCCATGAGCTTCATACCCTCGATACAGTCCATATTATATATGTTGTCAATCTCTATCATGGCTTCCGTTTTTACTGTTTCTCACGTCCGTTCACCAGATAGACGAAAGTGCCGTATTTCAGCTTTACCTTATTTTTTTGATAGCTTTGCCGATGGCATTGCTCGTTTTCTGGTAGGCATTCGTAGCGGCTTGCATTCCCCATTGCGAGAGACTGTTGCCGTAACTGCCGGTATTCATGTTCAGATTCCCCGACACCGCACCGCTTGCCACATCCTTGCTCGTTTCCCGGAACTGGCTGTTCGGTACATAAAGCCCTTCCATGCCGTCCGTGTCGTAAAGGGACAGGCTGACCTTCACCAGTTCGTCCTCGATGAGAATGCTGGTGATGTTCCCCTTCACACGCCCCGACGAGAAGCCGCTCATGGTGGCATACAGATACGACCCTCGTTTGACCACGCACTCGTTGATCTCCACGTCGTCGAGCAGACGCAACCGCACACGCGAGCCGTCCACCGCCTTGATGTCCTCGTCGATAATGGCCTTTATCAGTTTCGGTTCACGGGCATTGACCGCAAGCGTATTGAAGTAATCCGAAGCCGTCTTTACCTTGCGTACCACTTCGCTGGGCGGTTCGTTCTCTGACGGGGCTTTTACCGAACGGCTCTCTTCCTCTATTTTTCCCTTGACCTCTATGGTTGCCGTCGGGGGTTGCGCCGATGCGGTACTGTCCGTATCGGTCGCCGGTAATACCTCATTGCGTCCTCTCAACCTTGCTTCGGCAAGGGCTTTCTCCAGTTCCGCGAGAGCTTCTTGCTCGCGTGTCTTGGCATCGGCAATTTGCGCTGCCGCAGCTTTTTCCTGCTGTTGCTCATCGAGCAAGGCGATGTCGTCCACCGTGTATTGCGATTCATATTCTTCCTTGTTGTCATCGGGTTCATCTCGTTCTATGTTATCCACTGCGGAGTAATCCTGTATCTTACCCCATGATTTGGCCATGTTCTCGTACTTGCTGCCTATGCCGTCACCGCCTTTAAGCCGGGCATCCGGCAAATCGGGGTTCAAAAACTCCGTTGTCTGCAGCGTTTTGTCCGGAATCTCCGCCGTTTCGGTATGAAACAGGTCGAAGATGAAGTACGATGCAACCAGAAGCGGGATATACAGGACAGCCGGAAGCATATACTTCGGCTCCCTGAAATTGATTTTATCAAATATCTTCATCATACATCTTTTAATTGAGTTGTACATACTTGCCTTCAATGCTGCAGTTTTTCAGCACTTCTGCGTTTTCCACTCCGAATGCGATCAGGATGCTGCCGCAACCGGGAGAATCGCCGCGTGTTCCGTCCGGGCGGTAAAACCGGATGCGGTGGCGCAGGAATTTCATGCCCGTCGCTTTCTCGAAAATGACGTCCTGAAACATTTTGGAATCGCAACGGTTGAACAACAGCGCGATGCCGTTGCCGTGTTCCGCCAGCTTTCGGACAAACTGTTCGATAAGGGGACGCGAGTACGGAGGATTGAGCCATACACGCCCTTCCCATTTCAGGGACAATCCGTCCATGTTCCGGTCATACATGACTTCGGCGGTCGGCCACAACGGACGGATAGGGGCGCAAGGGTCAAGGTCGAACCTGCCTAACGCTTTCAACACCTCCTTCGGGGTGTACCATTCGTCCGACGAGCGGACTGATTTTTCAAATCGTGTATTCATAAGCACTCCTTTATTGCGGTTCATATTTCTTGTTCTCGTTCCGATTTTCCCTTATTTCACCCCCTTGCAGCCTCTTGTGTCTTTCCCGTAGCACCGAATCCTGCATTTCCGTCGCCGTGCGTGTCGGCCGGCTGTTGCGGTATGCCATTGTAATGCGATAGATGTTCCAAGTGAACCCTCCGATAGCGAAACCAAAGACGATGACCAGAAAAAGTATCCGGTGTGCGTTGGCGAATCCCTGCACCTTGGCGGCAGCCTTGTCAATGCGTGTCGCTTGGGCGAACTTTCGTCCGGCGGACACCTCCCGCTCGTAACGGTCTTTGTATTTCGGATCGTTCTTGTCCGGCATCTTTTCACCGAAGAGCATCCGCCTGAATCCCTTGATATTCATAAACTCCGTTGTTTAGTAGTTGATCTTCGTTTTCTGTTCGATGTCCTTGTTCAGCAGGGTTCGCCAGTTCACGATAAGCAATCCGTGCGGGTTGTTTTCTGTTCGGGGCACACGCTTAAGTTGCCCCGCCGTGACCAGTTCCCGCATGAGGATGTTGCTCCGCCGCTCAATGCGTTGCCGTCCGTAGTAAGTGAACTCCATCTTCTCCTTGTTGAAAGCCACGCTGTCACAATAGATGGAGAACACCGAACTTGTACCCAAAATGTTGGAGTAGAAACCCTTTTCCTTGAGCGTGTTGTATTGTGCCAACCCCGTCTCATCCACCAGATACATCGCTTTTTCCATCGTATAGCGGATGTATTTGTCATCCGGCGGTAACGTGAAAAATAATGGTGGAACATTTCCACATGGCTTTTGGCTTCCACGTCAAGCGTTTCGTCCATTGTCGTGCGGTTCACGAGGATAGGCACGTTGCCGTCCAGCACATACACCTTCTTCTGCGCATCCGAGACCATCGTCCGGGCTGTCCAGATACTTGACAAGCTGATGATGACACATCCCACGAGAAAAGCGGTACAGATGATGCCCACCAGTCTGATTTTGTTTTCCAAATTCTTGATGACCATCGGTTATTTCCTTTTACCGTTCAACATCTGTACATATTCCGTGTGCAGCATGGGTATGACTGCATCCCGAAGTTCCGTCAAAAGATTCTCGAACTCCGCCGAGAATATCTCCACGTAATAGCCCTGCATCTCCACGTGGACAAGCACCCACCAGATTCCTCTTTTGCGCTTACCTGCGTTCCGCTGCAGCAGGGCAAGACGCAGCTTGTACGTCAGGTACGTCACCAAGGGGGCGATGTACCGGTCGTCGTACTCGAAGGCTTCGTCCAGTTCTTCATACTGCGGGTCGATGCGGTGGTTTTCCGCCACCTCGTAAACCTCTTTTCTCGCTCGTTCCTGTGCAAAGGACATGAATTTCTCATCCTTGCACCAACTTTTGATTTTCTCTTGCAATTTCATGTTGTTATGATTTTTATTGGGTTTATATTATCTTTTGCGGATTATCTCATGATGCCGCCCAACCCTCCGGTTGCCGTCATCTTCGCCTGCTGTGCCACGCCCTCGCCGAAGTTTCGGGTAGAGAATGCCGTGTCGCCCTCCGGTATCATCCATGCCGCCAAGTCCGGAACAAGGTTCAGGCACTTGAGGGCTACAATCGAAGCCGCCATCAGGTAGCCTGCCGAGAAGAACGAGTTTTGCAGGTAGGCAGCCATCGTCTGCTCGCTGGCGGTTATCGCCGTCAGGTTCTCGATTTGGATGCACAATACAATGTCAAAGAGCAGCAGCACATAGAAGCCCACGAAGTAGAGCATCGCCCCGTAGAAATGCACCGTCAGATAGCGTGTCAGCCACTTCGCCCAAGCACCTTCCCATTTCGGCAGGATGCTGAACGCCCACTGTATCGGTCCGAAAATCGTCAGCATTCCCAACAGGATTTGTTGGCAGTAAATCGTTGCCCACCAACCGATTCGGAACACCACGAGAGCAATCAACATGATGATTTTGTCTATCCCCACGATGACCTCCTGCCG
>OKWC01000189.1_pt1 | contig 12817 bp, 12 predicted proteins | sample 1606971 | NCBI WGS metagenome assembly OKWC01 (sample SAMN04414076, study PRJEB24778) | human gut metagenome | material: faecal | host: Homo sapiens
TTCCCCCGTTTTGGCCGTCAAACCTTATTTTCGGGGGAATACCTAAAGATACAAAAAAGCCAACTAATTCGCAATACTTTGTGTATGAATTAGTTGGCTGATTTTGTAATATTTAATGAATGTCCCTATTTTCATAATCTTACAGCAAACTTGTTATTTCAAAACCTCATCCAGCTTTTGTTGCAAAGCCTCCCCTTCCAATCCTACAGCCAAGATCACCCCATTGGGGTCCAACAAGAAATTCATAGGAATCCAACGAATAGCATACTGCACGGCTGCATCCGATTTCCAGTCCTTCAAGTCTGAAACATGAGTCCATGCCAATTGATCTTTCTCAATAGCGGCCAACCAAGGTTCTTTCTTACGATCCAAAGAAACTCCTAAAATAGTAAAATTCTTATCCTTGTATTTATTCCAAGCAGCAACAATATTCGGATTTTCCTTGCGACAATCAGGACACCAGGAAGCCCAAAAATCAATCAGTACATATTTTCCTCTCAAACCGGATAATGTGACAGGATTACCGTCTACATCGGGCAATGTAAAATCCGGAGCCACAGCACCGACCTGAATATCTTCCATCCGCTTGATAAAGCCATCTATTTGACTGACATACATGGTTTCATCCAATGAAGCATCCAGTTTGGCACGCAATGCCTTCATTTCTTCCAAATTCAACTTATAAGCGAAATCCTTCACTATGAAATAAGGGGTAACAGCAGATGCCGGGTGAACAGCAACCAGACTATCTATGCTATATCCATCCTGACGAGTCAAAGGAGCATTTTGTGCATACAGATCATTAATGGCAGAACCTGTCACAGTCAGTATCTTTTCTGATTCATTCATCTTCAACTGCATCTTTTCGTTATCTAAAAAGAATACCAACGGACGTTTGCTATCCCTGAACGTAGTCAGCCCATAAGCCAATGGCTCAGTACAAACACCTTCAAATTTGAAAGTACCGTCAGTAATCACAGCCGAATCCACAGCTATGAACGATTTATCCTGATATTTTTCAGATACACCATTCCATCTTTAACATCCGATATTTCTCCATTCAGAGTATATCCTTTTTTCTCTTCGCCACAGGACAGTACAGTCATAGCCAGTACACCAGCAAAAAGCACATTTACCATTCTTTTCATCTCTATCTTCCTTATTATTATAACTCGTCAAAAATAAATATTCCTATGCAATTATGCAAACTCCACCGTTCCTATTTGGAAATTAACTCTCCCTGAGTTACCTTTGTAACTTCAACTAACTATTATATAACCTATGAAAAAACTCCTATTTCTAGGCGCTCTCCTGTTGTCAACAGTATGTATGAACGCCCAAACTTCCGAATATTATCAGGAAGCAGCCAATCCTATTGCCACCAACCCCGCTTTATGGGCGAAAGTTACAGCTCCACAAATCAGCTGGGGAAGCACAGACATCCGCTATAAGAAAGAGGAACCGGCTCCCATCCATAGTGCGCAGAAAAGTATGAATCTTACTGCATGGAAAGGTGAGAAAATTTCAGCCCAACTGGTAGTATGGACTCCCAAAGCGCTGAATGACTTGACTTTCATGGTCAGCGATTTAACCTCAGGCAGTGCAACCATCAGTAAAGAGAATATCCGAACAGGCTTTGTCCGTTACGTTATAACCGATGAACTGAACAAAGACGGTTTGGGCGCATGTGGCTATCGAAACAGTGCTGATTTTGACTCAACTTTAGTAGCAGATGCAATAGACCATATCACTCCTACTCTAACCCTTCCCGCCAACTCCACCCAAGGGGGATGGATCAGCGTAAACATCCCTCAGGGCACTAAAGCCGGGAAATACACAGGAACCGTCACAGTGAAAGCCGACGGTATCACCTTGTCTGAATTAAAACTGAACCTCCAAGTGAAGAACCGTACTCTGCCTCCTCCTTCCGAATGGGCTTTCCATCTGGATTTATGGCAGAACCCTTATGCAGTATCCCGTTACTACAATGTGGAACCGTTCAGCAAAAAACATTTCGATTTGATGCGCCCATTGATGAAACTGTATGCCGATGCAGGTGGTAAGGTAATCACAGCCTCCATTATGCACAAGCCTTGGAACGGACAGACCTATGACGCTTTTGAAAGCATGGTCACTTGGTTGAAAAAAGCGGATGGAACCTGGTATTTTGACTATACCGTATTCGACAAGTGGGTGGAATTTATGATGGATCTTGGTGTCAAAAAACAAATCAGTTGCTATTCTATGGTTCCCTGGCGCCTTTCTTTCCAATATTTTGATCAGGCCAGCAACTCTTTCAAATTTCTGGACGCCAAACCGGGTGAAGTTGCTTATGAAGAATTTTGGATGAATATGCTGCAAGATTTCTCAAAGCATCTGAAAGCAAAAGGCTGGTTCGATATCACTCACATTGCGATGGACGAACGCCCGATGAAGGACATGCAGGAAACACTGAAAGTGATCCGTAAGGCTGATAAAGACTTTAAAGTTTCTTTGGCAGGAACTTATCACAAAGAACTATTGGATGATCTGAATGACTATTGTATCACCATTGCCGAGAAATTTACTCCCGAAGAGATTGAAGCGCGCCGGAAGGCAGGCAAAGTAACTACTTATTATACCTGCTGCACAGAGCCCCGCCCCAACACTTTCACTTTCAGCGAACCTGCCGAAGCTGAATGGCTGGCATGGCATAGTGCGAAAGAAAATCTGGACGGATATCTTCGTTGGGCTTTAAACAGCTGGGTGAAAAATCCCCTACAAGACAGCCGTTTCACAGCTTGGGCTGCCGGAGACACATATATGATTTATCCGGGCGCCCGTTCATCCATCCGGCTGGAACGCCTGACAGAAGGAATACAATTTTTTGAGAAAGTACGCATTCTGAAAGAAGAAATTTGAAGAAAAAGGCAATAAAGGAGCTATTAAGAATATAGACAAAACCTTGAAAATGTTTGATGAATCAAGCATGGATAAGATTTCTCCTACCACTGCCGTAAACAAAGCAAAAAAAGTTATCAACCGATACTAGAAAAAGGGAAAATACCTTTATTACATACATATATATATCGGACCACACATATGTATGTAATAAAGGTACTTCAAACTAAAAGCCGAACAGAATTAATTTGTGGGAAATAGGATGGATGAATCCCCGATAGCTTCAAAAGTAACTTAAGTGCATTGGGCAAGTAACTTAACTTACTTGACACTTTCACTTAACTTACTTGGCTCACGAAGTCAAGTTACTTTATTTGCCCTATATTTCTCAAATAAATTCTGTTCGGCTATATAAAATGGCAAGTTCTAGTTTTGACTTTATCCTCCTTTTCCTTTATACAAGTTTATTCTTCGGGTACATAAATGATTTCTCCATTATCCAATTCATAGGCAATACCCACCTTTTTTCCTTTCTTGCCGCTTTTGACATCCTGATCCTCAGAAGGGGTATAACGGTTAATCTTCTGCCCTTCCTTGGTTATGATTTCCATGTTTTCCTTACCCGGATTCTTCACCATCGTAAAATCTTCCTGACTAAACATTTCAGTCATATTATAACGGGTAACCAAGGCCACCATTAACGCTACAGCAAACGCCATCGCCACATCAAACAGATTGCTGACCACGCTCATCGGGTCACTATCCTCCTCTTTTCTTAATAAATTACGTTTCATCTCAAGCTGTACGTTTTTCAGTGAGCAATTCAGAAAGGAATTCCAGATTAGTCATATCCTGTAAATACCAGCGTTGCTTCACCTGCTGGGTTATGAAACCGATAGCACTAGAAAACAGACCAACTACAGTCGTAGCAAAAGCGACCTGCATATTATACGCCATAGAAGCGATATCACCAGTAGAAAGTCCCACCAAAGCAGGTCCCATTGGAATCAATGTACCCATCAATCCAAGCATCGGTCCCATCTTGGTCAATGTTTTTGAAATAGCCAAATCCTTATCAGCAGTAATTTCAAAATCAGCCAACAGGCGCTGCACATGTGCCGGACGGTCTTTTGACTCCAACACCCGACGGATATACGCAATGACCAACGAGTTCGACTTCACAGGAAGTTTGCCTTCCAATTCGGACAAAGTATCTATAGTCAATGTATCAAGCTGTTGACGCAACAACGCATCCGTACGCCGAATAGCCAGATACTGCCCGAAAAAACTGCCTATCAATAATAGCGAACGGATGAAAAGAATAATAAGCAATACAACAACAGGGACTAAAAGTCCGTTCGAAATCCAAAACAGAATGTCTGATATAAGATTCATAATGTCAGTAAGTTTTAAAATGTTTGTTTTTATTCGTCTATATTTATATATAACCAATCCAATGAGTCCTCCACCTGCCAGCATAATTATCAAGCCGGTCAATGCCCCCCAATCCACCTCGCTTACACCTGTTACGGCGGTACGACCATTTACAGTAGCAATAATTCCCAATATGGCGGTCAATGCATTAGTGAGGAACAATAGCTCCAACCGTAATTCCTTTTCCGGCAAAAGATAACGAAGAAACAATGTGCCTGCAGAAATCAATATCAATACACCTGCCGCCATACTCCATGCGACAAGAGAAAAGGAAACACCCGGAAAAGAGAAGATAAGATATACCAATCCGCTAAACAAGACAGGAAATATCAAAATCCCCGGAAACCAACGTAAAGCACGGTAAGCCCAAAGAGTACGTTTCTTAACAGGACCTGTAGTAAGCACATGAACAGCCAACATACAAAAAGCCATCTGTAAGGCAACTTCCACTGTAAGCACCACCGAAGTGTCAAGCATCAATTGGACATTTGCCAACCAATCAGCAATCTGTGTCTTAGACTGCTGAATAGCATATGGCCACATCAGCCCCACAAAGAGGGTGGCTACAACAGCTATTGCTGCAACCAATCCTCGTTTACGAAATGTCTGTTTCATCATAAAATTGAAACAGACCAATATCATAAGAACAACTACAACTGTTTCCATAGCCTGTTATTCTTGCATTTTTTTACGGCGACAACGCACCAATACAATTAAAACAAGAACAGCAGCCACCACTACAACGCAAACAACAGTATTGCTTACCGTATTCGTCTGTTGTTCCGTACCGACTGTATTCATCTCTTCTTTTTTCATCACCATACCCTTTTGCTCTTTTGAAGCAGCAACTTCACGTATCTGACTGATGTTTTCCTTATACCGGGATGCAGTCTGTGCATCCGTTTTAGAAGCTATGAACTGACGTAATTTAGCATTATCACAAACAAAACCAGAACAAGACGGTTTATATTTATTCACCAAATCGGTATGTAGTTTGGCAATATCCGCTATCTGTTGCCCGCTAGCCTGCCACATTCCTTTACGGATAGTTTCCATCATTACCGCAGTCATTTCTTCCAAAGCGGCAGGGTTCTGCTTTTCAAAATAATCCTGCACTCCCAAGTTAAATTTATCCTTTACATACACATCATATATCTCATTCCACATTTCCTTATCAACAGCCTGAGGTTTCATGACATTCCAACCATACGTATTTTGCACAATCTCAGCAAAAGTATTAGCTGCGCCGGCCTCCCCTTTCATTTTTTCCTTAATATAAGCAGGATTGAATATTGTGGTACGGCTCTCTATACCAATAGCTTCTTTCACCTCTTGCATACGGGCATTGTTACGGTTACGATAGTCGCTCAGATACGCATCAGGATCTTTACCGGTCACATTACGGACAGCAAGATTCATACCTCCCATAAACTCATACACATGATCCAGACTTAATGCACCCCATGTATTGCTTTGACGTGGCTGAATAACCGCATCCGTACGTGTCAAAGCAGCTTCCAAAGCAAATTGGCGAACAGTTTCCCAATTCTTTTCACTACCATAAAAAGCACCCATATTATTCAAATAAACATCGGCGATTTCCTTTTCACTTTCCCAACGGTCACCAGATTGCACCATACTTTGTATACCCGTACCATAATTACCATTCACTCCTCCGAACACACGGAAAGTAGACATTTCACGGGCCTCTTTTGGAGTCAGACCTTTTTCTATTAATACACGTTCAGCTTCCACAACACCTGCTGCTACTTGATTTTCAAATTGATCTTCTCTAGCATTGGCAGCCATCTCTACGGCACGATTAATAAGAAACAGACGTGAAGCGGCAATGTCTCGCAGCTGCCCGCTAGTCTGCACTACCACATCAATACGAGGACGGCCTAATTCAGCAGAAGGAATCAGACGAAGATCCGTCACACGCCCAAACGTATCACGAACAGGCTCTACACCCAGCATATAAAGCACCTGTGCAATAGTAGCACCGCCGGTTTCTATAAATTCTCCACTCCATAATGTATAACTTACTTTACGAGGAACAGAGTCATTATGACGACGGCGATACATTTCGATAGTGTTGTCAGCCAATTGTTTTCCTTTTTCCCATGCAGATTCCGACGGAGTTTCTTCAGCATTGATAGCGAAAAGATTTCGTCCTGTAGGTAATGTATTAGGATTGGCGATGGGATCACCACCCGGTGAAGGCTGCGTATATCCTCCGTTCAACGCATTCACCATAGAGGTCAATTCTCTTTCCGGACTTTCCAAAAGAGCACTCTTATAATTGCCCACATTCTTCAAGGTACGTTCTACTTCCACGACAGCCAAAGCAAAATTCATCTCCTCTTTAGAATATTCTTTTTTCTTGGACATCATAGCTTTCATCATCGCTTCCATGCCTCCGAATTTATCACTATCCGCTTTTTCACGTTTTCCTCGAGAAGTTGTTTTCATTGTAACCGTATCTTTGGCCAGTGTATTCATACCTACAGCACGGCTCTTGTACATTCCTGTTTCCATTTTCTTTAAAGCTTCAGGCTTGCACCCATTTTTTTTGCAAGTTCCATAGCTTTCTCAGGATTCATACCTTTCGCTATTTCCTTCATTTTCTCTTTCATAGACCCGGATATGCTATTCCTTTTCGAACATCCGCTTTGGTCAGCCTGCATTATTCCACTGCTCATATCAGCATGTGTTTTAGCCTCAGCCGGAGCTTCTTCAGCTAATGCCATCATCATGGCCATCATGCCTTGAGGAGTATTACGGGATTTATTGATTTCATGTGCTTTAGCAAGTTCATCGGAAGTAATGCCAGTAATACGGCAAATCAATTCATCAGAAGCCAACGATGGATCAGCCAACAGACGAGTGACCAATCACGTGCAGGTTCTAAATAACGCTGAGTAAAAAAGAGTGCGATGTTTCTCTACCTGTCCCGTCCGCACGATTACGTAGTTTATCTAATGCCAACAGACTATAGGCTATCGGCTCGGTAGCCATAGCATACACACTGGAAGTAATACGAATGGGTTCATAAGGAATCCCCATCGTATACAGCTGACCTGTAATCTTCTCATTTGCCAGTTCCTCTGCAAAATTTTCTATACGCTGAATATCTTCCTCGGCATAAGGAACAGTAAGAAGACTATCCAATTCCAATTCACGATGGATGCCCAGTTCACCGTGAGTTTCTTTACCGCCAATGAAGCACGGTTCAAAGCGTCTTTATTTCCGGTAGACAGTACAGCCTGCCCATCGGCCGGAAGTAAATTATTGTATGTTTTGACAGCCTCAGTCAGTTCACGATAAATGGTGCGGACACTACTTTCCATAAAAGGTGGAGTAAGATAAGATTGCAATCCCGCATACGAACGACGCTTAGCAATCATCCCTTCACCTACATTGCCGATGGAATAAATATAAAAATGAGGTAATGCACCTACCAGACGGTCGGACCAGTCATTGCTGCACAAAGCAACTTGTTTGCGCGGAGTGAACTCTAAACTGCCATGAGTACCGAAATGAATCAACGCATCAGCTTTAAATCCGAATTGTGTCCACAAATAAGAAGCAATATAAGTATGTGGAGGAGCTGCATTGGTTCCATGTACTACTTTAAATGCATTATCCCCACTACCGGCCGCATTCTGTGGCAAGAGCACCACATTTCCAAATTGCAAACGAGCTACTCCTAAACGGCCGTCGGAAGTAGTCATATATGCTCCGGGAAATTCACCATTGGCAGCTATTACTTCGGCATACATTTCAGGACGAATGGATTTCTTTATCCAACCCTCATATTGTTCTTTTGTTATGAGTTCGGGCTTGCCGGTTTCCATAAACCGATCAAAAGCTCCTTCGGCATACGAACCAAATACGGCTCCTTGAGATTGTATCATCTGTTCCAATTCTTTCGAAGAGGTAGGCAAACCGTCCACCTTGTAGCCCTCGCGTTTCATACGCTGCAACAAGTTATAAAGTGAAGGAACCACTTCCATACCACCCGCAGTCAGTGCATTCTGACCAGGACCTTTATAATAATAAATAGCAACGCGTTTCTCACTATTGGGTTTACGCTGCAGAGCAATATAGTTATTAACTGTTTCTACAAAAGTTTCCAAGCGTTCTGGAATAGCATAAGCGTGTTGCAAACCCTCCTCATCCTTATAATGTCCAAAAAGAGCGAACGGACGGATAGCTCCATCTATCTCGGGAGTAACAATACTTTGTGACATAAAGCCGCCATTCATCCCCATCTTGTCCCTCTCCCACTCCTCTACCAAGCGATTTACATTCAATGGAGAGAAAAGCGGTATATTCTGTTTCGCCAGATAATCTACAATAGGTTCACCCATACGTCCATGCGCCATATTGATAATAGCAGACGGACGGACAGAATCAATTCCATGGTTCTGAATAAAAGAACGCATGGAACGTATAGGATAAACCATATTGCCAGTTTCCTCCAATTTAGCAATAAGCCCGGAAGGTTCACCCATCGGACCGGTCACAATAATACGCGGAGCATTCTCTTTCCACAAGCCGTTATGTTGCAGAAAAGTATTGTATCCGGCTACCGTATTGAAACCCAACTCTTCGTCTTCGGGTTTCTTTGGATCCATGTGATAAAGCACATCATCGGCACGTTTCATTACGGCTTCCGGTTCAGACACAGAGAATAGTTTTTTATCAATATGCACACGCACATAATTCAGCATACTGCGATAGTTACGACGTCCTCCATTAGACAGATAATGTTTCAATGTATCCGCTTGGATGGAATCCAATGAAATAATCTTGTTTGCAGGATTGGTAGCGGCAGTAGTCAATACCGGCAGACCACCATCGGCTGCCTTTTGTATTTGCGCACGTTGCTCTTCAGTAATCCTTAATCCCATGGCATTGATAAATACCATATCATAACCGGCCAATCGGTTCAGATCATCTGTGCTCAGTTCACTGATTTTAATAAATGAATTGTCATTAGCTTTAGATATCTGCCCTAAACTGATTACCTGATAGTTGATGAAAGCCACTTTAGTTGCACTGAACCAAAGATTCCATACACCAAACAAAAGCAGCAAGATGACTGCTATCCCTCCGCCAATCAATAATTGTTTCTTCTTCATATCTTTATTTAAATCACATAGTTTATTTAGTATTAGCAGCCAAATTTCATTTGAACAATTGTTCTATATCCAATGACAAACCGGCTGAAAAAGTTGTTCCTTTAGTAGCAGGCGAATTATTATAATAACGGAAAGGGACATAATTAAACAGGTTGTCTACCGCCAAAGTCATATCAACACCTTTCCATACTTTCTGAGACAACGTAAGCTTCCACATTGTATACGCCGGATAAGTCACTTTCTCAGTTTCTTCATAAGAAGTGTTCGAAGTATATTCCTCCGTATTCACCTTGGACAGAAAGCGTCCGTTCAAAGCAACATTAAACGCATAGTTCTTCCAATGCTTGTCATACTCAAGACGGACAGTAGCCGTATGCGGGCGAGTACTTGAAATGACAGGTTGCCCTTTCTTTATATTCTCGTGTGTATAAGCGTAAGATAAACGTGCCGACAGTCCACAAGGATATTTGACGGAAGCATTTGCCTCGGCACCGGATATCCTGATATTTGATATATTGGTATATACCTGCCCTTTCACGCCTCACTCCACGCCGTAGTGATACGATTATCAACTACATTATAGAAACCTGTCACCGTCAAATTATAACGACCTTTCATATATTCTGCCGAAAGAGAAAAATTATGGCTGGTTTCAGGCTTCAAGTCAGGATTACCATAAATCATAAAAATACTTGCCATATCAAAATTCATATACATTTCTTTCAAAGTAGGAGCTCGGAAACCACCAGCATAGGAACCTCTCAATGAACAGTTTCCTATTTTATACATCAGTCCTAATTTGGGAGAGAAATGATTAATATCGGAATCTGAATAATAATCAAAACGTAATCCTGTGATGACATTGAAATATTTCGTCGGGTTCCAGTCAAACTGTGCAAAGCCGTCCACTGTATACTGATGTTTACTTCCATTATTGGCAAACTGATAGGACATTAAATAATCACGCATATAATCACCACCCACGGTGAGAATATGCTTACCGACAAAAGTATGATTATAAAAAGTATGAACCGAATGTTGTACATTACTATAATCACGTACATCATTAGCATCTTGCGGCAAGTAGTCGCTCTTATCATACTGGTCGAAAGAATAAGCTATTTCCAGATCCTTATCTTTATCCAATACATATTTCCTTTCACCCCACCACTGAAGTCTCGATAACGGTCTTTACTAGTCTGTGACTTCTCACGTTCACGAAAAAAATATCCGGCACGTGCCGTCAGTTTCAGATGGTCATTAGCAGTATAGACCAAACGTTCTTTGAAATTCCAAGTTTTATCACCATACACCTTTTTAAATGCCCAATCCTCCGTTTCCTCATTTGTTTTCCATCTGCCAAATTCTTTTTCATCTACTTGGTATGCTGTACATTAGTCACACTATTGAATTTTCCAACATTGAAACCTATTGTTCCTCCATAACGCTGCTCATTATAAGCCCCGTAACGTCCATTGAGATTCACAGTCCAAGGCTCCGCAGGCATTTTACTTATGATGTTTACCACTCCTCCTACCGCATTCGAACCATAGAGTGAAGAAGCCGCACCTTTTACAATTTCAATACGCTCCACATTGCTCATATTCAATCGGTTGTAGTCTATATTATCCAAAGTCTCACCTGCCAGACGCTCACCATCAACCAGAAAAAGTACAGCATTTCCACCAAATCCTTGCATATTGAGAGAAACTTGCTGGTCCATGGAATAAGAGAATTCAATTCCCGGCAGTTCTGTCTGAAGTAAATCTCCAATATGGGTAGCATCTACTTTTTTTATTTCATCGGCAGTAATGACACGAGTTACAATGGGAACATCTTTCAGGAGTTTCGGAGTACGGGTTCCCGTTACAACTACAGTTTCCATATTTACAGCATCTTCTTTCAGTATAAAATCAACTTTACCTGTTTTACTGACAGACACTTTATGAGTCTGCGAGATATACCCCATGTATGAAACCTGTAGAGTATATTCTCTATTATCGGGTAATTTCAACATGTATTTTCCCTGTGTACCCGTAGTGTTCCCAAAGTTACTTTTTCTTTTACGGAGACTGTTGCTCCCGTCAGAGGTTCTTTATTTTCATCAAATACAGTTCCCGAAATAATTCGTTGTGCTGATACTGGTACCGCCATCAGCCAACACAGTATCAAGCACACGTTTCTGAGTAGTCTATGCATATCGTATGTCGGTTTACAATTCAAACGGATAAATATAGTCAATAGTCATGAAGCCTTTTACACCACTAGCATTCATATAATTTGTGAGACGAACAGCCGCATAAGTTCCATCTTTCAGCTTTACCATATAAACCTTGTTTGAAAGAGTATAGGTAGGTGGCATATTACTTTTATCAACATTCAACCATTTGGATAGTTCTTCATTATAATAGGATGCCATATAAACAATATTACCATCCATCATACCTGACATATCAATGGCTATCTTAGCGGTAGTCCAAACATCCTCCACATAGGCTCCTTCGGGCATCGCATCCGCATTCCGTAAAGCGGAAAAACCTGTGAAACCGGTTTCCAATACTGCTCCAGCATTGGTTTTAACATCATAACGATGAACAGCAATATCCCATTCCTCCGGTTCTTTCTGTTCAGAATCCGTCACATTTACAGAATCTACTTTTTGTGTATGGAAATCGATAAAAGTCCAACGTCTATAATCAGTAGCATCAATATAAATAGTACCCGAATGGGTAGAAGGGTCTGTTCTTATAAAACCCAATTCATTACTATCCGAAGCAGCAGGACTATCATATATTCCTTCCAAAATACCATCACATGCCGAGAATGGCAAAAGCATCATTCCCAGTATGGTTATAATAGAGAGATATCTTTTCATGCTATTTAGTGCCTACAAAAGTCGCAGTAATAGCCATAGGCATGGCTCCCGGCTTTAGTGTAAAGATCAGATCAGCCTTTTCATCCTTAATCGTTCCTTGTAAACTTCCTGTATATTTTACAGAACCAACAGTTACATCAACAGCACTTTCCGGCAAAATATAAGTGACATTATCGGAGGTATGCACTTTAATTCCAGGTATAGCAATATCCGGCAATGACATCATACCTTCACCAGCACCGCCAACTAGAAGAACTTGAACAGTTCCCCCTTCTTCCGCAGTAATTTTCACCTGACTGTCTGACGTTCCTTGATCATTTCCTGATACTGAGAGTGATAATGTTCCATTGTAAATAACGTGAGTTCGAAATAAAATCAAAAAATAGCAAGTTGTCCGTCATTGACAAACTTTACGTCAATGGCGGGCTTCTTTTCAAAAAAGCAGTATGCCGCGATAGCCGACAAGGAGTTGGCTATAAAG
>OKWC01000190.1_pt1 | contig 12710 bp, 15 predicted proteins | sample 1606971 | NCBI WGS metagenome assembly OKWC01 (sample SAMN04414076, study PRJEB24778) | human gut metagenome | material: faecal | host: Homo sapiens
TAAGGAGATTGTGAATGAAGATATGCTGAATGTTAGCTGTGGTGCGCGATGTTTTGTCTTATCAGGAAGATTCTACATTGGCTTCTCTTTGGTTTAAGGATATTTCCATTCCTGCGCGTACTACGGAATTATATGCTTGTGCTAAAATAGTCGATAATCTGAGAAATGAAGCTTCAGAACAGACTGTGAACGAGGCGAAGGCATTTTTGCAAACAGTGAAGAATGCTGATTTTGCAACAGAAATTGAAGGAAAGATTGTTCAAGCTTCCAAGTTGCTTCCCGGACAACCTGCCATTGATTTTGAAATGTTGGATGTGAGGGTAATGTGAAGCATCTTGCAGATTTTAAGGGTAAAGTGATTTATATTGATTTATGGGCGACCTGGTGTGGGCCTTGCATTCAGGAATCTCCGGCATTTGAGGCTTTAGGTAAGAAATATGTGGGTAAGGATATCGTTTTTCTTCCGGTTTCTACAGATACTACAACGAAACCTTGGTTAAGGTATTTGGATGGACATAAGAAAGAATTGACTCAATATCATTCCAATGATGTTGCTTTAAAAGAAAGTTGGGCTATCATGTATATTCCTCGTTTTTATTTTGATTGACAAGGATTTCAATATTGTGAATGCATACGCTCCACGTCCGTCAAGTGAAGAGATTTGGTACTTTGATTGATTCTGTTCTTAATAAATAGTAAATTTATGATTTATAAAAAATATCTATTATTAGGCGTTTCTTTATGCATGTTAAATGCTTGCAATGAGTCTAAGTCTGTGTCTTTAGAGGGTAGTCTTGATGGAATCCAGGCTGATTCTATCTATTTATATCAAGTAGACAATGAGCATTATGGTAGTGTGAAACTGATTAAATCTATTGCTGTTACCGATGGTAGGTTTGCTTATCCCACTGATTCTATACAAGCCGGTCTTTATTGTTTCTCTTTGCAGAATATGGAGCGTGGAGAGTATTTACAGCAATACGCTAATTTGTTTTTGGAACCCAAATCCATGCAGCTTACCTTGGGTAAGGATAAGTATGATCAACTGAGTTTACATGCTACAGGGTCTGCATTGCAGGAGCAATACGAAGCCTTGCAAGAAGCGAAATATGTAGCAGGTAATCGTATGGTTCTCGATTCTTTGGATCATATGTTCTATGAAGCTCGTGAAAAAGGGGATCGTGAGGAAATGGAGCGTATCCGGGAGGTTTCCAGTCCTTATTATGAGAGTGCCTCGGAACAGACCCGTAAACTGATAAATGGGGAAATTGCTAAAAATAAAGGCTCATACTTCGGTTTGTATCTTTATTATACTTATCGCTTCCAAAATCATACTTTTAATACAGTTGAGGAGATTGATGAGGCACGTAACTTCATAGGCAGTTTTGATGAGGCGTCCAGGCGAAGTGGTATATATGTAAAAATGCAAGAAGGTTTGGATAAATTTGCTAGGTGTGCTACCGGTAGCGTTGCTCCTGCTATAACAGGAATTGATTTGAAAGGGAATTCTGTCAGTTTGAACGATTTCAAGGGTAAATATGTTCTAGTCGATTTCTGGTTTGCCGGTTGTAGTTGGTGTCGTAAGGAAACTCCTTATCTGTTGAAGACGTACAATGCTTTCAAAGATAAAGGATTTACTATTTATGGTGTGTCTACAGACCGTCGTGAGGAAGATTGGAAAAAGGCTATTGAAGAAGACAAGAGCTATTGGAATCAGGTTCTGTTGCAGAAAGACGACGTGAAGGATGTGTTGGAATCATACTGTATTGTCGGTTTCCCACATATAATTTTAGTAGATCCGGAAGGTAAAATTGTAGCGAAGGAGTTGCGTGGAGATGATCTTTATAATACCGTCGAAAAGTTTTGTAAACGGAGCAAAATAAAGAAATGTGTTTTTTAACTCATAAAGCAGTAGGCTGGGAATGTCCGGTCTACTGTTTTTCTTTTATGGAATATGGTTTTTTTTGAAGGAATGATATGGTTTTATTATAGGTAGTGATGTTCTGTATTGTATTTATTTTTTAAATAAATCTAATGTGTGACCTGTATTTCTTTAATGTTTTCCTTTTGAAGAACATATTGTCTGTCGGATAAGTTAAAAGTTTACCTTTGCAATATAATCAGAGGATGAGATATTGATCTATAATAAATATTATAAATAAAACGCATAGGTATTGTAAGCGTACAATACTTTTTGGTGGTCTCGTTGGATGCTTGTGTTCAGATTTAAGGCGAGGTCACCTTATTCTCGTAGAGAATTTAGATTTTAATTTGAATGATACTTGCTCGCGATGAGTAGGTATCATTTGTTTTTTAGTCTATTCTGTATGGAAATGGCTTGTAAGATTATACATAGAAGATAGAATAATTAGATCACTCTGCCGTTGAAATGGAGGATTTGAGCGGATTATTTTAATTATTGGAAGAATTGTTCTATCCTTTAAAGCATATTGCTTCTATCTTTGCCATACTGAGAAAAACATTAAATTACACTATTATGAAGAATTTTCTTATCTTATCTCTGTTGTTAGCCTTTTTGACTACGGAAGTATGTGCGCAGTGGAAACCGGCTGGTGACAAGATCAAAACACAGTGGGCAAATAAAATAAATACCTCTGCCGTATTGCCTGAATATCCACGTCCTATAATGGAACGTAATGAATGGAAGAACTTGAATGGTTTGTGGGAGTATGCTATCACCGATTTGGGAGGAAATGTTCCGGCGCATTTTGACGGGCAGATTTTGGTACCTTTTGCAGTGGAATCTTCTTTATCAGGTGTGGGACAAAGAGTCGGTGCAAAAAAGGAATTATGGTATTCCCGTTCATTTGAAGTGCCTGTTGCTTGGAAAAATAAAAATGTATTACTTCATTTCGGTGCTGTGGACTGGAAAGCAGATATTTGGGTAAATGATGTGAAGGTTGGTAGTCATACTGGTGGTTTTACTCCGTTTTCTTTTGATATCACTGCAGCGTTGTCTGGTAAGGGAAATAATAAATTAGTAGTAAAAGTTTGGGACCCTACGGATGAAGGGTATCAGCCTAGAGGTAAACAGGTGAATAATCCGGAGGGTATTTGGTATACTCCTGTGACTGGCATTTGGCAGACTGTTTGGCTGGAACCGGTTACTGCCAGACATATTGAAGAACTTCGAATCACACCGGATATTGACCAACACTTACTGACTGTAAAAGCCCATTTGAATATGAGGGCACCTTCCGATCTGATTGAAGTAAACGTATATGACGGCAATCAGTTGGTTGCCACTGGGAAAAGTATTAATGATGAGGCTGTGGTCATACCTATGCCGGAAGATGCTAAATTATGGAGTCCTGATTTTCCCTTTTTGTATACTTTAAAGGTTATGTTGAAAAGCGATAATAAAATATTGGATCAGGTGAACAGTTATGCAGCTATGCGCAAATACTCTACGAAACGTGATGCTAATGGAATTGTACGTTTAGAACTGAATAACCAACCTTTGTTCCAGTTCGGACCATTGGATCAGGGATGGTGGCCTGATGGATTGTATACCGCTCCTACTGATGAGGCTTTAGTATATGATATACAAAAGACTAAATACTTAGGATTCAATATGATACGTAAACATATTAAAGTGGAACCGGCCCGTTGGTATACTCATTGTGATCAATTGGGAATTATTGTGTGGCAGGATATGCCTAGCGGTGATCGTAATCCGGAGTGGCAGAACCGCAAATATTTGAAGGTACGGAAAAAAGCGTTCGGCGGTTTCTGAGGCTTGTTACCGTAAAGAATGGAAAGAAATTATGGATTGCTTGTATTCTTATCCATGTATCGGAACATGGGTTCCGTTCAATGAGGCATGGGGGCAATTCAAGACTCCGGAAATTGCAGAATGGACTAAAGAATATGATCCGACCCGTCTGGTAAATCCTGCAAGTGGAGGTAACCATTATACTTGTGGCGATATGCTTGACTTGCATAATTATCCTGCTCCCGAAATGTATCTGTATGATGCCCAGCGAGCTAATGTTTTGGGAGAGTATGGTGGTATCGGTTGGGTAGTGAAAAATCATATTTGGGAACCGGATCGTAACTGGGGATATATACAGTTTAATTCTTCCAAAGAAGTAACTGATGAGTATATAAAATATACAGATATGCTTTATGACCTGATAATCAGGGGATTCTCGGCGGCTGTTTATACTCAGACTACGGATGTGGAGGTGGAAGTGAACGGACTGATGACTTATGATCGTAAGGTGATTAAAGTAGATGAAAAACGAGTGAGAGAAGCCAACGCACGTGTCTGTAAATCATTAAAGTAAGGAATATGAATAAGCTGTTCTTTTGGGTATGTGCAGTCCTTATGACTGCATGTGCTTCTTATAAAAATGATGAGGTCTTGACTGAATCCGGTTTAAGTAACAGTCGTTTTCAAACGGAGATAAATGGTGAGAAAACTGATCTGTTTGTATTGAAGAATAAAAATAAGATGGAAGTTTGTATCACCAACTATGGCGGTCGTATTGTTTCTGTTATGGTTCCTGATAAAGATGGAATAATGAGGGATGTAGTATTGGGTTTTGATTCCATACAGGACTATATCAAATATCCGTCGGATTTTGGAGCAAGTATAGGGCGTTATGCCAACCGTATAAATCAGGGACGTTTTTTTCATTGGATGGGATAGTATACCAATTGCCTCGAAACAATTACGGACATTGTTTGCATGGAGGTCCTCAAGGATTTCAATATCGTATTTATAGAGGTATTCAAGTGAGTGACAGAGAGGTGAAACTGACTTACTTGTCTAAAAATGGTGAAGAGGGTTTTCCTGGAAATTTGAATTGTACTATTATAATGAAATTGACGGACGATAATGCTATTGATATTCAGTATGAAGCAGAAACGGATAAACCGACTGTTGTAAACATGACTAATCATTCTTATTTTAATTTAGATGGAGATCCGTCAAAAGATAATTCTGATTATTTATTGACTTTGAACGCGGATTATTATACTCCTGTTGACAGTACTTTTATGACGACTGGAGAAATTGTTCCGGTTGAGGGTACTCCTATGGATTTCAGACTTCCTGCTGTCATTGGAACTCGTATTAATCAAGATTTTGAACAATTAAGATATGGGAATGGCATTGATCATAATTGGGTATTGAATACTAAGGGGGATATTCATCAAGTTTGTGCCACATTGGAGTCACCTGTTACGGGGATTGTACTCAATGTTTATACTGACGAGCCGGGTATTCAGGTTTATTGTGGTAATTTTCTAGATGGGACATTGACGGGTAAAAAAAATACAATATATAATTTTCGGGCCTCTGTGTGCTTGGAAACGCAAAAATATCCCGATACACCTAATAAGGCAGACTGGCCTACGGCAGTAGTGAGACCAGGAGAAAAATATCAAAGTCATTGTATTTACAAGTTTTCGGTACATAAATAATGTATGTTAAGGTAGAAGGAATTGTGGAATATAACATTTGGGATAAATAAGATTCAGAGAGGAAGAGTCCTGAAAGAAGCGGTGAGAGTAAACACTGGTTCTTTTGGGACTTTTTCCGGATAATTATTGATATGGAGAATTTAATCTTTAATTTTGTACTCTCTAAACTAAATTGATATACTATGAAAAGAATATTCATAATAGGACTTCTTTTTTTTATATGCATTTACTCTTTACTCTCAAAGTAATATCCGATATTATTTCAAAACATTGGATATTCAAGACGGACTCTCGCAAAACACGGTGAACGCTATTTTGCAAGATAAACAAGGTTTCATGTGGTTTGGAACAAAAGATGGTTTGAATCGTTTTGATGGCCTGAGTTTTCGTATTTTCAAAAAAGAGAATTCTGCTTTAGGAAATAATTTTATCACTGCACTTCATGAGGATAAAGAAGGAAATATTTGGGTTGGAACAGATGCAGGCGTTTATGTGTATAATCCTTTATTAGAAGACTTTACAGTATTTGATAGAGTTAGTGACACAGGTGATATGATTAGTCGTGCTGTGACTCGTATTGAAAGTGATGAAGATAGTGATATATGGATTTCCGTGGATTATCAAGGATTGTTTCATTTTGATCGTGTGCAAGATCGGTTAATTAATTGTCTGCATAGAGATAAGCGTAAGAACCAATTGGCCAATGTTACGCGTTTTTTTGGTTTGAGGAAAAACTATGTTGGGTCAGTTTATATGACGACAACCTATATTATACAAAAGATAATTTTAAGACATTGTTTCCCTTTCAGGATTCTGAAGGAAAAGAGCCTTTTAAAGATGATATCATTAATACTTGGATTATGGGTCCCCATAATTGTTGGTATATCGGTTCTTCTAATGGTTTGACTGAAATTAATCTGACAACAGGGCGGGTAAGGCGTTTGTTGAATTATTATGTGCGTGATTTAGGCTTTAAATCGGATAAGGAATTATGGGTAGGTACGGAGTCGGGCTATATATTTATGATTTGGAAAAAGGTGAAATAGCTCATCTCACTGTTTCAAACGGGAATGATTCTTATGCTTTAGCCGATAATGCTATTTATTCTATATGCCGTGATAATGAGGGAGGAATGTGGATCGGATCTTATTTTGGCGGGGTCAATTACTATCCGCGTCAATGGACTTATTTTGAAAAATTCTACCCTCGTGATGATATTAAAAATTTTTGGGCGTAGGGTACGTGAGTTCTGTGAAAGTAATGATGGTACTGTTTGGATTGGTACTGAAGATAAGGGATTATTTCATTTTTATCCGGAAAGTGGAAAGATTGAAAAATTCTCACATCCTGCTATTTATCAAAATGTTCATGGTTTATGTTTGGACGGTGATGATTTGTGGGTAGGCACTTTTTTTCCGGAGGTTTAAGCCGTATTGATTTGCTTACGAAGCAAGTAAGACACTATCAAAAAGATATAAGCCCAAATTCTTTGGATGCCAATAATGTATTCTCTATTTGTAAAACTACATCTGGTGACTTATGGATTGGCACTACATCTGGATTGCTGCGATATAATCGTGATACAGATGACTTTACTAGGATGCCGGAACTAGCTAATATGTTTGTTTATAAAATATTGGAGGATTTTAGTGGGAATTTGTGCTGGCAACTTATTCTAACGGTGTTTTTCGTTATGATGTGAATAAGAAAGAATGGAAGAATTTTATTTTTCACAAGAACGATTCCACTTCATTACCTTATGATAAAGTAATCAGTATTTGTGAAGATAGTCGTAAGCGGTTATGGTTTATGACACAAGGGGCGGGTTTTGCCGTTTTAATCCGGAAAATGAAAGCTTTACTCGTTTTGATATGTCGAAAGGTTTTCCTAGTAATATCATTTATCGGATGGTAGAGGATAATCGGGGGAATTTATGGTTGACAACTAATAATGGTTTGGTTTGTTTCAATCCGGAAACAGATGATAAACGAGTTTATACTACAGCAAACGGATTGCTAAGTAACCAGTTTAATTATCAGTCTGGGTATAAAGATAAGATGGGACGTATCTATTTAGGTAGTATAAATGGTTTTATCACTTTTGATCCATCTACTTTTGTAGAAAATACTTTTGTTCCACCAGTTGTCATTACAGATTTCTTCTTATTCAATAAACGAATGCAGATCGGCAGTAAGGATTCTCCATTGAAAGAAAGCATCGTCTTTTCTGATGAGGTCGAGTTAGAATCTGATCAAAATTCTTTTTCATTGCATGCGGCGGCATTAGGTTATCAGGCACCGGAAATGAATCAATTGGTTTATAAAATGGAAGGATTTGATAAAGAGTGGTATAATGTAGGGCGGAATTCGGTAATCAATTATTCCAATTTACCATATGGAACTTATATTTTCCATTTAAGAGGATCGAATAGTGACGGAAAATGGAATGAAAAAGAGCGTATATTGAAGATTCATATTTTACCTCCGTTTTATTTATCAGGGTGGGCCTATTTTATTTATTTGCTATTAGGAATTCTGTCTGTGGTAGGTATCATTTATTATTTCCGGAAAAGGAATGAGCAGAAACACCAACAGGCCATGGAGAAATTCGAACGGGAAAAGGAACGCGAACTCTATACTGCAAAAATAGATTTCTTTACGAATGTGGCGCATGAGATTCGTACTCCTTTGACATTAATCAAAAGTCCGCTTGAAAATGTGCTTGTTTCTCCGAATGTATCTGCAGATATCCGTGATGATTTGGAAATAATGAATCTGAATACTACCCGTTTACTGGATTTGGTTAATCAGTTACTTGATTTCAGAAAGACTGAAACACGTGGGTTTCAACTGAATTTTGTAGAGTGTAATATTTCGGATATATTACAGCAGATTTATATGCGGTTTACTCCATTGGCACGGCAAAAGAAATTGGAATTTGTTATTGAATGTTCGGAATCTATCTATGCGTCGATAGATCGTGAGGCGTTGACTAAGATAATTAGTAATCTGTTTACTAATGCCATTAAATATTCTGAAACTTATATTCATGTCCGGTTGTGGATGGAGGATACTTGTTGGTTCTTGTCTGTCTGTAACGATGGCAATGTAATTCCTATGGAAATGCGTGAAGAGATTTTTAAGCCTTTCATACAGTATAAGGACGGATTTTCCCGTAAGGTTTCGGGTACGGGAATTGGTTTGGCATTGGCAAGATCTTTAGCTGAGTTGCATGAAGGGAACTTAATTATGGATGATTCACAAAAGCAGAATTGTTTTATTCTTTCATTGCCAGTAAAGCATGAACATACTATTGCCATTTCGAAGAGTGAGATTAAGTTGAAAGAGGATCCGAAAGAAGAGGATCCGGGACAATTGCAACAGAAGCCGCGTTACACTGTATTGATTGTGGAGGATAATGTTGAAATGTTGGCTTTTGTTGTCAGACAATTGTCACCTGTTTATCAAATATTGACTGCAACTAACGGAGTGGAGGCCTTAAAGGTGTTGGAGGGGCATACAGTGAACTTAATAGTATCGGATATAATGATGCCCGAAATGGATGGGTTGGAATTATGTGACCGTATAAAATCAGACTTGGATTACAGTCATATTCCTATTGTACTGTTGACGGCTAAGACCACTTTACAATCAAAAATAGATGGTTTGAAATCTGGAGCGGATGCTATATTGAAAAGCCGTTTTCTGTGGAGTATTTGAAAGTGTCTGTTGCCAATTTATTAAGTAATCATGAAAAGCTGCATGCGGCTTTTGCACATTCACCGTTTATACAGACCAATTCTATGGCTATGACGAAAGCGGATGAAACTTTTTTGAAAACCTTGAATGAAGTGATTGTTGCCAATATGCAAAATCCGGACTTCTGTCTGGACGATATGGCGAGTTTGCTCAATATGAGCCGTTCCAGTTTGAACCGCAAAATAAAAGGAGTGTTGGACATGACCCCTAATGACTATATCCGTTTAGAGAGATTGAAAAAAGCTGCTCAATTATTAAGGGAAGGAGAATGTAAGGTAAATGAAGTATGTTATATGGTTGGCTTCAATACTCCTTCTTATTTTACTAAATGTTTTCAGAAGCAAATTGGTATTTTTACCAAAAGATTTGTGAAATGATTTTTTCGGCGCATGAAATAGAATAATAGAACTAATCGCCCTCAGGAACTATTCTGAGGGCGATTTTTGAATGTATTATTCTATTAATTGGTTGAATAGTTCTAGCACATTCGGGGAGTTTGGAATAACATTTGCATCACAAAAAGTTGAGAATATGATTCATGTAATACTGTGAAAAAGAAATGCCTATGACATAACAAGAATGTGACCTTTAAATTCTATCTGTTGTATGTATATTTATGAACATACTTGTGATTAATTAAAAAGCGGAACTGAAATCTCCGCACAATTTTACAAATCTAATTCTATAAAAAATGATTAAAAAATTATTAGTCTTCTTTCTGACTATTTTTACGATGACTGCTTATGCGCAGAACGTAACAATGACCGGAACCGTAGTAGACACAGACAACTTGCCTTTAATTGGTGTGAATGTGGTTATTAAGGGTACTTCTACCGGTACTACTACTGATTTGGATGGTAAGTTTACTCTTACTGGAGAAAATGGACAAACATTGGTTTTCTCATATATAGGGATGACCCTCCAAGAGATTGTTTACAAGGGAAAACCTTTGCACGTGATAATGAAGGATGATTCCAAGGCTTTGGAAGAGGTGGTTATAATTGGTTATCAGACTGTGAAGAAATCTGATCTGACGGGTGCAGTAGCAGTAGTTGATACCAAAGAGATGAAAAAAGCTCAGCTGGAACACTTGTCAGTCAGATGCAGGGGCTTGCTACAGGTGTAAACGTTCGTAGTAGTGGTAGAGCAGGTGAGGATGCTTCTATTCAAATTCGTGGTGTGGGTTCATTAAGTAATAATGCTCCGTTGTGGGTGGTCGATGGGATGATACTGATCCGGGAGTGACTTTAATCCGGCTGACGTTGAATCTATTCAGATCTTGAAAGATGCTTCCGCTGCCGCTATATATGGTTCTCGTGCTGCTAATGGGGTGATTATTGTTACTACTAAGAAAGGGGTGAGTGGTCCTATGAAGGTGAATGTGAGTGTGAAAGAAACATTGGAGTGGAGTCCGAAGTTTGATTTGATGAATGCGGCAGAGTACATTAAATATAATGATATAGCTTATAAAGAAGCGATAAAAGATGGTATAGCCTCCATAACAACAACTCAGAAGCATTCCGAATATGATACCAATTGGCAGGATGAGGTATTGAAGACAGCTTTGGTACAGGATTATAATGTATCTTTATCCGGTGGTGGAGATTCGGGTAGTTATTTTGTTTCAGCTGGTTACTATAATAATGATGGTGTATCTTATGGAAATACGTTTGATCGTTATAGTTTCCGTGTTAACACACAGGGGAAAAAAGGTTGGTTTTCATTCGGTGAGAACTTGGCCTACTCATTAACTAATACAGATCCGAACCAGACAAATACTTATAATGACTTTTTACGTATGATGCCTACTATTCCGGTTTATGATGAGAATAATCCAGGTGGTTATGGATATGGAGATGCGGCTAAATATAATACTTTCGGTGTAAATCCCATTGCACGTGAAAATTTGGAAAAAACGCCATATGAGACAAAATCGTCTGAATGGTTCATTGTGGTTGGAGTTCAAACCTTTCGAGTTTCTTTCTTATAAGTTCAATGGGGGCGTTGACTTGTATTTCTATGAAAATTCATGGTTTCGTGGTGAAGGTAATTGGCAACAAAATCAGGAACATCGTGATCCGGAGAGCCAGAAAGCACGTGATAATACTTATAATATGCTGATTGAGCACACGTTGAATTTTAACAAGGATTTTGGAAAACATCATGTCGATGCAGTATTAGGTACTACTTACCAACATCATGAGTGGGAGGGGTTATGGGCTTCCCGTCTTAATTTTCCTATGTTAGGTAATGGTGATTATCTGACAGTGTTAAATGCTGGACAAAGTAACCAACAGAATACTAATAGTATTAGTGAGAATGCCATGATCTCTTATTTGGGACGTGTTAATTATATTTATGATGACAAATATTATCTGACAGCTACTTTCCGTCGGGATGGTACTTCTCGTTTAGCTAAGGAAAATCGCTGGGGTAATTTTCCTTCTGTTTCTGCTGCCTGGAGAATTTCTAAGGAAAGTTTCTTTAAGGTACCTTGGATTGATGATTTGAAGATCAGGGGAAATTGGGGGCGTTTGGGTAATGCTTCTATCGGTGATTGGGATTATGTTGGTACTATTAATCAAAGCATTGTGACGGTATTTGGTGGAGCTATTGTACCTGGAGCCACTCAAGTAAAATTAGTGAATACCAATCTTGTTTTGGGAAACCAAAGAAACCGTAAATATTGGTTTTGACGCTAGTTTTTCTCAATTCACGTTTGACTTTCAGTGCCGAGTATTATCATTCAAAGACCTGCATCGGTCCGCTCCCAGGTCAAGCAGCTTTCCTTTTCTTTTGCAATGCCATGATTTATCAGGTCTGTAATGATGCCTGTGACGAGTCCGAAAAGAAACAGGCCGCCCATTATGAGTATAGCTTTTGACGGAAACATTGTCAGCATCAGGAATGCCTCGTCTCCGGTGGTTGCGATCAATGCTGCAGTAAGCGCGCCGAATCCGACCATCCTGTGCGAGTATAATGACACTCCCGCGAAGCCGCCCAGACAGCCGGGAATCATGCCGAGCCCCGAAGCCACTGCGACCTGCCCGATCTTATGATTCTCAAGACGTTTGAACAAATGTCCGTGCGACACGACATTGAAAATTTCTATCAATGTCATGATGAATATCACCAGCAGGCAGATCTGAAGGCTTTCCGTCAGTGCGTCCAGCAATACGTGCGGAATGCTCTGCGGAACTTGTCCAGCTACGTCTGCATGAATATGTAAAGGTATGATTGTCATTTTGTTATAGTTCCTGATACGTAAAGACTTATTACAGGCCTGAGAGGGGAGTTCGTGGTCAGGATTATTGCAATGTCATTTTCTCCATAAGGCAGGTTCCTGGTGTCCAGATTGCAGGAAAACGAAGTTTGCCGCCTGGCTCCGTGTCCTGGAATTTGTCCGGGAGTGTCAGTGCATTATTCTCGGCATCAGCCTTATATATATGGAACGGGCGGCCACCGAGATTGCTGTATGTGAATGTAGCCTTTACCGTGGAG
>OKWC01000193.1_pt1 | contig 12674 bp, 15 predicted proteins | sample 1606971 | NCBI WGS metagenome assembly OKWC01 (sample SAMN04414076, study PRJEB24778) | human gut metagenome | material: faecal | host: Homo sapiens
ATAAGTGCAAAGGAACCCAGCATAAGAACGGGGATTACCATAATTATTCCTCGTCTTATTGCACTTATTATCTCACTATTATCCATTATATATATAATTTTTTTTAATAAATTTTTCAAATCTTAAATTCTCCATTCCCCGATTAAGTTATGCTTTGCTTTCAATGACTTTTATCGACTTTTCTTTTAAAAATTCTATCACATTTGTATCACTTACGTCAACAAAACTATTCCTGTCCATAACTATAACTTTTTTATTGAAAATGATTATCATACTATTTTTCATTATATATACGACATCAAAATCTTTATACATTACTGTTAACTCTGTTTTAGATGTCTCCTGCTCTAATCTGTCCTCATAGAAGCGGTATTCCATCTCTACCTGATAATGTGAACTGTGTAACTTCGCAAACCTCATAAAACTTTTCTTTGTTCCCCACTTGTATCCCCATATATTCCAGAAATAATCGCTAATCCAAGTACAAGAAACGGAATGCATATTATCCAGTCAAAGTATAAAAAGCCCGCAAATGCAATAAACAACATAATTATCGCATAAGCGGTAGAAATTACTCTTAACATTTTGTGACTTGTCTTATAACTTGATATTATTCCCTCTGAATACATATCAAGAGTTAAATTTGTTCTATTTATATAACGTGGTTTCATCTTAATCCTCACTTCTTTTATTTTGAAACCATTACTGTACCCATACCATTCTTTCCATATGTAAGACCTTCATAAACCTTTTCTCTGACCTGCATAACCGGTTTACTGTTATCCTGCTTACTTACAGTTTCAAATGAATCTCTAAGTTTAATCATCATATCACGTACCACTTCAAGGTTCACGTCCTCTCTCCTAAGCTCTGACTTAAGGAGGCACTCATTTGCAAACATATATAAATTCATTAATTCAAATGAAATCTTATATCTGAAGTCGAGTACCGATGACAATTCATTTACAAATTGTCTGGCTTTCCTGACATTACGTACAAAATCGGTAACATTACTATTATCAAATGAATCTCTCGCACTGTCAAGATAGTTTATAATAATTTCATAAGTTATAACGACAATCTGAGTTCTGTTCGACTGACTTATACGCACAGAAAACTGATTAATCTCTTCTCTTGTCATATTGTCCTCTTTTCCGCAGACGTTTACATCAGAGGAATCGCGAGCAAAATTTCAGATTTTGCTCTATTTTCCTATTTCTATTACTGTAATAACTGTAATACTTTTTCTGGTAACTGGTTAGCCTGTGCAACCATTGATACACCTGCCTGCTGTAACACATTCTGCTGTGTGTAATTTGTCATCTCTTCTGCCATATCCACGTCTACCATTCGTGATAATGCCGATGTCATACTTTCCTGTGTCGAATCAAGACTTGTTACGGAGTACTCCAATCTATTCTCATACGCACCTAAGTCTGATCGTGCTTTAGATACCCTTGAAACCGCCTCTTCGATAATTGTTATTGCCTTACCACAACTGTCAGATGTTGAGAAATCCAGCTGGTCAAGATTCAGCGAATTGCTTGAAATCTCTGGAATAATGATATCCATTGTCTGATTTGCATTTGCTCCAAGCTGAATAGGCATTGCCCCAATATTCCAGAGTTCTATTGTCACATCACCTGTAAAATTCTGTTCGGGATCAACTGTACATTCAAATACGAATCCATTTACATCTGTAACTTTTACCTTATTATTCTCGGATGTAATAACTGCTGTATCACTGAAACCGATTCTGTTACCATCATCATCTGTAAGAAAATCTGCACTTCCATCCCCATTAATAGTAAGTCCATATTCTCCTGCCAGCACCGTGCTATCATAATATGTAGCTTTAATTCCACTTGTGAGGTTCTTTTCACCGTCTGCATTCTTAACTGTAGCATAACTTCTTCTCTGAACTTCACCATTTAATAACTTTGTATTATTGAATTCTGTATCACTTGATATTCTGTCAATTTCTTTCTTAAGTGACTGAATCTCACTGTTAATATTATTTCTATCTTCATCTGTAAATGAATCATTTGCGCCCTGTACAGCCAATTCATTCATTCTCTGTAACATAGACTGAATCTCTGCCATTGCACCCTCTGCTGCCTGCGTAACAGAAATTCCATCAGATGCATTCATACTTGCTCTGTTGAGATTCTTTATCTGTGTTTTCATCTTCTCTGATATGGCTTTACCTGCACCATCATCCTTTGCTGAATTTATTTTATAACCTGAAGATAATCTCTCAAGAGATTTCTGTAGACTTTTTTCTGATTTTGATAAATAACCATTTGAAATAATGGCTGACATATTTGTTCCAATTCTCATAGTATTCTCCATTCCGCAGACGTCTTCCTCAGAGGAACCGCGAGTTGAATATCGGATTCAGTTCTGCGATAAAGACTATTTGCGGCGTCTGCGACACAAATAGCCGTGCGAAAGAATTACTGCATCGGTGCAATTCTTTCGCACTGTTCTGAATAATATTTCATACTTTGCAGCACCTTAAGCATTATACTTTATTTATCGGTCTGCCCTGCGTATTTCTTAATACTAGAAATATACTCTTTTGCCACTTTGAACAATGTACTCGTTGTTACTTTATTAACATTTTTGCTATAAGCTCTGTTATTTCCGGCATAGCTGTATCAGTTTTGCTAAGATTCTTAAGATTTAAACCAAGATTTTCTATCCGAGCCTTAAACTCCTCGGCAAATCTCTCATAATTCTCATTATCTATTGCATTATCACCAATCATTATAAGTCCCTTTACATCAGTATCATTAATTGTGAATTCTGCATTGATGTCTGAATCTTTCATTCTGACAGTGACTTTTCCTTTTTCACTTTCTCCTGTTTCAATAGTAATTTTTACCGTTGATAATTCACCATTAATATTAGCCGGCACATAATATGAGTTTCTGGCAGCCGAACGTTTCACATAATTCAGCATTCTGTTTACTGACCTTATGTCTTTAACATCAATATGTGATTTATTCATAAGAGCTTCCTTAATATCACCTGACATTTCATTAAGCGCAGCATTTAATCTGTCTATATCCAATGTATTAACTTCCGAATTTCCATCTGTGTCTCTCGATAAATCATAATATTCCGTCTCCACGTTAGTGCCATCCGCATTATTAGAAGTACCATCTAATATTTTAGTAATTTTATCTAAATCTCCACTGACCTTCTCATCATCACATATTCTCTTTATCTTAGAATATGTCTTTCCGCCATTCATCGTATAGAAAGCCAATCCTAATATATTAGAATTGTTCACAACCGTTCCGTCCTCATAAATATTTAGAAGCGTTTCTTCACTTATCGTCTGTAGACTCTGAACTTCTTCTACCCTGAGTATATCATAATCAGAAGTCTGTGTATCTGTATCATTATTTTCCGACTTGTTAACTTCTATATTATTCGCTGCCTTATTTGCTCCTATTGTATCAAATGTTGTTTTCTTTGCTCTTTCTAAGAAGCTCTGACTGTCGAAATAATCTAACTGCTTATCGATATTACTGTCTGATAATTTAACCTCATCTGATAAGCCAAGTGAATCATCAACTATCATATCATTTCCTGTATTATTAAGGCTTCTTGCAGCTGTAAGCAGACTTCTCATAGTCACTTCACTGCCCTGTTTCATAACAGCTCCGATAGCTTTTCTGTCACCCTTTTCTACCATTCGGATAAGTCTATATACACCAATATATGCATCTTTATCCTCCTTACTTATTTCTTTGTTCTTCTCAAGTTTCCACAGATATTCACTATATTTTTCCACTTCGTCAGTGTCCATATTTTCATTAATTTTATCAAGTTCTTCATTAAGAGTCTGAATATCTGTTTTCAGAGGATTGATACCATTTGCAATCAGATATGCAGTTGTACGTGGTGTCAGATTATCAATAAGCTTTGTCACCTCACTATCTAGTTCCTTAATATCATTTATATTTTTCTCATCAATAATCATCTCATTATATGCAAGAATTCGAATTGCTCTCTGATTGTCGGTGCTATCTTCAAGCTCCAAATCTTCCAACATTTTATCAATTCCCGTAAATGCTTTCTTTAAAGAATCTCCTAACTCTCTATCCGGTTTAGTACCTAGTGTATCATAAGCTATCTGTGCTGATTTCAGAATATTTTCCTTAACAGCACCCTCAACCGTAATATCTTCAACATTGAATTCTATATTATTATTAAGTACATCTCCAAGCACATATGACGGAATTCTTGCAAATGCTTCCATATAATTTGCAGTTTCATTAAATATTGAAATATTTTCATCATTTACAACTGTTCCTGTCTCATTGAAGATATTTGTCACGTATTTAGCTTCAATATTCTTAAGTTCTTCTACTAATTCCGAAAGTTCTGTTATCTCAACATTAATTCCATTTTTAATCATTAAAGCACTTGCTTCTACTGTCATCTTAAGTCTTAATTCTTCAAGATTCTTACGTTCAGTAATAATCTTCTTGTGCATTTCATCGGTAATATTATCTGTACGCTCTTTCGTATATTTGTACGATGTATCTTCCTCCTGACGTTTCATATTAAGAAGTGTAACTTCCTTACCGTCAGTCACAAGTGTTTCTATCTGCTCATCCGTTCCATTATGAATTATCTCGACAGCTTCTATGGAATCTGATTTAATATCAGAATAATAATTAGCAGATGTCGAACCTGCACTTAATCCATAAGACATATTTAATGCGATCTTTTGTATCCAGCCATTTTCACTAATTTGATTATTGGAGATATTCTGATTAATCACATCAATCTCGCTTAATTTATATAGATTTGCTGCTGTAACAGGTATCTTATCTTCGATAAGCCATTTCGCATTAGACATATTTTCATCATTTATGTCAAAACCATTTTTATTAAGAATATCTTCCATCTGACCATATAATTCATTCCATTCTTCATCACTAAGTTTCTCATATTTTTCACTTGAGTTGCTACTATTATTGACACTATGCTCTGCTGTGTATACATTATCTACAGATAAGTCCATATCATTAACCAGCAGATACTCTGATGCTTCCCTTGATATAGGCTGTAGATTCTGTATCTTATCAAGTGTTTCCTTTATCTGGGATGCTCTTGCTCCATACATTTCTTCCAGGTCAGATATGTTAAAATCACCAACAGGTGTATAATTATCGCAATGTGTTGCTAATTCAATATCGATTCTCTCCGAAACAGTAAGAATACTTTGCGGGCTATCTTTATCAGCTATAATTCCCAACTCTTCATATTTAGAGAATTTCTCTGGCGTTTACGGCCTCGGCAATCTGTTTTAAGGTCTCACCTGTAACCACTAATTCACTCGTTTCACCTACATCTGCTTTATTAACTATTCTATCATAGGCATCTTTTGTATTCTCTGAACTCTTTATAACATTTTTCATCATCCATTTTACTTATCAAAATACTATTCTTGCCTGCGATATCTGATGTCTTACCCACAGCTGATTTAACTTGTCCTGCTCTTCCATCAAAAAAAGCCCCGGTACTTTTGGCAAATTCTGCTGAATTACCCTGTACCGAAGCATTTTTCGTTTTCGAATTACTAATATCAAATATTTCTGATAAATTACTTCCGTCTATATTCATGATTGCCGACCTCATTTCTATTCAATATTTTCATAATGAATATCGGCAGCACACGACAATTTATTTAGTTTTAGTTTTCTTTCTTGTAGTTCTTCTTACAGGCTTCTTAATTACCTTAGGAGTTCTTAAGATTATAGATTCAAAACCTTTCAAATCAACTGTAAGCTTGTAATCAAAACCATCCTGCTGCTCACCCTCTGGCATGGCTTCTGCAGTATATTTGACTGAATTATTTCTATATGGATCTTCCGAACTCAGTACCACATGATAATCCCCTGGATTAGGAACACCTATTACATACTTTTCTCTCTCAATAGGAGTGAAGTTGCATATAAATGCAAGGCTGTCATTAAATGTATTAGGAGCTTTTCTGATAAAGCTGAATACACTGTTATCTCCGTCATCACAATTAATCCACCTGTAGCAATTATATTCTGTTGATTCATAAGCATACATTTCAGGATTCTCTTTATATAAATGTAAAAGCTGTTTTACATATTCTCTTATATCGGCGTGTAATGGTTCTTCTAAGAGATACCAGTCAAGGCTTCTTGTCTCTGACCATTCTTCACGCTGACCAAATTCCTGTCCCATAAACAAGAGTTTCTTACCAGGCTGTCCGAGCATAAATGTATATGCTGTCTTTAAGTTGGCTGCCTTAGTCTCTAAATCACCCGGCATCTTATTAAACATCGAATGTTTAAGATGTACAACTTCATCATGCGATAATACCAGAATGAATTTCTCACTGAATGTATATGTCATATTAAATGTCATTTTATTATGGTTAAATTTCTTAAAATATGGATCAAGTTGAACATAATCAAGAAAATCATGCATCCAACCCATATTCCATTTGAATGTAAAACCTAATCCACCTTCTTCAGGCTTCTTAGTCACATTCGGCCATGCTGTAGATTCTTCAGCTATAAGGAATGCACCCGGATCCCTTCTTTCCATAATGCTGTTAAGGTGCTTGAAGAATTCCATAGCTTCAAGATTACCATTTCCACCATATTTATTAGGAACCCATTCTCCTGCTTTTCTTCCATAATCAAGATAAAGCATTGAGGCAACTGCATCCACACGTAATGCATCTATATGAAATTTCTCTACCCAGTATAATGCATTAGCTATAAGAAAGTTGAAAACTTCATTCTTACCATAGTCGAATACCTTTGTACCCCAATCTTTCTGTTCACCTTTTCTAGGGTCTGCATATTCATATAATGGACTTCCATCAAACATCGCAAGTCCATGTTCATCTTTAGGGAAATGTGCAGGTACCCAGTCAAGTATTACACCGATTCCTAACTGATGTAGATAATCAACCATATACATAAAGTCTTTTGGTTCACCATATCTTGATGTTGGAGCATAATAACCTGTAACCTGATATCCCCATGATGCATCAAGAGGATGTTCTGATATACCCATTAATTCCACATAAGTATATCCCATATCCTTTACATATTCTCCTAATTCATGTGCTATCTGTCTGTAATTGCAGAATCCATCCATACTGTTTGTATAATCTTTCTTCCACGAACCAATATGAACTTCATAGATAGAAATAGGCTCATCAACAAGCTTATCTGTATCTTTTGGTTTATTTTTCTTCCATTTATCATCGCCCCATTCATAACCATTAATATTAGTTATGACCGATGCATTACCAGGACGCATCTCTGACAGATTCGCATATGGATCTGCTTTATAATGTGTAGCACCATCTCGACCTGTTATAGCATATTTATATAAATGTCCCTCGTATACATCTGGAACAAATTTTTCCCATATTCCTGATGTACCAAGTCTGTCCATTATATGTATATAACCATTCCAATCATTAAAGTCACCAACTACACTTACGGCTGTAGCATTTGGAGCCCATACTGCAAAATATGTTCCTCTTACTCCATCAACCTCCATTATGTGCGCTCCCAATTTTTCATAAATCTCATAATGAGATCCGTTTCCGAACAGATATCTGTCTGTTTCTGTTATGACGTTCATAAGCTACACCTCACTTAACATTGTATATTACCCTACTCTGTTATAATTAATCAAACAACCTTTTAGAATAATTTCTCTCTCGTCATCTGTTAATTCGCCTAATTTCAGAGTAAATTCTTTCATTCCATCTTCTTTTACCACATAAGCCTTAATCTCTTCTGCTTTATCAGTTACAGCTTTGGCAATCTCTGGAATAAATATATAGTCTCCATTTGCAAATGGAAGCTCGTCCTTCTCATAAATAAATGGCAACATTCCCCAGTTGATAAGGTTAGAACGATATCTCTTTGTTGCGTATTCTTTAGCGATATTTGCCCATCCACCAAGAACTTTCTGACATGATGCAGCCTGTTCTCTCGCTGAACCATCACCCGGTTTAACAGCATATATCGTACTGCCTATTCCGATGTTTTCTCTGGATATATTATTATATGCAGCCTTTATTGTATTCATTACAGGAGTTAATTCCTCAAATGTTTCACAAGGACATTTACCATTCTCTCTTGCTTCCTCTGCTGCCTTAACAGCCTTAGCTCTTCCTACATATGCAGGATCTTTTCTTGAAAGTGTGAATTCTGCAAGTCCTAATGGGTTAGAACGATATGATGATGTCTCTCCCGATGGAATTAATTCATCTGTTGTTGTTACAGGATCATGAATCTCTGATACAACCTTTAATAAAAGATTATCTGTTAATGCTACCATCTTTGGCCAGTCCTTAATATTTGGACCAAATTTAATCTCAACTGATGGATCAGCAACACCCTTGCTGTCAAATACTCTGTTCTCATATATTGTCTTATCGAAGAAATATCTTGGATTAGTGAAGTTAACATCAACATCTGTTGCTGCTGTTAAATATCCCTTGTTAGCCGCTGTAGCTGCAATTGAACGTGCATCCATAAGAGCAACTGAAGCAATCTGGCCATTCTGTAATTTAGAACCCTCTCTGTTAGGGAAGTTTCTTGTTGAATGTCTGATACTTAATGCATTATTAGCAGGTGTATCTCCTGCACCAAAACATGGTCCGCAGAATGCAGTCTTAACAATGGCACCTGTTGCCATAAGGTCTGCAAGTCTTCCGTTTCTTGCAAGTTCTACATAAATAGGTGTGCTTGCAGGATATATACTAAGTGTAAATTCATCTGAACCGATGCTTGTTCCCTTAAGTATGTCTGCTGCTGCACAGATATTTTCAAAACCACCACCGGCACAACCTGCGATAATTCCCTGTTCTACATATAATTTACCATTTCTTACTTTATCTTTAAGTTTGAAATCAACCTGTCCGTCTAAACTTACTAATGCTTTCTTTTCACAGTCATCTAAGATGTCCATAAGGTTAGCATTAAGTTCTTCGATTGTGTATGTGTTACTTGGGTGGAATGGCATAGCTATCATTGGTTTGACCTTATCAAGCTCTACATAAACAACACCATCATAATATGCAACATTACCAGGATTAAGTTCTTTATAATCCTCACTTCTGCCATGAATATCATAGAAATCTTTAATCTTATCATCTGTTGACCAGATAGATGATAAACATGTTGTCTCTGTTGTCATTACATCGATACCGATTCTAAAATCTGCACTTAACTTAGACACACCAGGTCCTACGAATTCAAGAACTTTATTCTTAACGTATCCGTTTGCAAATACGGCACCTATAATTGCAAGTGCAACGTCCTGTGGTCCTACGCCCTTAACAGGTTCTCCTGATAAATATACTGCGATAACGCCCGGCATATTAATATCATATGTCTGTGAAAGAAGCTGTTTAACAAGTTCAGGACCGCCCTCACCCATAGCCATTGTTCCTAATGCACCATAACGTGTATGACTATCTGAACCTAATATCATCTTTCCACCGCCTGCGAGCATCTCTCTTGCAAACTGATGAATTACTGCCTGATGAGGTGGTACATATACACCACCATATTTCTTAGCACATGTAAGGCCAAACATATGGTCATCTTCGTTAATCGTTCCACCAACTGCACATAAGCTGTTGTGGCAGTTAGTAAGTACATATGGAATAGGGAATTTCTCAAGACCGGAAGCTCTTGCTGTCTGGATAATTCCTACAAATGTTATATCATGGGAAGTTAATTTATCAAATTTTATCTGAAGCTTGTCCATATTACCTGATGTATTATGGTCTGCAAGGATACCATAAGCTATTGTATTCTTCGCTGCTTCTTCTTTAGTAATATATTCATTATCCTAATTTTGATTTAAGCAGGTTCTCATAATCTCCTGTTGTTTCAACTACTTCTGTACCGTTTAATAAGTAAGCGCCACTCTTACTAAGTGTTACCATTTTCTCGTCCTCCTAATAATCTCGTTAGTTAGTTTTATTATACTAATTTTCAAGGGATTATGCAAACTGTTTTCACACTTTTTATATATTGCCAGAGGGCAAAATACATAAAACCACTATGCATTGTGCAGTAGTGGTTTATGTTCTCTATACATTCTTTCTACTAAGAAGAAATAACGTAACTATCATAGTTACTCCCTCTGACAATAACATTACCCACCACACTGATGACGCACCAAAAATCAATGGAATAATTATTACAAATAATATCGTCACTCCAAATCCTCTTAACAGACTTATTATCATTGCATATACCGACTTTAATGCTGCCTGGAAATATACTGAAAAGTATACATTTACCATCGCAAAGAACAGCGAAAGAAAATATATTCTTATAGCAGGTATTCCCTCTTTAACAACTATTTCCGATGGTTTTACAAACAGATGAATCAATCTATTAGTAAATCCGTAAATCACTCCATACATTATAATTGCAAATATTGTAATTGTCACAAACCCTATTTTCGTAAATTTCCTTACTCTTTCTTTATTTCCTGCGCCAATGCTGTACGAAACTAATGGCTGCATTGCATTTCCTGCTGAATTCATAAAGGAATTGGTTACTATCAGAGTATTTGAAATGATACTGTAGATAACAAGTCCATAATTGCCAAAATATTTAACTATCTGCAAATTAAACACGAACACAACGATTCCCCACGCCACTTCATTAAAGCATGGAGATGCACCATTAATAATTATCTTTTTAACCCTTCCAATGCTTATGCTTCGAATTCCATAATGCAGATTATTATTACGTGACAGCAAATGACTTGCTGCAATAAGCATATTTAGTGCATTTCCGATTACTGTCGCAATTATAGCTCCACTCATTCCCATATTACATTTGTATATAAATATATAATCAAGAACTACATTAGTACACGAACCCACAATCGTTCCCGCCATTGAACGTCTTGGTGCTTCATCATTTCTGACAAAACAATTAATGACTGTCTGCAAAATATATATCCAGCCAAATGCAAACATAATACTTCCATATTCTCTCGTTATTCTGATATTCTCATCTGTTGCGCCGAGTAGCCTATATAATTTATTCTGCATAATAAAAGGAATAAGACTAACTAATACTCCTGTAACTGCCGCAACTGTAACTGTTGTCGAAAATATTCTCTTCTGCTCACCTTCATCTTTCTTACCTTTGGCAACCGATAGCAGTACAGAACCACCTACACCAAACAGGTATCCTATTCCAAAATACGCAGAAAATATCGGCAATAACAGATTAAGTGCTACCAGCCCTCCTCGCCTATTCCTTTTCCAATCATAAGTGTATCTGTTATGATATAAATCGCATTAAATACCATCGCACAGATTGTCGGTAACAGATATTTTATATAGAGATTTATTTCCTTTCCGTTGTCTAAGTTCATTTCTTTCCTCCGACTATACATAATTCACATTTTTTAATTTACTAATTTTTCTATAGAAAATAAAGGTGTCAAAGCAGGCTTTCGATACCTTATTCTCATAAAACAATAAAGCCTTCTTAGAATTCTCATTCCAAAAAGGCTTTAAATACATAATTTACCTGATGTCTTAATTCAGATTAATGCAAATTAATCTAATGTATAAGGCATTAAAGCTACGTGTCTTGCACGTTTGATAGCTACTGTAAGAGCTCTCTGGTGCTTAGCACAGTTTCCAGTAATTCTTCTAGGAAGAATCTTTCCTCTTTCAGATACGTATCTTTTTAATTTGTTAACATCTTTAAAATCAATTACGTTATTCTTTTCGCCACAGAATACGCAGACTTTCTTTCTTCTACGTCCGCCTCTTCTCTTCATTGGAGAATCGCTTCTGTCGCCTTTTTCTTTATTATATGGCATCGAAAATAGCCTCCTTTTTATTTAATTTAATTAAACTTAGTTAATGGTAATCCTTCGTCTTCCACACCATCAGGAATGTTCATAAAACCATCTCCTGCTGCACTGGAAGGTTCCGGTCTAGCTGCCTGATAGCCCCCTTCATTATTAGCTGCGGCTGCCTTACTCTCTGCAAATTCAACATTCTCTGCAACAACATCTGTTGTATACACTTTATTTCCGTCACGATTTGTGTAGCTTCCTGTCTGGATTCTTCCTTCAACAACAAGCTTTGTACCCTGATGACAATATCTTTCGATAAATTCACCTGTCTTACTAAATGCAACACATGAGATAAAGTCAGCTGTCTGCTGATCACCATCCCTCTTAAATCTTCTATCTACTGCTAGTGTAAATCTAGCTACTGCTGACGACTGATCCGAATATCTTACATCAGGATCTCTTGTAAGTCGTCCCATAAGAATAACTTTATTCATACCTGCCTCTTTCTAGATATAACAATATCTGTTGTATTTTTTAAAAATTATGCTTCATCTTTAACACATAAGAATCTGATAACATTTTTCCATAATACGAACTGAGTTCTCAACTTCGTTTGGACAATTAGAATCAGACTCAAATTTGATGAAATAGTAGAACGCTTCTCTCATTTCTGAATTTCGTAAGCTAATCTCTTCTTACCCCATTCATCAACCGTTAGTAACTGTACCACCGAAACGAGTGATGTACTCTTTTACTCTTTCGATTGTTGCAACTCTTTCATCATCTTCGAGTTTTGCGCT
>OKWC01000194.1_pt1 | contig 12672 bp, 12 predicted proteins | sample 1606971 | NCBI WGS metagenome assembly OKWC01 (sample SAMN04414076, study PRJEB24778) | human gut metagenome | material: faecal | host: Homo sapiens
GTTACTATTTATCTTAATTTCACGCATATTTTCCTCGCTATTTGACACATATTCTTAATTGTATTACAGAGTTTATTAATTTGTTTACATATATTTATATTTTCTTAAATAATTACTTTTAATTTTTTTCTTTTACATTTGATATTACATTGAATATACTGTCATTAATTCACCTATTCGCTTATCATATTTACCCTGTTCATTTTTATCAAGTATTTCAACACTTTTCTTAAATTGTATAAAATCTTTAAATACTTTTACAGCAGATACCTTACATTCTGTTTCCAGGAAACTTCTTACATATTTTTCTATAACCACATTATCGTATTTATCAATTGGTGCATAGCAATATACCGAATTATCTCTTACTGCCGCTAATTCTATATTATATATTTTCTCAGGTGATGAAATTAATAAATCGCTTAATATTTTCACATTTTTATAAGCTGATATCTTCTTATATTTTTCTGCATCTCCTGTTTTGTATGGAAACATTACTAAATAAGCCACACCATATTTAGCAGCCGGAATAGCTGATACGGCAGCTAATACTGTAAATATGCTTTTTAGTATGATGATATCTTATTATTCCTGTATAAAAAATAATTAATACTATAGCTAACAGAAGTAATGTCATACCAAGCTGTTTTAATTTGTTCTTATTAATATATCCATAATTACCTTTTTCAATTTTGTTTCTTATTCTTCAATTTCTGTCACCTTTTCTATTTTAATGTTGCACTGTATATATTAAGAATTATTCTGTGTGGAACAATCTTCGTGAGAAGATATAATAACTTCATTGGTACTCCGTAAATAGATATTTCCTTTTTTTCAATTTGAATCTTTTATTGCTTTATCAACTACATCAGAGGCATTTACCATAAATAAATCTTTGAACCAGGCTCGTTTATGTTCACCCTCTGCAATAGAGAAGAAATCTGTCGCAACAGGTCCCGGACATACTGCAGTTACTGATATATCTCTGTTCTTAACTTCACATCTTAATGCTCTTGAAAAGCTTAATACATATGCTTTAGATGCCGCATAAACCCCGAAACCAGGTTGTGGTAAAAATGCTGAAGATGATGCCAGATTTATTATACGACTGTTTTTAACCATATACGGAAGCACCATATATGTAACTGATGTAAGTCCTGCACAGTTAGTATTAACCATTCCGACCGTTACATCATGTGCTGCTTCTCCAAAACTTCCTATTATTCCATATCCAGCACAATTAACAAGTAACTTAACACCCACATTTTCCTGCTTTAGCATCTTATTAAACCTGATATTAAACCTGAATCAGTAATATCTTCACATACAATTATACACGGTTTATTAATACTGTCTCTTAATTCTTCAAGCCTGTCAAGTCTCCTTGCTATAATCCATATTTCATCTATATTTTTTAAACATTCTATCAATCTTTAGTGCAAATTCTCTTCCCATTCCTGAAGATGCACCTGTTACAATTGCTATATTTTCATATTATCACTTCTCCATTTCTGAGCATATTATGCGAAGAGGCGATGAGAAATTCGCGCAGGCGATTTCTCATCTGCCATAACGCTAATTGCTTCTTATGAAAGCAATTAGCTGTGAGAAAAGTAATTGCATCAGCATTACTTTTCTCACTGTTCTCTATTTCCGCAGATATTTTAATTTATGTTTATTTTTATGAACGTTTCTTATAGTTTTTTTTCTTGTTTTTATTCTTATTTATTGTATTTTTGTTGTTCATTCCATCATTGCTTATATGAGTATATGACTTATTATTACCTTTATTGCCACTATTCTTATGATTGTTGTTTTGATTGTGACTAATCTGGTTGTGGCTATTCTTATTGTTTTTATTATTTTTATTGTCAGTACTTACATTAGTTTTACTACTATTTCCATATTTTTCATAGCTTGAACCATAATTTTTTCTAGGTCTTATAAGACAATTTTTATCAAAGCCTATCAAATCTGTTCTTCCAGCTTTAACTAATGCCTCATGCACTAAATCATAATTCTTAGGATTACGATATTGAATCAATGCTCTTTGCATAGCTTTCTCATGAGGATTAATAGGAACATATACAGGTTTCATTGTACGTGGGTCTAAACCTGTGATAGTACATACACGTAGATATAGTTGATGGTGTAGGATAGAAATCCTGTACCTGTTCAGGCATATATCCTAAATCTCTCAAATATTCTGCTAATGCAATTGCATCCTCTAATTTCGAACCCGGATGTGATGACATAAGATATGGTACAACGAACTGCTTTTTTCCCATCTTTTCATTTAATTTCTTATATTTATTAATAAACTTCTCATATACCGCATTTTCAGGCTTACCCATCATCTGCAATACATTATCAGATATATGTTCTGGTGCAACCTTAAGCTGTCCGCTTATGTGATGTTCTACCATTTCTCTCATAAATGTATCATCAGAATCACACATAAGATAATCAAATCTAATTCCTGAACGTATAAATACTTTCTTGACCTTCGGTAGTTCACGTAATTTCCTTAGTAACTTAAGATAATCCGAATGGTCTACTATCAGATTCTTACATGGTTTAGGAAATAAACACTGCTTATTAGGACAGACACCCTTAGTTAGCTGTTTATTGCATGAAGTATGTCTGAAATTTGCTGTAGGACCACCTACATCATGAATATATCCTTTAAAATCTTTATCCCATATTATCTGTTTTGCTTCATTTATAATTGATTCGTGACTTCTAGTCTGTATGATTCTTCCCTGATGAAACGTTAATGCGCAAAAGCTGCAGCCACCAAAGCACCCTCTGTTGCTTACAAGGCTGAATTTTACTTCACTTATTGCCGGTACACCACCAGCTTCTTCATAAGACGGATGATAGTTTCTCATGTAATTAAGTGCATATACCCTGTCCATTTCCGACTGACTAAGTGGCTTAGCAGGGGTATTCTGTACTACATAAATTCCATCGTTATACTCTTCTACAAGCTTTTTTGCCACAAATGGATCTGTATTACAATATTGAATATAAAAACTTCTCGCATAGGTTTCTTTAGATGCCTTTATTTCTGCAAAAGATGGCAGCTTAATATAATCATATATATTCTCAAGAGTCTGAGTTTTATAGACAGTTCCTTCTATAAATGTGATATCTTTTACATTTATTCCCGCATTTAACGCATCTGCAATTTCAACAATAGACCTTTCACCCATTCCATAAGATATCAGGTCAGCACCACTATCCATTAAAATTGAACGTTTTACTTTATTAGACCAATAATCATAATGTCCAAGTCTCCTTAAAGATGCCTCAATTCCACCGATTATTATAGGTACATCTTTATATGTCTGTCTTATTAGATTAGAGTATACAACTGTCGCATAATCAGGTCTTTTACCCATAAGACCACCCGGAGTGAATGCATCTGTTGCACGTCTTTTCTTAGATACGGAATAATGATTAACCATTGAATCCATATTTCCACTCATAACCAGAAAGCCTAAACGTGGTCTTCCAAATGTATTAATACTATTCTTATCTCTCCAATCTGGTTGGGATATAATACCTACCTTATATCCATTTGCTTCTAATACTCTACTTATAATAGCATGTCCAAATGAGGGGTGATCTACATACGCATCACCTATTACAAATGCAAAATCCACCTCCTCCCAGCCTCTTTTAATCATATCTTCTTTAGATATTGGCAAAAAATCTTTAATCATACTGTTCTCCATTTCCATAGACATTTATGTCGGAGGAACCGCGAGCTGAATCTCAAATTCAGCTCTGCGATAAACGCTAATTGCTTCTTACGAAAGCAATTAGCTGTTAGAAAAGTAATCGCATCAGTATTACTTTTCTAACTATTCTCCATTTCGCAGACATTTAATTTCGTCTTCTGTAAGTCTTCTATATTCGCCTTCATGCAGGTTTTCATCAAGTTCTAACCTTCCCATTGACAACCTTTTAAGATAGATTACTTTTCCTCCGATACACGCAATCATTCTCTTTATCTGATGATATTTTCCCTCACATATAGTTATCTCAACATCAGATATATTATTTGATTTTTCATTTTCTAATTTAGAATTATCCAATCCTTTATTACCTGATTTTACATTACCTGATTTAATTATTTCTAATTGAGCAGGTTTTGTTAATGTACCATCTTTTAACTTCAGTCCCTCTTTAAATCTTTTAATATGTTCTTCAGTTATAATGCCCTCTACCCTTGCAAAATATTTTTTGTCTATATGTTTTACAGGGGATAAAAGGCTGTGTGCTAACTTGCCATCATTTGTTATAATAAGCAATCCAACTGTATCCTTATCAATCTTCCGACGGGAAATAAGTCTTTTTCCGTTCGCTGTCTATCAAGTCAATAACTGTTCTATCGTTATTATCAACAGTAGCCGACACTACTCCTGCCGGCTTGTTTAACATATAATATTCAAACTGTTCGTATGCTATGGTTCTTCCATCAAATGTAACTATATCTTTCTGTACATCTATCTTATAATCTGATGCTTTAACTATTGTATCATTGACCTTTATTCGCTTTTTTTTAACATATTCTTTAGTCTCTTTTCTAGATGCAATTCCCATTTCTGAAAGAAATTTGTCAAGTCTTATTACTTTACTCATAATTTTCCATTCCCTGTGCTCTGTATCCCTCAGCAATTATATCTAATTCCTTACTGAACTTCTCTAACACATCAATATCATCAAGTTTATAAATCTTATAGAATTCGTCTTGAATCTTAACTATTTCACGCTTATTTGCAACATTATACAGATTCTGGATTGTGTTAAGAATCACTGCAACCACATGTGCTTTAATCTGGAATGAATTCTGTGAGTCCATAATCTCACTTCGCACAGACGACATCTCTTTATCTAAAGCTATTACCGCAGCTGCTGCACCACTAAGTCTTTCTCTTATATGTGGTGGCATATTCTGTCGATATTTATACTGTAATGAATGTTCTATAGTAGCCCAGAAATTCATTGCAAGTGTTCTAATCTGTATCTCCACATTAATGCGTTTTGTTCCCGTAAGCGTCATTACATCATAGTATACTATAAGATGATAACTTCTGTATCCACTTGGCTTTGTATTATTGATATAATCCTTTCAGCCTTAACAGTCATATCACTTCTGTTCTTAATAATGTCTACAACAGTATATATATCCTCAACAAACTGACATATAATTCTTATTCCTGCAATGCTCATCATTCTTTTTTCTATATCTTCAAATTGAATCTTCTTCTTCTGCATCTTCTCAAGAATACTTGATATCTTCTTAACTCTTCCATTGACCTCTTCTATAGGTGAATATTTCCCTGCATTTCTGTATGCCTTAAATTAAATATTCAAACTTAACCATCAGTTCATCAACAGCTAACTGATATGGTTCTAGTAATTCTCTCCATAATTGTATTTCCATTTAAACAACCATTCCCTTTCTAAATCACATACCTGCATAAACCGTAATACTTCCTCGACCATTCTTCTTAGAACAATACATTGCACTATCAGCAGCATTAACTAATTCTTCAAATTCCGAACAATATGTAGGATATGTTGCAATACCAATACTTATATTAATAAATATTTCTTTATTTTCATATTCAAATTTTTTTTGTTTTAATTTCATTTTGCAATTTCTTCACATATTTGTCTGACCTCTTCAGAATCTTTATCAGTATATACAATAACAAACTCTTCTCCACCGTACCTTACTGGAAAGCCATCATATATTTTAGCATATTTATTTGCAATTTTTGCCGCAAAAACTAATTACCTCATCACCAAAAACGTGTCCATATGTATCATTAATATTTTTAAATTTATCAATATCAAATAAAACAACTGAAATTTTTCTATTTTTATCAATATATTTTTCTTAAATGTATCCGACATTACATTAAAGTGTCTTCTATTATAGATATTGGTAAGTGGATCTTTTATCGCCATTGTATGCATCTTCATATATAAAAGCAAATTAGTGATTGAAAGTGTAATCTGGTTACTGAGATTTTGAATGAAGTCTTTGTTTTTCTCAAAAAATTCATTCTTACAACTGCCAAATGTATATACACAGTATGCATTTTCATTAATTGTTGCCGGAATAACTATTAATGATTTTATTGTACTGCCTGCTATATATTCATATTTAACACTTGCATAATTAGATATCTCAATAACAATATTATGATTATGACACTCTTTTATACATCTTATGCTTTCAATTTCCTTAATAATTTCTTTGTTAATGCCACTTTCTTTTGTATATTCAGAATGTGTAATAACATTCATATCTTCATTTGGTTCATTGCTTACTATGCCTATACTTACAAGATCACACTTCAATCCATCCATAATCGCATCTATGGTAATCTTAAGCATCTTATCAATATCTAACGAACTCGTGAAATTCTTCATTATATAATTCTGAAGTTGAGTCTCCTCACTGCTCCTTATAATTTGTTCATTAGCCTCCTGAAGTTTAAATCTCTGTATACTCAGTTGTTTATTCGCATGTAATAGCTTTGCCTGTGTGACTTTCATACTATCATTTTCTTCTCTGTTAACTGTGGCGATTCCATTAAGGCAATTGATTTTAATATATAATTTATTTAAAACTTCTGCCTGAATATCTAATGCTACATACTCACAAAAATATATAATTATAATAAATGCCATAAATACAAATATATAGAAATTATTTATTCCATTAAATATAATCTCAAATAATGTTACTCCTAGCATTGGCAGACTGCTTAAAAATATCGCCTCAATCTTAGAATAAATCTCAGTAACATCATATGTAACAAATAACTGCAAAGCAATTAAGCAATATAACATAACATAAATTATACTGTTAATCATAAAATTTCTTGCATTAAATACAATTATCACAGTCAGACTCAACTCTAACATCTTTATAATTATATACAGGAAGCCTGATTTAAAGAAATCATATTTTACCAAGCACAAATTCCAACAATAAATAATAATGCAAATGAAAGAAAAATATATATAATTTATCTTCGCAACATCTTCATTAAATGTATAGAATATAAGATGATATATGCAAAGTCCTACAACTAATATCATATTAAAGAGTGATGACCTTTTTTTAACAATTAAGAGTTCTTCTTCGTTAAGCAATTTAATTCCTCCAATAAATTTCTATAACATCTCCATCTTTTAACTTACTTGTAAAATCACATTTAATTCCGTTTATAGTGGTTACCAGTTCTTTTCCCCCTGCCACACTTGTATCAAAATGATAAAAATCCAATATATCAACGAAGATATATTGTTTCTTATTCTTTAATACCACAACAGTTCCATTTACTGTAATTATCATATTAGCAGTTGTATTTTCATTAACTGTTTTATTATATTCAAAATCGTTCTCTAAAATCTCAACTATCTGATTATCTTTATAATCTTCTTCGTAATCTTCTTCATCTTCCCTATATTCAGGTTCATATTCATCATCTTCAAAATCTATGCTGAAGTTCTCATATACTTTCTCATCTTCATTAGAAATCTTATTATTAACCTTAACACGCTTCTTATTGAAATCTATATCCATAAATTTAAGAACCTGTCCTAATGTATAATAATTAAGAATCTCTATCTTATCTCCCTGACAGATGTTATAATCTCCAGACTTAAGTTCACCATTTACTTCAACAAATCTTGGACAATCTATTGCCTGTCCGTTAACTATAAACCGCATCGTCTGTTTATATTCAGGAAGCCCTTCTATATTCTGGCTTGCTGGTTTACCATATGTAGATTCCTCAATTACAATATTATCATTCTTAGCTATCTTAGAATTAATATTAGCTTCTTCGCCATTAATGGTTATTACCGCCGGTTCACCAATTGCGCCTCTTACCAGGCGTTTCTCACCATTAATTGTGAATTCAAGAGCTTCTCCACGTCTTGGAAATAATCCGTCATTCGGAAAACCTATTTGCATGGCAGCATCTATTACCGTAAGTTTATCATTATCATAAAGTTTAATTCTTTCATTATTAACATTAATGAATATGAAATTATTCTTATGGTCATAATAGCTCATACAGATACCGATAGGTGTAACAAGAAGTGGATCTTTCTTAATACCCTCCTGCATAAAATTAACTTCCGTAAGAACTTCTTCACCTCTTAATGCAACTCGTTCATTTGGGATATCAAGATATTTAGCAAGATTTTCTGTAAAACCTGCTGCCTTTCCACCGCCACCTACGACGAATACTGCACTTACACTCTTGCCGCCATTTAACTCTAGTATCTTATTGGCTATTTCCTTTGTTATTGACTCTACAACACTGCTATATGCTTTTTTTACTTCATCAGGTGAAATCTTTTGCTTAAGTCCCATAATATCTTTGAAATTAATCTGTCTCTTCATCAGCGAACCACGCTTTATCTTCTCGGCAGTATTAAAATCAACGAGATATTTTGAAACCAGACTCTCTGTAATCTCATCTCCTGCTCTTGGAATCATTCCATAAGCAACTATGCTTCCGTCTTTAGTAATAGAAATATCACTTGTACCTGCACCAACGTCAACTAATGCAATATTTAATAATCTAAATTTTTCAGGAATCGCTATATTGATAGCTGCTATAGGCTCTAAAGTAAGATTTGCAATATTTAAGTCTGCATTTTCGACTGCTGCATACAGACCATCTACTACGTCCTCTGGTAAAAATGTAGCCAGTACATCGGCTGATATCTTCTTAGCCTTATGTCCCTCAAGATTAGTAATCGCAAAATCATTAAGATAATACTTAATTACTGTATATCCGACACAGTAGAATTTAATCTCATGTTCATTTTCTCTTATTATCTCGTAGGCTTTCTCGACTCCCATGGAATCTAATGAATAAATCTGTTCACTTGTAACAGGTCCTTCCTGTGGAAGTTCATAATCAATATGTACGGTAATGGTTCTAAGAACTCGTCCGGCTGCCGCAATACATACATCTTTCAAAGGCATATTAAGCTGTATCTCTAACTCTTTCTTAACCTTGGAAATAGTATCAGACACCTTGGATATATCATGAATCTGCCCATCCATCATCGATCTTGTCTCATGCTCTTTAGAATAATGTGCAACAACATTAAACTTATTATTGCTTTCAAGATAACCTACTGAACCTACAATACTTCTTGTACCTATATCAAGTCCGAAAACTAAATTCTTTTTATTAATATTAATATTGCTTTCTGACATTGTAATCCTCCAACTAAATGGTATTATATCATATCTATATTATCATAAATCCACCTAAAACTCTAGTAATTTTTCTATCTGGCTAATCGTATTATCAATCGAAAAACTATTATCAATCATTGCATCTGTTTTATCTTCAAAATCTTCATAATTAAGCTGATTCTTTATAACAGCCTTAATAGCATCTTCTTCCATTCCACGCCCTGATTTAAGTCTTTTCAATTCTTATTGAATCATCTGAATAAATGTACCAGATTTTATCACATATCTTACCACAGCCTGATTCAATAAGTAGTGCAGCCTCGACAACAAACTTATCTGTTCCGTTTAACTTATTCTCTCTTTCAATCCTATTCTTAATTTCATCAATCACTGCTGGATGAACTATATTATTAATCGTTTCTAACCGGCTTTTATTATTAAATACCAGACTTGACATTACTTTTCTGTCTATTTCGCCATCACTCTTAAGTATATCATTTCCAAATTCATTGACAATTCTATCATATACTGCATTGCCCTTACTCATAAGTTCATGTGCAATTTTATCTGCTTCAAATATAGAGAATCCAAACTTCTCATTAAGTATCTTTAAAACTGTTGATTTTCCGGTTCCTATTCCTCCGGTTATTCCAATTATCATTTTAATCCTCATTTCTAAATACATTAGTATATTAATGTGCTTCTAGCCAGTTTTTACCAATTCCAAGGCCTATTTCCATATTAACACGAAGCTGCATGGCATTCTTCATTTTGTCTTCAAGTATATTCTTAACTTCTTCGATTTCGTCCTCATATGTCTCAACTAACAGTTCATCATGAACCTGAAGCACAATTCTTGACTTTAACTTTCTGTCTAATAATTCTCTGTCAACATTTATCATTGCAATCTTAATTATATCTGCAGCGGTTCCCTGAATAGGCGAATTCATAGCTATTCGTTCACCAAAAGACCTCTGCATAAAGTTGCTTGATTTAAGTTCAGGAATTGGTCTTCTTCTACCTGAAAGTGTTGTTACATAACCATTTTTCTTTGCATCGGCTACGGTTTTATCAAGAAATTCCTTAATCTTTGGATATGTCACAAAATACTGTTCTATATATTCTTTTGCTTGTTTTCTTGAAATGCTAAGGTCCTGACTAAGTCCAAATGAACTTATTCCGTAAACGATACCAAAGTTAACTGCCTTAGCGTTACTTCTCTGTGTATCTGTAACTTCTTCTAATGGCGTATTAAATACCTTAGATGCAGTAATTCTATGAATATCCTGTGCTGATTTATATGCTTCTATAAGATTTTCATCATTTGAAATATGTGCAAGCACCCTTAATTCTATCTGTGAATAGTCCGCATCAATGAACACACAACCCTCCTTAGGTACAAACACTCTTCTGAATTTCTTGCCCATATCCATTCGGATTGGAATATTCTGAAGATTAGGCTCTGTGCTGCTTATTCTTCCTGTTGCAGTAATAGTCTGGTTAAACTTACCATGTATTCTACCATCACTTCTAATATAATTCGCCAGTCCATCTGCATAGGTTGACTTTAATTTAGTTAATTGTCTGTATTCTAGTATCTTATTAACCACGGGATAATCAGGTGCTAATTTTTCTAATACCTCTGCTGATGTGGAATATCCGGTTTTCGTCTTCTTGCCACCCTCAATTCCCATTTTAACAAATAATATCTCTCCAAGCTGCTTAGGTGAATTAATATTGAATTCAGTACCGACTTCTTCATAAATGTCTTTCTCTAACTTAACGATTTTTTCACCTAGAACTTTACCATATGCCGCTAATTCATCTCTTTCTATCATTATACCCTCATTCTCCATACGGTTAAGGGCATATATTAAAGGCATCTCTATATTATTAAATAGTTCTAACTGCCCGCTGTTCTTTAATTCAACCTCAAGAATGTCCTTTGACATAAAAGGGACTGCTGCACTGTATGAACTGTATTTTATAAAGTTTTCTGTCTGTTCACTGATAGCTTTATCAAATGTATCTTTACCTAATAATTCACTTTTTGATGGTAAAGTCATATTTAAGTAATCTCTTGCAATATCGTCATAATTATAAGTATCTTTAAGAGGATTCATAAGATAAGCTGCAATCTCATTATCAAATATCTTATCTGAATTAAATTCATCATTATCAATATATTTAAGATGTCTCTTAAGATTAATAAGACTAATTCTTACCTTGTTATCCACAAAAAGTTTCTTAAGATTTTCCTTAAGATAAGCATCATTAATAAACCACTGTTTCTTAATAACATAGATTTCCTCTGTTGAAAATGCAATGGATAATGCAGTAATCTCTTTACTTTCATCATCGCCACTTATATTAAGACCGATATCAGAGGCTTTATATGCCTTTTTAAATATTTTTCCTGCTTCATCATAATCTTCTATAAGTTTTCCTTCGATTTTTATATCAGAATTATCTGAATCTTTAATATTTTTATCGAATTTACTGATAATACTTTTGAATTCTAATTTTTTTCATGATTTCATATGCTTTTTCAGTGAAGATATTATCAAGTTCTGTTTCTGCAAAATCAAGTTCAACAGGAGATTCTATATTAATCGTAGCAAGAGTTTTACTCATAAATGCTTTATCTTTGTTATTCTCTAAATTCTCTTTTAATTTCTTCTTAGTAATCTCATCTATATGTTTATACAGATTCTCAACCGAATGATACTGGACTATTAACGATGTGGCTGTTTTCTCACCGACTGATGGCACACCGGGTATATTATCTGCTGTATCACCCATAAGTGCCTTCACATCTATAAATTCTATCGGTGTTACCTGATATTTCTCCTCTACCTGCTTGTCATAATAGTTCTCAACTTCCGTAGTACCTTTCTTAGTCTTTGGAATACGGATTAAGATTTTATCTGTAGCAAGCTGAAGTAAATCTCTATCACCTGTAATAACACTTACTGACATATTCTCTTTCTCGCCACGTTTTGCTAATGTACCAAGTACATCATCAGCTTCATAGCCCGGCAGTTCTACAATTCGTATATTCATAGCCTGTAAGACTTCTTTAATAAGAGGCACCTGTTCTCTTAATTCTTCTGGCATTGGTTTTCTTGTTCCTTTGTACTCTGCATACATTATATGTCTGAATGTCGGCTGCTTAACATCAAATGCCACTGCAAGATTGGTAGGATTCTCCTCCTCAAGTATCTTAAACATTATATTAAGAAAGCCATAAACAGCATTAGTATGAAGTCCTGCTGAATTAGTTAAATCTGGAACTCCATAAAATGCTCTGTTTAAAATACTGTGTCCATCTATTAATACTAATTTTTTTTCCACTTTTTCCTCATTTCCGCATCATAAACATACAATGTTAAATAATGCATTTACAACATATATTTTAT
>OKWC01000195.1_pt1 | contig 12644 bp, 8 predicted proteins | sample 1606971 | NCBI WGS metagenome assembly OKWC01 (sample SAMN04414076, study PRJEB24778) | human gut metagenome | material: faecal | host: Homo sapiens
TTCCGATTGATCAATTCTTCAGGATAAGCACTCAGATAGCCGTTACCCAATGCGGTTTGTACCTCCGCCAGGCCATTCACCAGACTATCCCCTTTTTGTTTGAACTGTTCACTGCCGGTTGCCGCATACATCAAGCCGTAGGCAGAAAGCAAGTGCCCTGTGGTGTGTCCACGCAATTCACAGTCCAAGGACTCCCATCCACCTAACTTCTTTACTGTCATATAACCACCTTCACGACCTGCAAACACGCCAGCATTGGTACGAAAACTATGCAACAGCCTGTTCACCTCTATAGAAGCCATCCACATAGAATCACGCATCATATTTTCACGAAAACGGCTTGGAAGCAAACGAACATCTTTCAAATCAAAACTCTTGACTTTCATCGGAGCCACGGTTTCTCTCTTCAACTTTCCGGCATGTTGGCCGGGATAAACAGACTGGGCCGTCAAAGCACCCGACATAGCCAATAACCCGGCTACAACTAAAATTTTCTTCTTCATTGTCTTTTTCTAATTAGTTCCTCAATCGACATTCAAACTTGCTACATAATACGATAAAAGAGAGAAAAACACTCAATGCTTTTCTCTCTTTTCATAAATAGGTCCAACTATAAAACAGTTTTTTATCTACTTTATCTTTATTCCTTCGATATATTCATTCGTGATAAAACCCTTTAAATCCTTTATCTTCTCTCCATTAACCACCACATTTTCAAACGTAATATTCCGCACCATCCTTTCTTTATCCAGCCCTTTTATCAACGAAGGATTCTCGCCTACTCCGTTATAAGTAATATTACGGAAAGTTACTCCATCAATGCTCTGTCCGGGCTGTTTGTCATATTTAGGATTGAAACGAATGTTGATATGGAACAATTTTCCTTCTTGAATACTTTCCACCCGAATATCCTCAAATAAAATATTCTTCACCCTGTTTCTATCACCGGCATCTATAGCCATACATCCCTGATAAGGCACATCATCTTCATCATGTTCCAAAATATCAATATTCCGAAAAATCAAATTTTCAATGGTCTCACCTATCAAGGACTCCGGATCACCATGACCACCTACATTGATAGGATGAGCAATATCCGCCCAAAGAATGGAATTCTGTACAGTGATATTATCCGAACCGCCCCACCAGTCCAACGATGATTATATAAAGCAATGCAGTCATCACTATTACGCATAAACACATTGTCTATCAATACATCGTGACAGCACATCATGTCAATGCCATCACTCCAACCTTTGCAACTAAAAGATTTCAAATTTCTGATTGTCACCCCTACAGAACCTCCTCCGAATACCGTGTAATGATCCGGATTGATCACCGTTATGCCATCCACCACTACATTTTTAGAATCTGTTATTTCAATGCCACGAATAGGATGATCCAAGATACCTCTACCCACAATACGTACATTTTCGGCTTTATCCACCCATAGTTTTGCTTTCACAACTGCTCCCGGAGCCAAATAAACCGTCGTATTACTTGGTATCCTTATCTGATTGTTTGGCAAATCTTTAGGTCGATGCACTCCCGGCCCAAAATACATCACTCCTTTCTCTTCTTTCGAGTAAGTCTCCGTTTCCATCGGATTGGCAAACACATGAAGGTTATGCAACCTATCCCCATTAAACTCCACAGAAAGATATCGGGGTTTATCAAGCATAAATGTAATCACATTCTTATATTGTACATAGCGTATATCATTTACCTGCGGACGAATATCTACCTCATGAATCGTTCCATTATTCTTTTTACCTATTACCTCCACAAGACTGCCCATATCAAACTGTACCATCGAAGCATCTTGTACCCTATCCATATCCACCTGCACATTATATTCAAACAGGTCTTTCCATTCACCCCCGGAACACGGACACGGACTGTATAATCATCATTATGAGGCATACCTGTTTTCAATCCTTCGGGATAAGTCACCAACTGAGCCTGTGCAACCGCACAACACACCATAAAACAAAAGGCTAATAACTTTTTTTCATTTTTATGCTTTTCTTTTTAAATACGTTTGATAAGCATTTTCCACTCAAAAATAAAAGCCTATTAACCATTTTCTCATCAACAATGATCTTATCTTCTAGAATTTATTCCGTTCCACCTCTTTTCCTTCCTGAAAGAATACCACTTCATACGATGCGTTATCATCTGATAGTAACATATCCGAATCAAACATCAGACACTCAATCTCATAAGGTTGCAATGTTTTCAAAGCAATCCTTCTTTGGCTGGAACCGTTGCATATCACCTCAACTTCCGTCGGTTCCGATGCAGACAAACCAAAGTTCTGTATCTCTACCTTCAACCCACCTTTTTCTTTATCAAACAGAGGGCGACGGGCGGAGAGCAGAGCCGGCCGATAATTCACGTATGGCAAACGGGCATAACCATACAACATATTCCCTTTTTTATCTTTACCTATCATTTTAGGAGCAAATTCATCCGAAGTGATGCCACTGCCCTTCGCTTTAAAGACCACAATCAAATCTTTGCCCGACACCTTGGTCTTCACAGGCTTGCAACCACGTCCAAAATTCACTTCGGTAAATGAACCGAATCGCAACGACTTTACATCCACATCTGTCTGCGGATTAAAACCTGATTCGGCAGCAATCTTTACCTCAATAGTACGAGTAGACGGAGTGATCTCTTCTTCATTCAAAACAGACAATAGCATTCCTTTATTCAGAGGAATACTTATATTTTTGGAACTATGTTTATCGTTAGGCAGATCGTTCCATTTAATGGTATCAATCACGGCAAAATTCATTTGGACAGCACGCCCCTTCTCATCCTGAAAAACTTTAGGGCGCTCATATTTAAACCAATGTTCCACCGCTCCATCCTTATGGAATGATACACCCGGCACGTATGCTTCCCCTTGTTCTGTCACCCAATGCACTCCGTCCTTGGAACGCTGATAGAAAGCAATTCTGCCCAACCAGTCATTCACGATCAAGTGATATTGCAACTCATCCCGCCATACCACGGGATCTTCGAATCTGCCTTCCACATCCGGATAAACTCGTTTGTCAGTCAACTGCATATAAGGTGAAAGTCCGTCTTTACTGATCCAGACACCTCCACCCCGACATACCATCAAGTAAGAATCATCCTGACGGCGGGCAAAAGTCAAATTGGAAAGCCCCTCTATGATTTTTCGGTCACGAGAATCAAAACTGAATTTACCATACGTCCACACCTTGCTGTCCACCCCGTCTGCTATATAGTAACCGTCAATCACATAGACCACGACACGGCCATCCTTTAACTGGAACGCTTCCGGATTATGTCCTTTTCCCACAGAATTTTGAATTTTAAAAGGTCCTTCCAACCGATCACTTACTGCATGGAAAACAGTAGAATTCGACCAAAACATGTGCCCTTTCGGAGAATCCTCAGGCCAGCCACACACAAACAAATGGTATTTACCATCCGTATCCTGCAATATATTTCCTCCCCAAAAAGAAACTCCGGGAAGTTCTATTCCATTATCCACATAACGATTCAGTACACTGTCCGTACCCCAAATCCCCTTAATCTGAATGCCGTCCGGCATAGGAAGGAAACGGTCCATAAAACGTGCGCCTTTTACTAAATGCTGCCATTCGGCAGGACGTTCACGCTCGGTTATCTGCGCATCTACTGAAGTTAAAAAGAAGCTTGCCGCTATTAAAAAGAAGAGTTTTTTCATTGTGTCATTCATTACACGTTAACAAATCGTTTATTTATGTGCTCAAAAATAAAAAGATTAAGCTGACCTAAATATAAGTCAGCTTAACAAAAGCACGTAAACCTTTGCGTAAAATAAAATACCTTAAGAAGCCACCTGTGGATTTATTTAACCAAACATGGGATTACAACTGACTAACCTCTTCGAATGTCAATCCTGTAATTTCCATAATATCTTCTGTAGAGAATCCTTTTTCTTTCATTCTCCGGGCATTTCGAAGAACACCTTCTTTAATGCCCTCTTCACGACCTTCTTCACGACCCTCCGCACGTCCTTCTAATCGTCCCTCTATCTTTCCCTCTATCTTTCCCTCTATCTTTCCCTCCAACTTAGCAGAATCAAGAACATCATTCTGGATCATCAAAGCGCTAAGATGTTCATCATAGGCATGGCGTTCCTGAGGCGTCATTGAATAATATTTCAATTTTTCACGTGCCTCACCCAATCCGGGAGCAGTCGTGTCAGGACGGATAATACCCGTCTTCAAATATTCTATCCATTCCTCTAAAGGGGTCACCGCCACCTTGTTAAACTCATTCACACGGATCAGAAAATACTCCGGATAAATTTCGGAAGGCATACGGGGCACAATGGCATCCTTTTCCCGAGTACTCACTTGAAGAAAGTCTCCTGTATGCACTCCTTTAAATATATTCTGCCCATGATAAAGATAATCAGTTCCATGACCAATATCGAAATAAAGAATGCTGATAGAATATATCTTTTTAACTTTATAATAAGTCTCGCCCAATGAGATATGTTCTGTAATGGCTTTAGCCACTCCATACAGGATACGCTCCAAATAATACAGCTCACGCGTATTTTGAATCTCGATGATAACAATCTCATTTTTACTATTGAGAGCTTTGATATCAACCCGATTGAACTTATCATTCTCCGTTTGCTGGTTACCCTCGCTTTCCAAAATCTCCACTATATGAATTTCATCACCTATCAGTACCGTAAGGAATCCTTCGAGCACACCAAAATTAGCTTTATGACGCAGCAGACGCTTAACAGCCCAATCAAAGCGGATATATTTATCTTGTAATTCCATAAGAATATAATTTATTCATTTTCAATGGACAAAGATAGCAAAAAGGATCATTCTTTAAAAATTATCCTACCTAAATAATTACCTTTTCTTTTTATTTCGCAAAGATGATTTCTTTTATATGCTCTCTCTAAAAAACACCGACCACAGAGTTTTAAATCTTCTTGAAGCTCTTGCTTGAAACTACCTTTTTTCATTTTACAAATACAATATCACCTACATGTTCCCCAACAAAGAAAACGCGCCATGTCCGACGTTTTATACCATGCAGGCTTACCGGTCATATCATCCGATATAACTTTACCGTTTATCTTCAGATTCTCAAAACGAATATTCTTCACCATCCGTTCCTCGTCGTAGCCAACGATATGTGAGAATTCGGCATGATCGCCATTATAGGTAATATCTTTAAAAAGCACATTCTCAATGCCCCTGCCCGGAGCCTTGCAATACTTCTTATTGTAAAATATACGCAGATTCACCAATTGTCCTTGCCGGAAATTCTCGATGCGGATATTCTCGAACCGTACATTCCGGACCAGATTATTATCACCTGCATTGATAGCCAGACAGCCTTGATAATCCACTTGCATTTCCCGATGATCCAAAATATCAATGTTCCGGTAAGTCAGATTCTCCATCACTTCATTCCTATCCACATCTCCGTGTAACCCGATAAAAATAGGGTGCGCCACATCTGCCCACAAGGTAGAATTCTGCATTGTCACATTACGGCATCCGCCATGAAACCCCATACGTGTAGCATACACGGTAGTGCAATCATCGGAGTTACGGCAAAATACTCCATCAAACAAGACGTTGTTGCTGGCAAATACACTTCATACCGTCCCCCCACCCATATGAACTGACAGCCTTTACATTGCGGATTGTCACACTGTCCGAACCTCCAGTGGGGCATTGGGTTGTGATGAGACCTTCCACATATATATTTCGTGAATTAATAATGCTGATGCCTGCCCCACGACCTTCGGGATGCACCTCACCCCGTCCCAGAATTTTCACATCACGGGCATTGACCGCACGGATACATCCACGCACAATGGCCCCACCTGCCACATAGACCGTCTTTCCCGAAGGAACATTAAGTGTATCGCCGGGTAACTGATGTATTCCCGGAGCAAAATAAATCAGATTCTTATCTTTCAATTTCTTCGGGCGATTTTCATCTATCGGATTCGCAAAAAGATGAAGATTATGGAATATGTCTCCATTTACCTCAATGGACAGATTACGCGGACGGTCTAGCGTAAAAGTCATCGTACTGCCGCTAATCTGCGGAGTGATACCATACGACAACGGACGCACCCTGCCACTCTTTACTTCTTCTTTATTATAGGTAACGGAAACTTCCACCTGACCGGAAAAGTCAAAATATCCCATTGAGGCTAGTTCAACATGATGCTTCGTCTGGCGTACTTCATCTACTTTCATCGGATAAGTAACTACTTCTTTCCATCCACTGCCAGATTGCCTCACCCGAACTGTAAAATCGTCTTTCAACTCCACCCCGTCACTAGGAACCGTATAAGTTATCAACTGGTTTTGTGCATAAAGAATACAGGTCATCATCCATAAAAGACCTGTCAAGCATAATGTTCTCATTCTTTTCATTTGTAAAGTCTGCTATTTATTTTAGAATATACGTTCAATAACTATCAATCACTCAAAGCGCCTACCAGCAATTCTAATATACCACAATTTCATTATCAATTAGGGCATGAAATAATCCTTTACCTAAAGAATATTCTTATTTCACACCCTAACTACTATAAATCAGTCTATTGATTTTCGATTTATCCTTCAGTTTTTATTACCAACCAGGATTCTGCGTTAATTGCGGATTCAAACGTATCTGCTGACGAGGAATAGGATCTAAATAATCCCTTTGTGTATAAAGCAAATTACCAGCCAAAGTTGCTATAGAACGTCCATAGTCAGGGTCGTTAGGATCAGAGCCCTCATAAAGCCCATAAAGCAAAGGATATTTTTCTGGATAATAACAGGGTTCACCGAAGTAAGTGGCATCATTGGCTTTCTCTGTTTCGTATGCCGTCCCCAAAACATGTCGACCCAATTTACGACCAGTCAAGTTAATATGCGCAATACCCCAACGTTTTAAATCGTCCATACGAAAACCTTCACCAAAAAAGTTCACATGCACGCTCTCTACGTATTTCATCCAACATATTCATTTTTTACAAATAGTTTTTCCTGTAGCATGATCCCAATAACCAGCATCCCAAACATTAGCAATTAACGCATTGGTCAAAGGAGCCACTCCAGCACGAGCACGATTTTTATTAATAGAGAAATTAAGATCTTCATCTGAAATGTTTCCATTATTCAATTCACAAGTCGCCTCGGCATAAATACAATGCACCTCTGCCAAACGAATCAATGGAAAATCTGCAGATTCTGTATTATCCGGACGATTTGCCCCTTCAATCAAATACTTACGGCTGCTGTATCCCCCCATTGTACTATTATTTCTAATTGTGGGATGGAAGACTGCACAAGAACTACTATATACGGGATCAGTAGGATCATAATGATCATTGTCCTTAGGAAACACAGGAGTAGGATAAGGTTGACTAGCATCCATACGTTGACGTCCATCTTCAGTACGGCTACTATAAGATACACGGTCAGGTAAGAAAGTACAACCAACAAAACGATAATCACGATTACGATATTCACCTATAAATGTTGCATATCCCTCGAATTCTGGATTATTCTGCGCATCAGACATACTACCTGTATAACTGATACGAATAGGAAGTCCATTACGACAAAGGAAAGATTCACCAAACTGAGCACTCATACCCGTTGCTGCACCTACCATGACCGAATGCGATAAATTAATACCACCACGACTCAGATCGTAGTCATATTTTTTTGAGAAAATAAATTCTTTATTCGTACTTTTTCCAGCACTTTTGAAATTAGGAATATTTCCACCCTTATCATCAATATTAAACAAATAGTAATAACTCAAAGAATCACATTCTGCCCACAACTTATAAGTTCCACTTTCAGCTTCTTCTATCACCTCTTTTGACATCTGCTTTGCTTCTGTCAACATATCGGTTATAGAAGGATATCCTTCCGGTTTAACAGTTCCTGCCCCCTGCGAACTCCCATCACCATCTAAATCATAATTGATAGCAGGAACATACTTTTCCCACGTAGCCTCATAAAGCAATACTCTGGCCAAAAAAGATTTGGCAGCTTCCTTGCTTACTTTTCCTTTGCTTCCTTCCGGAATTTCCGTTTCTTTAGGCAAACGCTTTACAGCCTCTCTTAAATCGGACATAATAAAGGCTGCCACCTCATACCGACTGTTTCGCGGGGCCTGTAACACTCCATCACTAACAGTCAACACATGGTCTGAAATAGGCACACCACCAAAATGTTGCAACAAATAAAAAATGCTGCCATGCGCGAAAAAAAAATAAGCAGTCCCCACAGACTGGGCAATATCACTTTGGCTACCATCATAAGCTTCTGCCTTTTCCAACAATATATTGCAAGTACGGATATGCGAATAAGGCTTATCCCAACTCCAATTTCCTTCCGATGCCGAACCACCTCCATTGCTTCCTAATCCACTGATATCCGTCCCTCGGTCCATTATATCACCGTATGACGGCTTATTATCCAGATTTTCCATCCAATTACATTATATAAAGCATTGGCTGCCTGTTCAAAATGTTCAGGAGTCTTAAACACAATAGCCTCTGTTCCCTGAGACAACGGTTCTTTATCAAGAAAGTCACTGCATGCAGTCAATGACATCACCACAGCCGATGCAAGAAAAAAATTTATTTATTATGGTTTTCATATGTTTATATTTTAACAGGTTATTAGAATGTAACATCTACTCCGAATGTCAGCAATCTGCTGAACGGGAATGTGTTATTTGAATTTTCACCATATTCCGGATCATATCCATCCTTTACTTTTGTCCATTCCCAAAGATCATCACCGGAGAAGTAAACTCTCAATTTACTGAGTCCGGCTTTTGAAATCCACTTTTGAGGCAATGAATACCCCACTACCAAAGATTTCAAACGGACATACCGATTATTCTGAACACTGACATCTTTATTATTATAATTCCACTTATTAAAATTCTGGTCACGTGAAGCAATAGTATATTCTGCATCCCGATTATTCTCACTCCACATTTTCCCTGCGAAGTTTTTATTTTGCAGAACATAATTTGTAGTCCATGGAGCAGCCAAATATCCACCTCTTAACAATACTTGTTTACCTACTCCTTGGAAGAAAGCCGAGAAATCGATTCCTTTCCATTCCAATCCCAATTTAAAGCCAAATGTCAAACGAGGGGCCATATCTCCTGCATAGTAAAGATCATCTTTTGTTATAGCACCGTCACCATTCAAATCGACTACTTTACGAGCCCCCGGACGAAGTGTATTAGTAGATGCCTCCTGAGGTGCAGGAAGAATATTATTAGCTTTCGGTCCTGAATGATCCGCATTCCAATAATACTTCTCATAATATGCAGCCACTTCATCTGCACTTTGGAAAATACCATCAGTTTGGTATACATACAATGCTTGTCTTGGCATACCGATTAAGCGATTTTCATTCTTACCCTCATTAGGTACATTTTCATTATTAGCTAATTCAAGCACTTTTTGACCATGCATCCGAAAGAGATCCTCCAATGTTATACTTTACCTGACCTATTTGATCATTCCAATTCAAAGCCAACTCCCAACCACGGGCACGAAACTTACCATTGTTGGTTTTAGGAGCAGCCGCACCTAAAATAGAAGGATATTGTACATCAATAAACATACCGTTATTGGTCTTGATAAAATAATCAAATGAACCTCTCAAACGAATTGCTAAGAAAAGCAAAATCCACTCCCACATCGTGGCTGTCAATAGTTTCCCCATGTACGTTCCGCAGATCTCATACCGTCTACCCACAATGAAGTATGCGTACCGGGATTTACACCAAAAATAGTCGTACCAGTTTTGATAGTAGCAAATCTCTCGTAATTGTCAATACCTTCCACACTACCTGTTCTACCATAATTGTAACGCAGCTTCAAATCACTCAACCATGAAACATCTTTTAAAAAGTCTTCATTTGAAAGTCTCCAAAAACCAGAAATAGAATAAAAATTTTTTCCAACGTTGTTCTTTCGCCAACTTAGAAGACCCATCCCGACGACCCAATACCTCTATTGAATATTTATCAGCATAAGTATAATTCAAACGCCCTAAATAAGAAACCAATCCCCAAGAATTCTGTCCACCATATGCCTCATTATTATTTCCATTCACCCATACATCCAAATCTGCTAATCCAGACCCCGGATAAACAGCACCGGATTTACGAACCGCACCTACCCTTTTATATGTTTCTTGTTCGGCAGTCATACCCAACATGGCAGAAACGCTATGCACATCAGCAAAAGTACGATTATAATTAGCAAAAGCACCTAAAGTAATGTTTTCCCATTTCGCTATTTCTTCTTTCAATTGTCCGGGACCTTGCTTATTACCAGTCTGTGTACCTACCCAATCATAATATTGTACTTTATTCTTCACTTCCTGCATATTTCTCTGTACAGTCTTATAAGCCCCCGAAGCTGAAATAGAAAGTCCTTTTACCCATTTAGAAAAATCATAAGTTGCTTTAGCACTTCCTCTAAAAGTTGTCAATGAATTTTTCTTCTCCCCTCCTTGGGTCAACCCACCAATAGGATTCCGGTTACCACTAAATGTATCATAAGCCTGACCATTTTTTATTATACACAGTCCAAAACCAAGGATCAAAAATATCCAGCTCCCACATCAGTAGTTTGGGGTTATAATATCACGTTTTGTCATACGACATACTTGTTTCAAATTTCAAAGCATCTGTCGCTTGATAATCAGCATTTAAACGACCACTATATTTTTTTTTCTCCATCATTAGCAACTTTCAACTGTGAATTATTATCCGCATACCCCAAAGACGCTCGATAACTAAACTTTTCATCTGCTCCAGAAATACTAATCGAATGCTTTTGAGAAGTTGCCTGACCATAAAGATAATCCATCATATACACATTTGGGTCCCAACGTTCCACTTTATCACCATTTTGTAATGTCAAGACTTTACCTGCACGAAGAGCATTAAAAAGAGTTTCCCCCTTATATACTGTTGGTGCACCAGTAGCCGGATCAATATCCGATTGATCCAAAGTAGGACCACCAAAAGAATTAAATATCCACCAATTTACAGCTTTATGAATTTCATCAGCAGTAGTTAAACTAGGATTTAAAGCGGCAGCATCATTATATTGAGCTTCATAAAACATATCCAACCATTCCCGATTATTTGTAATAGGAGGCTGAATACCGTTAATTGTGCGACTAGATGCCGACGAACTTTTCGACTATGGAATCGACTACTATGCATAACATACTCGTAACCGGTGCCGACGGACAGTTGGGCCGCGAAATGCGCACGCTCGGCGCAGCTTCGCGGCACCGCTATTTCTTTACCGACGTCGCCGACCTGGACATCACCGATGCGAACGCCGTACGACGGTTCGTCGAAAACGAGCGGATCGACGCGATCGTCAATTGTGCCGCCTACACCAATGTAGATAAAGCGGAAGAGGAGGCCGAAACGGCCGACCGAATCAACCACGAAGCCGTGCGGAACCTGGCCGAAGCCGCCAAAGCGTGCGGCGCCACGCTGTTTCACATCTCGACCGACTATGTGTTCGGCGGCATGGGAAATATTCCCTTCCGAGAGGAGGATCCGACCGCACCGCTGGGCGTGTACGGCAAAACCAAGCTCGCAGGGGAAGAGGCGATCGTGGCTTCGGGATGCAAACACCTGGTTTTCCGCACCGCCTGGCTCTATTCGCCCTACGGCAGAAATTTCCTGAAAACCATGTTGCAGCTCACGGCCGACAAACCGGAATTACAGGTCGTTTTCGATCAGGTGGGAACTCCGACCTGCGCCGCCGACCTGGCCCGCGTGATCTTCGACCGCATCGAATCCGGCGACTATGCCGGACGGGAGGGCTTCTACCACTTCTCGAACGAAGGAGTCTGCTCCTGGTATGATTTTACCAAGGCTATCCATCGCTTGGCAGGTATCACCACTTGTCATGTGTCTCCGCTTCACACAGAGGACTATCCTACGAAAGCCTGTCGTCCGCACTATTCTGTGCTCGACAAGACCAAGCTGAAGAAAACCTACGGCGTGGAAGTGCCTTACTGGATGGACAGTCTGGCAGAATGTATTGAAAAATTAAAACAATAAATATGGTAAATCAGGAAATAGCAAGAAGACGAACATTTGCGATTATCGCGCATCCGGATGCCGGTAAGACCTCGTTGACGGAAAAGCTGTTGCTTTTCGGTGGACAGATTCAGGTGGCCGGAGCCGTGAAATCAAACAAGATAAAGAAAACCGCCACGTCCGACTGGATGGACATCGAAAAGCAGCGTGGTATTTCGGTCACTACCTCCGTGATGGAGTTTGACTACCATGACTATAAGATTAATATCCTCGATACACCGGGGCACCAGGATTTTGCCGAAGATACGTATCGTACCTTGACGGCAGTGGACAGTGTAATCATCGTGGTGGACGGAGCGAAGGGTGTGGAAACACAGACCCGTAAGCTGATGGAAGTCTGCCGTATGCGTAACACGCCGGTGATTATCTTCGTCAACAAGATGGACCGTGAGGCTAAGGATCCGTTCGATTTGCTGGATGAACTGGAAGAAGAGCTGGTTATCAACGTGCGCCCGTTGACGTGG
>OKWC01000198.1_pt1 | contig 12612 bp, 15 predicted proteins | sample 1606971 | NCBI WGS metagenome assembly OKWC01 (sample SAMN04414076, study PRJEB24778) | human gut metagenome | material: faecal | host: Homo sapiens
AGGCATGTCAGCCGCTGAAATACGAATCGAAGCTTGCGATGGTCAAACAAATCAGGCTACTCCCGCGCGCAGGCAGTCATGCAGATGAATGATACCGACCGGTTTTCCGTCTTCGACGACAAAGAGCTTGGGTAATGCCTTTGCCGGGTGTTGTTCATGGTGTTGACGGCTTCGGCAGCCAGAACGTCAGGCGCAACGGTTTTCGGATTCCGGGTCATGACGTCGTCGGCCTTTTTGCTGAGCATGTCGGGTGCAAGGCAACGGCGCAGGTCACCGTCGGTAATGATGCCGAGCAGGCGGCCGTCGCCGCCGACAATGCCGACGCAGCCGAGCATTTTTTGACGTCATCTCTAGCAGGGCTTCCTGCATCGGCGTTCCTTCTTTTACCAGCGGCATTTCGCCGCCTTTGTGCATCAGGTCGGAAACTTTCTGAAGGAATGAGCCAAGCTTGCCGCCGGGGTGGCGCTGACGAAAGTCGGTTTTGGAAAAGCCTTTGCGTTCCAACAGGCAGACTGCCAGAATATCGCCCAGAACCAGTGTTGCGGTTGTAGAGGATGTGGGGGCCAGTCCGAGCGGGCAGGCTTCGCCGTCGTCGGGCAGCTTTAAGAGAATGTCGCCGGTTTTGCCCAACGTGCTGTTAGGGTTTTTGGTGATGGAAATCAGCGGAATGCCGTATCTTTTACAATAAAGAATAATGTCGGAAAGCTCTCTGGTTTCGCCGGAATTGGATATGGCAACCACAACGTCGTCGGTCGTCAGCATGCCCAAATCGCCATGGCTGGCTTCGCCGGGATGGACGAAGAAGGACGGGGTGCCGGTTGAGGCGAGGGTGGCGGCGATTTTGCTGCCGATATGTCCGGATTTGCCCATGCCGGTAATGATGACGCGGCCTTTGGCGTTCTGCATGACGTCCAGCGCCTTGCTGAGGGTGTCGTCAAGTTCGCCTTCCATCATGCGGAGGGCTTCGACTTCTTTGTCGATCGTTCTTTTGGCGGAAGCTATGTCTTTATTTTCCATTTAAAAAAGTCCTTGTTTCTGGGTTCGGAATAATGAGTTGAAAATATTATCATATTGCGTTTCTGGCAAGGACTTTTTGCTCGTTATGCAATTTTTGTGCCATTGCCGAAAGGCGGTCAGGGGTGCTGAAGACGTATGACCGTTCCGCTGATACGCCAGGAGCGGTAGCGATAGAGCGGCATCAGCTGCACACCGGTAAGCCTGATGTTGACGTTGGTCATGTAATCGCCTTTATATTCCCGTAAAATCAGTGCTACCGCCGCCTGTGGAGACGGAGCTTCACTGAGCGGAACGAGCGCGACAACGTGCTGCCGGGACAATGCCTGCGCCCATGAAGCCGGTGTGCCGCCTTTGCCGGTCAGGCTTGACAGCTTAAGCGGACGGTCGGAAACGAAAGCGTATTGTCCTTCGGATACCGAACATCCGACAAGAAACAGACAAAGCAGGCAACGGAATATTTTAGACATTGCGGCGTCTCCTTACTGCAAATCGATGACATTGCCGCTTACTTCGATCCGGTTCCAGCCGAAGAGAACAAACCACCGGGTGGTGTCGGTTACGAGGGCGTCGGTCAAAATCTGTCCGCGGCCTTTTTGCAGCGCATCATGGACGGCAAGGTCGAAACTTGGCTGTCCGAGCGGCACAAACAGCAAAATCGGCGCTGTGTCCGAGCCCGTAATGTTGTGTTTGACAGTACTGTGTTCCAATCCGAATTCGTTGATGGTAACGCCGGCCGGCACGATTATCGAAAGGCGTCCCGATGAGGTTGAGCAGCCGCAGAGAAGCAGAATGCCCAGAGCGACAAAAACTGTTTTCATTGCTTGTCTCCGAATCTTAGAGTTTGAGCCGAGTATATGACGGATTGGTTAATCTTCGGTGAATTTTGGACTCAATTGGACTCAAAAACGCAGCCGCCGGTCTGCAGAGCCGACTCGCCCAAAACGGCGAAAGAGAGTCGGAGACGGCTTTTGTAAACGGCGGCATGAAAAGAAGTTAACGGAAGGTAAAGATTTTTTGGACTCAAAAAGGCGTTTTTTTGTAAAAAAGCTGTTGACTAATAAGGAAAGTGAATCTAGTATGCGCTCAATCTTTGATGCCTCATGCAGGTTGAGAAGAGGCAATTAAAAATGGATATAAATAGCCCGGAAGGGTTCTTTAGGTAAGTTTTTAGCCTGTTTCACGAAGAGCGGGAGCGCTCGGTGAATCGGGTTTTTTATGTTAACAAACGTAATGAATTTTAAGGAAATTAGTGATGCCTACAATTAATCAGTTAATTCGTAAATCACGAACACCAAAAGTGAAAAGAAACAAGTCCCGGCTTTGAAGGCTTGCCCGCAGAAACGTGGTGTTTGTACGAGGGTTTATACAACGACCCCGAAAAAACCGAACTCCGCGCTGCGTAAAGTAGCCCGTATTCGCCTGACAAACGGCTTTGAAGTAATCAGCTATATCCCTGGTGAAGGTCACAACCTGCAAGAACACTCAGTGGTGCTGATTAGAGGAGGCCGTGTAAAAGACTTGCCTGGTGTTCGTTATCATATCATTCGCGGTACCTTGGATACCCAGGGTGTTTCTAAACGTCGTAAACGTCGTTCTCTGTACGGCGCCAAGAGACCTAAATAGGAGATAGATAATGTCACGTCGTCATAGTGCTGAAAAAAGAATCGTACTGCCTGATGCAAAATACAATGACAAGGTAGTCGCAAAATTTATTAACAATGTTATGGAAGACGGCAAGAAAGCCGTAGCCGAAAAAATCGTCTACTCCGCTTTCGACATTCTGGCTTCCAAAACCAAACAGGATGCATTAACCGTTTTTAACGAAGCTATTGAGAATGTTAAACCGGTTGTCGAAGTCCGTTCCCGCCGCGTCGGCGGTGCCACTTATCAGGTACCTGTCGAAGTCCGCGCTGACCGTCGTCAGGCTCTGGCTATCCGCTGGATTATTGCCGCCGCTCAGAAACGTTCCGAAACAACCATGACAGACAGACTTGCCAACGAACTGCTGGACGCTTTTGCCAACAAGGGTGCCGCCGTCAAGAAACGCGAAGATACCCACAAAATGGCCGAAGCCAACAAGGCTTTCTCTCATTACAAGTTCTAATATAGGGATATTACAATGGCTCGTACACATAAACTGGAAATGTATAGAAACATCGGCATCATGGCTCACATCGATGCCGGTAAGACAACCACAACTGAGCGTATCCTTTATTATACCGGCGTAAACCACAAATCGGTGAAACCCATGACGCGCCGCCACCATGGACTGGATGGAACAGGAGCAGGAACGCGGCATTACCATTACTTCCGCTGCAACAACCTGTTTTTGGAAAAACCACCGCATTAACATCATCGATACGCCGGGTCACGTTGACTTTACCGTAGAGGTTGAGCGTTCGCTCCGCGTTCTGGACGGTGCAATTACGGTATTTGACTCGGTTGCAGGCGTTGAGCCCCAGTCGGAAACCGTCTGGCGTCAGGCCGACAAATACGGCGTTCCCCGTATTTGTTTCTGCAACAAAATGGATCGCATCGGCGCCAACTTCTACCGTTGTCTGGACATGATCAAGGATCGTCTGGGTGCAACGCCGCTGGCTTTGCAGCTCCCGATCGTGCGGAAGCCGATTTCGTCGGCGTTGTCGATTTGCTGAATATGACGCGATTGTTTATACAGGCGATACGGCAGATTCTCCGATTGAAATCAGAGAAATTCCGGCAGACCTGAAAGACAAGGCCGAAGAATATCATCATGCGCTGGTCGAAACTGCGGTTGAGCAGGACGAGCAGGCTATGGAAGATTATCTTGAGGGCAAGGAAGTTTCTTTGGAAACCTTGAAGAAATGTATCCGCAAAGGTACGCTGGCCCGCGAGTTCGTTCCGGTATTGTGCGGAACCGCTTTCAAAAACAAAGGCGTGCAGCCTCTGTTGGATGCCGTTATCGATTATCTGCCTTCTCCGCTTGACATTCCTTCCATTGAAGGGGTTAAGCCGGGTACGGACGAAGTCGAAGTAAGACATCCGGGCGACAACGAGCCCTTGGCGGCTTTGGCGTTCAAAATTATGAACGATCCGTTTGTCGGTTCGTTGACGTTTACCCGTATCTATTCGGGAACGATGACTGCGGGTTCATATATTTACAACTCGGTTAAAGACAAAAAAGAACGTATCGGCCGCATGCTGCTGATGCATTCAAACAAGCGTGAAGATTTGAAAGAAGCTCATGCGGGCGACATTATCGCTCTGGCCGGTCTGAAGGACACGACCACCGGTGATACGCTGTGCGACGCGTCAAAGCCGATTGTTTTGGAAAACATGGTTTTCCCCGAACCGGTTATTGAACTGGCTGTCGAACCGAAGACCAAGGCCGATGTCGAGAAAATGGGTCTGGCTTTGTCCAGACTGGCGATGGAAGATCCGTCGTTCAAAGTTTCTTCCGACCCGGATTCCGGTCAGACAATCATCAAAGGCATGGGCGAACTCCATCTGGAGATTATTGTCGACCGTCTGAAACGCGAGTTTAAGGTCGAATGCAATGTGGGCGATCCTCAGGTTGCTTACCGCGAAACGATTACCAAACCGGCCGATATCGAATACACCCACAAGAAACAGTCCGGTGGTGCCGGTCAGTTTGCTAAGGTTAAAATCAAATTTGAACCGATTGAAGGTTATGACGGATTTGAATTTGAAAATACCGTTGTCGGCGGTAATGTTCCGAAGGAATACATTCCCGGTGTCGAAAAAGGTCTGCGCTCGGCGATGGAAGCCGGCGTGCTGGCCGGTTATCCGGTTACCGGCGTCAAATGTACCCTGTATGACGGTGCCTATCATGAAGTCGACTCGAACGTTATGTGCTTTGAAATTGCTGCCCGTGCCGCTTTCCGCGAAGGTATGCGTCAGGCCAGCGCAAAGCTGTTGGAGCCGATTATGAAGGTTGAAGTTGTTACGCCGGAAGAATATATGGGTGATATCATCGGCGACCTGAACTCCCGCCGCGGACTTGTAAACGGTATGGATCAGCGCGGCAACGCCCGCGTTATTGACGCGAAAGTTCCGCTGTCCAACATGTTCGGTTATGTAAATACCCTGCGTTCTCTGTCTCAGGGACGTGCGCAGTTCTCCATGGTCTTCAGTCATTATGCCGAAGTACCGCGGGAAATTGCCGAGACCGTTAAGGCGAAGAACAGCTAATTGTCTTACGACGGAGCCGGAGCGGCGGGGCGGAACGCCCGGCCGTTTCCGGTCGTCGGAAAGCAGTTTCAAACATTAAAAACTAATTTGGAGAAAAATTAAAAATGGCAAAAGAGAAATTTGAGCGAAATAAGCCGCATTGCAACATCGGAACGATCGGACACGTAGACCACGGCAAGACGACGTTGACGGCAGCGATAACGAAAGTTTTGGCAGAAGAGGGTGGCGCAAGCTTTACCGCATATGATCAGATTGACAAGGCTCCGGAAGAGAAAGCCCGCGGCATTACGATTTCGACGTCGCACGTAGAATATGAAACGCCGAACCGCCACTATGCGCACGTAGACTGCCCGGGTCACGCGGACTATGTAAAGAACATGATCACGGGTGCGGCACAGATGGACGGTGCCATTCTGGTCGTATCGGCAGCTGACGGCCCGATGCCGCAGACGCGCGAGCACATTCTGCTGGCTCGTCAGGTCGGTGTACCGGCTCTGGTTGTATACATGAACAAAGTAGACCAGGTAGATGATCCGGAGCTCCTGGAACTTGTAGAAATGGAAATCCGCGACCTGTTGAAATCCTATGACTTCCCCGGGGACGAAATTCCGATTATCAAAGGTTCAGCTCTGGCTGTATTGGAGAACGGAGATCCGAAGATCGGCCATGATTCGATTATTGAACTGATGAAGGCAGTAGACAGCTACATTCCGCAGCCGGATCGTCCGAAAGACAAACCGTTCCTGATGCCGATTGAAGACGTATTCTCGATTTCCGGCCGCGGTACGGTAGTAACCGGTCGTGTAGAGCGCGGCGTACTGCATGTTGGCGACGAAATTGAAATCGTCGGCATTCGTCCGACGCAGAAAACAACGTGCACCGGTATTGAAATGTTCCGCAAGCTTCTGGACGAAGGCGAAGCCGGCGATAACATCGGTGTTCTGCTGCGCGGCACGAAGAGAGAAGAAGTAGAGCGCGGACAGGTATTGGCAGCGCCCGGAACGATAACGCCGCATACGGACTTCACGTGCGAATGCTATATCTGACGAAAGAAGAAGGTGGCCGCCATACGCCGTTCTTCAGCAACTATCGTCCGCAGTTTTATTTCCGTACGACGGATGTAACAGGCTCGATTGAACTTCCGGAAGGAACGGAGATGGTTATGCCCGGAGACAACATTCGGATGACTGCGAAACTGATCCACCCTGTAGCAATGAACGAAGGACTGCGCTTTGCGATCCGCGAAGGCGGCCGTACGGTAGGCGCGGGTGTCGTATCGAAGATCCTGAAGTAATAATAAACGTAAAGAAACAAGGATCGGAAGATATTCCGAATTAGGGGAAAGGCTCTGAAATTCTTCAGAGCCTTTCCTTTTTTCTGTTGGGAAAATTGGATGTTGATTTTTGTTTCGGTTTGTGGTAATCAGGCGTCCGTTTGTATTAAGACTAAGTGTTATTAATTTTTATTTTTATGAGTATGGAAACTCCTAAAATTTCAGTAGGTATGATTGCGGAGCAGTTTTCCGCGATGAGTGTCAAATCACGGCAATGGTATGAAAAATCGTTGAGAGAAGTTGTCTTGTACAGTTTGGTCGTTTATTACGAAGCGCGTTTGAAAAGCCGTTTTGTGCCGGTTCTGGATCCGTTGGGAAGGAATGACCGTGGCCAATTATAATTATCGTCTGGTGTTGGCCGAGGTTGAGCGAAAGCTGCCGATGTGGGTGTCGAATCTGCCGACGGAAAGTGAGAATGCTTCCGTGTTGTATGCGGAACTGCTCGGTAAAGCGGAAAGGAGGCGGACGTTGCGTCGCCGGTACAGGTCTGTCTGGTGGTTTGAACTGCGGAAGAGAGCCAAATTGCGTCGGCGGATTGCCAGAATCGATGCCGAGCAGATTAATTTAAGCGATTTTCTGAATATGGCGTGGTATTTATACCGTCTTCATCATTTGGGAGAAAAAGAGGATTTCGGGAAAATATTTGCCTGAATCTGAAGCAAAATCCGGCGAAAACCGGATTTTTTTTCGTATCTGCGGCATGCAGACTCTTCTTGACTCTTGTTAATAATATGTTAACTTATAGACAGTTTTGGAATTTAAGACAGAATTTTCGAGATGTTTAAGCAAATAAGAACAACACACAGTGCTTGTAATAATGAATGCTTGTTAAGCATCGGTTCAGCGGCCTCTAAAGAATAGAGGCCGCTTCTCTTTTTGGCAAAAAGAAAGGAGAAATTATGAGTGATAAGAAAATCGCCAAAATTTATTATGATGCCCGTGTCTTTCTGACAAAAACCGGAGAATTGTACGGTTATACGATTCAAAGCAACGGAAAACCCCGCTGTGACAGGCTGAGTGCTCAGCAGAAAATAGCCTTTTGGGAAGGCCGCCGTGTTTATGAAGAGCGAAGTCTTACCGCTTGGAGCCCGGTTGCCAATGCCGCCGGACCGATGCAGTGTGCGGAAATAAAATATATGCGGAACCAGGGGCGCTGATTTAAGATATTTTATCCAGAATGTCGGTAATTGATTTATAGTTGTCCGGTTTGTGCTGTTTCTCCAGCAGCGGTTTGGATATTTCGGAATTGCAACGTATTTATGCCGGTCATCCTAACACTAAGGGACTGGCTGCGTTATTGGAAGATTCCTCAGTGAGGACTATTTTCCTGGGAGGATTACATGCTTCTGCGGCAGCTTTATTTGTTTCCTCCTTTCTTAGAGAGAATAAACAGACATTTGTATTTGTACTGGGTGACTTGGAGGAAGCGGGTTACTTTTATCATGACCTGACACAGGTGAACGGTGATGAGCATATTTTGTTCTTTCCATCCTCGTATCGTCGGGCTGTTAAATATGGGCAGAAAGATGCAGCCAATGAGATCCTGCGTACGGAAGTGCTGAGCCGTTTACAGAAAGGCGATCCGCTATGTGTGGTGACTTATCCCGAAGCGTTGGCGGAGAAAGTGGTATCACAAGAGGTACTGATGGACAAGACGTTAAAACTTGGTGTGGGTGAGCATGTGGACACAGAGTTTATCACGGAAGTGCTGGCCGGTTACGGATTCGAGCATGTGGATTATGTTTATGAACCGGGGCAATATGCTGTACGCGGTAGTATTATTGACGTCTTCTCTTTTGCTTCCGAGTATCCTTACCGTATTGACTTTTTTGGTGACGAGGTAGACAGCATCCGTACTTTTGAAGTGGAAAACCAGCTTTCGAAAGAGAAGAAACAGAGCATTGCCATCGTGCCCGAGCTGACGAATGCCGCCGACAAGAGCGGGGTGTCTTTCTTTGAATTCATTCCTCAGGAAACAGTTCTGGCAATGAAAGACTTTCTTTGGGTACGTGAAAGAATACAGGTAGTACGGGAGGAGGCACTCTCTCCTCAGGCGCTTGCCGCATACGAGGGAGAGAAGACGGAACTGATGAATTTGGAACTGAAGCTGATAGACGGGGCGGAATTTACAGTACGGGCTTTGGATTTCAAACGGATTGAATTTGGTAACAAACCTACAGGAACTCCACAGGCAACGTTGGCTTTCGATACGACGGTCCAGCCTATTTTTCATAAGAATTTTGATTTGGTAAGCACTTCATTCACTGATTATCAGAAACGAGGTTACACCTTATATATATGTACCGATAGTGAGAAGCAGGCAAAGCGTCTGAAAGATATCTTTGAGGAGCGTGGCGATCATATCACGTTCATTCCAGTCAACAAGACTTTACATGAGGGCTTTACAGATAATGTATTGAAAAGCTGCTTTTTTACAGACCATCAGATTTTTGACCGTTTCCATAAATACAATCTTCGTAGTGACAAGGCGCGTAGCGGTAAGGTGGCATTGACCTTAAAAGAGTTGAGCCAGTTTGAGCCGGGTGACTTTGTGGTACATATAGATCATGGTGTAGGCCGTTTTTGGCGGTTTGGTACGCATTCCGAATGGAAATACTACCCAGGAAGTGATTAAACTTATTTATCAGAATGAGGATGTGGTATTTGTTTCCATTCATTCCCTGCATAAAATATCCAAGTATAAAGGGAAGGAGGGAGAAACTCCCCGCCTGAACAAATTGGGGACCGGTGCGTGGGAAAAAATGAAAGAGCGTACCAAGAGCAAAATCAAAGATATAGCCCGTGACCTGATCAGACTGTATTCGCAACGTAAACAGGAAAAAGGATTCTCGTATAGTCCCGACAGTTTTATGCAACATGAATTAGAGGCGAGCTTTATTTATGAGGATACCCCCGATCAGTTGAAAGCGACTCAGGATGCCAAAGCCGATATGGAGAGCGACCGTCCTATGGACCGTCTGGTGTGTGGTGATGTGGGTTTCGGAAAGACTGAAGTGGCTATTCGTGCTGCTTTCAAGGCTGTGGCTGATAACAAACAGGTGGCTGTGCTGGTTCCCACTACGGTGCTGGCCTATCAGCACTTTCAGACTTTCAGCGAACGGTTGAAAGATTTTCCATGTAAGGTGGATTATTTGAGCCGTGCCCGCAGTGCGAAAGATGTTTCCAGAATAGTGAAGGAACTGGCGGATGGGAAAATAAATATTTTGGTCGGTACACATAAAATCATCGGTAAAAGCGTTAAGTTCAAAGATTTAGGATTGCTGATCATTGATGAGGAACAAAAGTTCGGAGTTAGTGTGAAAGAGAAGTTGCGTCAGATGAAAGTGAATGTGGATACACTCACTATGACCGCTACCCCCATCCCCCGTACTTTGCAGTTCTCGTTAATGGGCGCCCGTGATCTTTCTGTCATTCAGACTCCGCCTCCCAACCGTTATCCCATTCAGACAGAGGTGCATACCTTTAATGAAGATATCATAACGGAAGCGATCAAATTTTGAAATGAGTCGTAACGGACAGGTATTCTTTGTCAATAACCGCATACAGAATCTGGTAGAATTGGAAGCCATGATCAAGCGGAATATACCCGATTGCCGTGTCTGCATAGGTCATGGACAGATGGAGCCCGAAAAGCTGGAGAAGATTATTTTCGACTTTGTGAACTATGATTATGATGTGCTGCTGGCAACCACCATTATCGAGAGTGGCATTGATATACCGAATGCCAATACGATTATCATCAACCAGGCGCAGAATTTTGGCTTGAGTGATTTGCACCAGATGCGTGGACGTGTGGGAAGAAGCAATAAAAAAGCATTCTGTTATTTGTTGGCGCCTCCATTGACTTCACTGACTCCCGAGGCAAAGCGCCGTCTTCAAGCCATTGAGAATTTCAGTGATTTGGGCAGCGGTATCCATATAGCCATGCAGGATTTGGATATCCGTGGAGCAGGAAATATGCTGGGGGCGGAGCAGAGTGGCTTCATTGCCGATTTGGGTTATGAAACTTATCAGAAGATACTGGCCGAAGCGGTGAAAGAGTTGAAAGAGGATGAGTTTGCCGATCTTTATGCAGAGGAGTTGCAGGCAGCGGGAGAAGAGAAAATCAGTGGCGAGAACTTTGTGGATGAATGTCAGGTGGAAAGTGATTTGGAATTGCTTTTCCCCAATGAGTATATCCCCAGCAGCAGCGAACGTATGTTGCTTTATCGTGAACTGGACGGATTGGAATTGGATAAGGACCTGCTCGCTTTCAAGGCACGGTTGGAGGACCGTTTCGGAAAGGTTCCTCCCGAAGGGCTGGAACTTCTGCGTATCGTACCTTTGCGCAGATTGGCTAAACGGTTGGGGGTGGAAAAGTATTCTTGAAAGCCGGACGAATGACTTTGTTCTTTATCAGTAATCAGGAAAGTCCTTATTATCAAAGTGCGGCTTTTGGCAAGGTGATTGATTACATGAGCAAGAATCCGCGTTACTGCAATTTGCGTGAGCAGAACGGCAAGCGTAGTATGGTAGTCAAGAATGTGGAAACGGTAGAGACGGCGGTAGGTATTCTGCAGGAGATGGTGAGCTTGTGATAAAAGATGTCTGTATTGGCGGAAACCGGCATTGCCGTAGAGTAAGCAGGATATGTTAACGTAAAATTGAATATTAACTAAATAAACAGCTGATTTTTAATTAATTGTTTAACGGAATTGAATTTGGGGTGTTTTATATTAAAAAATAATATAAGACACTCCTTTTTCTTTTAACTTATCTATATTTTTACTATCTTACTTCCAGTTTAAAAGCGGACACTGAGATTTTTACTCACATATTGTCTAATTTAAAAAACACTTGTTATGGAAGTGAAAAAGCACGAAGAGCCGACCTTGAAAAGGGTAAGTCCCGTTGGCTGTTCATGGGTCTCATTGTGACGCTGTCGTTTATGTTTGTTTCGTTCGAATGGACTGAACGTAATGTAACTTACGCGATCAGTGATTTAGTCAGTGACCCGGATTTCTTTGAAGAATTAGTTCCTGTAACCTATAATCAGGATAAACCTCTGCCGCCTCCGCCGGCTGCCGTCAACCCGGAAGAGCTCAATATAGTGGATAATAACTCGATGGAAACAGAAACCGATATTGCAGCTTCAGACCCTACGGATGCTCCGGTAATTATACCGACCCCTATTGAAGTACCCGAAGAAGTAGTGGATGAAAATGTGGAATTTGTGGTGGTGGAAGAGATGCCGGTATTTCGTAACGGTAATGCTGATTTGATGAGGTATCTGAGTGAAAACATCAAATATCCTACCGTCAGTGCCGAGCAGGGAGTTCAAGGAAGGGTAGTGGTGCAGTTCGTTGTGGGTGTTCATGGAGAGATCCTGAATCCGGTAGTGGTGAAGAGTGTGGATCCGTATCTGGACAAGGAAGCAATCCGCGTGATCAGTTCCATGCCAAAATGGAAGCCCGGCAAGCAAAGAGGAAAAGCAGTGAGGGTGAAATATACTGTTCCTGTAGTCTTCAGGCTGCAAAGTTAAGATTTAATTAGTATGGATGGAGGAAGCGTAATCTCAGAAGAGGACGCTTCCTCTTTTTTATGACAGTACGGTCGGCTGTTTATATGTGCAGGACACAGTGAAGTGTCTTAATTAAAGGGTGTATCCTAAATCGTGTTTACTTTGTTAATGTATTGTTTTATTGAAAGGTACTTGTCTGTAATTGCCAATAAATCCAATCTTAAATGATATTACGGGAATCTGAATGTGAAGAATAAATTTCGGTAAGTAGGTCTATGATATAATAGTCTGATAATCAAAATTTTCTTGTTTTAGATATTTGCAGCAAATTGGGGCTCTCTTCATAAGAGAACCCCAATTTGCTGCAAATATACGTATAATTCTTCAATCTGAAAGTTTTCGCATTAGAAAAAGTGTCTTCAAATTGCCTTAAGAATGATTATTGTTTGCAAAGGTTTTAATTCTAAGGAATATTATGTACCACATTATCAGCTAGTTAAGATAAATTGGGGTTCTCTTATGAAGAGAACCCCTCCCAAAAGAAGAAATA
>OKWC01000199.1_pt1 | contig 12562 bp, 11 predicted proteins | sample 1606971 | NCBI WGS metagenome assembly OKWC01 (sample SAMN04414076, study PRJEB24778) | human gut metagenome | material: faecal | host: Homo sapiens
CAGGCGCCGGTCCGACAGGCCGGCGGCTTTTGCCATACATTCAAACGGAAAGACCGAATGAAGCTTGCCAAGCTCACTCTCATTAAAACTCTTGCGGTATTTTTCCAGAATATCAAATTCTGTAAAATCCAAAGTAGGGTGAATTTCTGAAATATTCACTATCTTTGCCATATCTTATTAGTTTGGATATTTCCCCCGTTTTGGCCGTCAAATCTTATTTCGGGGAATACCTAAAGATACAAAAAGCCAACTAATTCGCAATACTTTGTGTATGAATTAGTTGGCTGATTTTGTAATATTTAATGAATGTCCCTAAATAACATGCTCTCAAATTCAGAAAAGAGGGATTGCCGCAGAGGCAGTTCCTCTTTTGTTTTTATAAAAGTCCGTTTCTATTCCCTATGAGTCCATCGTAATCTTACAACCCAAAGATATAAATCTTTCACCTGTAAGATCTATAATCTTCGCATTGCATCCTCCCTTCCCTGTTCTGTTCCATATTGCCTGTTGTCTTTACGCACTATACCTCGCCAATGTCTACTTAACATATTTATCCAACACTTTTTCCAAGGCATTTTGTGAAACCGGCTTAGTCAGGCAATCATCGCATCCGGCTTCTATAGCCCTGTCTTTGTCGGGCTCAAAAGCAAAGGCAGTCAAAGCGACAATAGGCACTTCTTTTGAATAAGAACGAATCAGGCGCGTAGCCTCCAGCCCATCCATATGGGGCATCTTGATATCCATCAAAATCAAGTCGGGCTGATGTTCTTTAAATTGATTCACCGCATCCTCTCCATTCTTAGCCCATAGCAGATTACATCTTTTCCCTAACAATGTCTTTAACAGCAAAAAGTTGCTGTCTACATCTTCCGCCACCAGTACTGTTCTTCTTTGCAATACTTTTCTCGGTTCCGTACTCCTTGATTCCGGACACTTCGTAGCCTTTTCGGATTCCGGACATTTTTTACCCGCCTTATAAGGAATCGTAAAACGAAAAGTAGAACCTTCATTCAGTTTGGATTCCGCAGTAATCTCTCCACCTAATTTTTCTACAATCACCCTACAAATCGCAAGCCCCAAACCTGTTCCCTGAACAAAAGTATTCAGTTTCACGAAACGCTCAAAAATCATTTAATCTTCTCCTCGGAGATACCCATTCCCGTATCTTTTACATAAAAATCAATATACTCCTCCCTCACTTCAAAACCAAAACGGATTTCCCCTTTGAAAGTAAATTTTATAGCATTGGTTATCAAATTTGTAACAACTTGCATAATTCGGTTCTGATCTTCATTGATTATCAAACTGGTGTCTTTATTGTCTAATATCAAAACAACCCCAGTCTGCACCCGATCCTTATGCATCTCATACACATTACGGCACAATTCTCCCAAATCCATTGGATATCTGATGTATTCCAATGTACCCGCCTCTATTTTTGCCAAATCAAGAATGTCATTGATTAATTGCAACAATATTTCCGAATTCTGGTTGATGATGTCCGAATAAAGTTTTTCATCCTCTGCATTATCCGCTATAGTCATCAAACGGGAGAAACCTACTATTGCATTCAGAGGAGTACGGATTTCATGACTCATATTGGCTAGAAAGGCTGTTTTCAGCCTATCGGACTGCTCAGCCTTGATACGGGCCTGAACCAGTTCTTGCTCTATGTTCTGCATATTGGTAATATCCCACGAAATGCCGATAATAAGCGGTGCACGCCCTTCCAGAGGAACTAATGTTTTTAAAGTCTGCACGATACGGGTCTCGCCTGTAGCCGTCACATACGTTTCCTGCATTTCCATGCGCTCGCGGGTACGGATCAATTCCAAATCATCCCGATGAAACTTCTCCGCATTCTCATGTTCGGGAAACACTTCAAAATCAGTATGGCCCAATGCTTTGGAAGCAGGAATTTTAGAGTGGCTGGCAAACGCCTTGTTCCAATAAAGATATCGGAAATCATCTTCAGGGTCCTTCACAAACAAATAAACAGGAATATTATTCAGTATGGCATCCATCAGATAATTCAGTTCACGCAATTCGTCACGGTTCTTGATAACATCCGTTATATCCTGTGTAAAAAACCAAATCATTTCCTCGCCCTGATTTTGAATCATAAAGGCCGAAACCTGATGAACACGAAGTTTTGTTTCTCCCACACGGGTATATTGGGCACGATAAGCAAAATTACCTCCATTATCACGAATCTCTTGAACACGTTTATCAAATATTTCTTTGGTATTCAGAGAAACAGATAAATCATAAACCTTCTGTGTTCCCAGCTCCTCTTTCACTCCATATTCCTCAATAAACTGCCGGTTGGCATAAACTAAGGTTCCGTCAGCCGATACAGCCAGAATACTATCACTGACCTTATCCAGTACCCGTTTAAATATTTCCAGGTTCTGCTGTGTGGCAACTCTTTCACTAATATCACGACACATTATCAGCACATATTCATCATCCAATGGGAAAATACGGTTTTCATAATAATGATGTTCTCCGTTTACATCCAGTTCATGATGGGCCGTAGATCCTCTACCGGTAGTAATTACTTTCAGAAGATTATTATGAATATTATGATAGGCCTCTTTAGGAACCATCTCACGCATGGACATTCCTTTAAAGGTTTCATTTGAAACACCTACATGATTGGTTTCCTCATTAGAAACAACCTCAATGCCCGTTTCTTCATGATTGAAAACCGTCAACATATCCGGTAACGAATCAAGGATCTTTACTGCATATTTTTCTTTGAAACTAATGTTATCAGAGCCATGCTCCAAAGCGGACAATTTTTCTTTCAACAACCTGTTCTCCTCTCTCAAAGAGGCAAGTTCTTGCTCCACTATTTTAAGCTTGTGTTCACAATCCATATTTATTGAAAATCTTTAGGATTCCTAATCTTACAAATTTAAGAAACTTTTTGTGAATCAAGAAAGAATAGTGAATTATTTTTAATAATGAGAAGAAGGAGGGGGATTAGTGGTGAGTAGTGAATGATGAGTGATTAGCGATTAATAGTTAGTAGTTAATGAGTTGCGCTATCATCCCGCAAGGTCATTAACCACTAACCACTAATCTAATAACTAGTATTCCGACCAGCTTTTGATAGCGATATCGTTTATCGTCATGGTACAGAAAGCATTGATAAACGCACTTGCCAGACGGGCATTGGTAATCAAGGGCACATTCAGGTCAATAGCGGCACGACGGATCTTGTATCCATTGTCCAACTCCCCGGCTGTCAGGTCCTTCGGGATATTGACTACCATGTCTATCTCTTTCCGGTGCAACATATCCAGTGCCTGAGGTTTCCCTTCCTCACTGGGCCAATACACGCGGGTATTTTCCACCCCGTTCTCGGTCAGGAAGTGGGATGAGCCTCCGGTGGCATAAAGTTTATAACCTTTCTTCTGCAACATACGGGCCGCTTCCAAGGTATCCGCTTTCTGCTTGGCATTACCTGTAGAAAGCAACACGCTCTTTTCCGGAATACGATACCCCACAGACAGCATCGCCTTCAATACGGCACACGAAGTATCCGTACCGATGCAGCCTACTTCACCGGTAGAGGCCATGTCTACCCCCAATACCGGATCGGCTTTCTGCAAACGGTTGAAAGAGAACTGGCTGGCCTTAATACCCACATAATCCAACTCGAAAAGATTCTTGTTCGGTTTCTCAATCGGCAGTCCGAGCATCACTTTGGTAGCCAGTTCAATAAAATTGATTTTCAGCACCTTGCTGACAAAGGGGAAGCTGCGTGAAGCACGAAGGTTACATTCAATCACCTTGATATCGTTATCCTTTGCCAGATATTGGATATTGAACGGACCGGAGATATTCAATTCCTTGGCTATCTGACGGGAGATGCGCTTGATGCGGCGCACCGTTTCCACATACAGCTTTTGCGGTGGGAACTGGATAGTGGCATCGCCCGAATGCACTCCGGCATACTCAATGTGCTCACTGATAGCGTATGCCACAATCTCACCATTCTGAGCCACAGCGTCCATTTCCACTTCCTTGGCGTGCTCGATGAACTGGCTCACCACTACCGGATGCTTTTTCGATACATTGGCAGCCAGTTTCAAGAAGCGTTCCAACTCTTCTTGATTGGAGCAGACATTCATGGCCGCACCACTCAGCACATACGAGGGACGTACCAAAACAGGGAAGCCTACCTTGTCAATAAAGGCATGGATGTCTTCCATAGAAGTCAATGCGCTCCATTCGGGCTGGTCCACTCCGATGCGGTCCAGCATGGCCGAGAATTTATCCCGGTCTTCGGCATTGTCAATGCTCTTGGCACTGGTACCGAGGATATTTACATTTTGCGCATCCAGACGGAGAGCCAGATTGTTAGGAATCTGGCCACCGGTAGATACAATGACTCCGTGAGGATTCTCCAGTTCGAGAATATCCATCACACGCTCGAAAGTCAGTTCGTCAAAGTACAGACGGTCGCACATATCATAGTCGGTAGAAACCGTTTCGGGATTATAATTAATCATGACACTGCGGTAACCCTCCTTACGGATAGTCTGCAAAGCCTGCACGCCACACCAGTCAAATTCCACCGACGAACCGATGCGGTAAGCGCCTGAACCCAGTACCACGATGGATTTATGGTCGCCTAAGTACTTTACGTCATTGGCCACACCGCTATACGTCAAATACAGATAGTTGGTCTGTGCAGGGTACTCGGCCGCCAAAGTATCGATTTGTTTCACCACCGGAAGGACTCCCACCTGCTTACGATGATTACGCACATACAGAATACCGTCTTCCATATCTCCTTCGTAGCCAATGGCACGGGCTATCTGGAAATCGGAGAATCCCTGCACTTTCGCCTTGCGGAGCAATTCGTCCGGCATATCGGTAATCTGCTTGTGGTTATTGCCCCATTCGTGCATCTCTTTAGAAGTGTCCATAATGTGCTGCAATTTCTGCAAGAACCATTTGTCAATCTTGGTCAGCTCATGAATCTGGTCTACCGTGTAACCTGCACGCATGGCTTTGCTGATCACGAAGATACGTTTGTCCGTCGGCTCACGAAGGGCTTTGTCCACGTCTTCTATAACCAATTCCTTATTCTCTACGAAACCATGCATTCCCTGACCAATCATGCGCAAACCTTTCTGAATGGCTTCTTCGAAAGTACGTCCGATAGCCATCACCTCGCCCACCGATTTCATGGACGAGCCCAGTTCACGGTCCACACCGTGGAACTTGCCCAAGTCCCAACGGGGAATCTTGCACACCACATAGTCCAGTGCAGGCTCGAAGAAGGCACTGGTGGTCTTTGTCACCGAGTTTTTCAAGTCGAACAACCCATATCCCAACCTAATTTGGCGGCAACGAAAGCCAACGGATAGCCGGTAGCCTTGGAAGCCAATGCAGACGAACGCGAAAGACGGGCGTGACCTCAATGACACGGTAATCTTCCGATTCGGGATCGAAGGCATACTGTACATTGCATTCGCCCACAATGCCGATATGGCGGATGATACGGATAGCCAGTTCACGAAGTTTATGATACTCGGCATTGGTCAGTGTCTGCGAAGGGGCGATCACGATAGACTCGCCGGTATGGATACCCAGCGGGTCGAAGTTCTCCATGTTACATACAGTGATGCAGTTATCATAACGGTCACGGACCACTTCATACTCCACCTCCTTCCAGCCTTTCAAACTCTTTTCCACCAATACCTGCGGTGAGAAAGAGAAGGCCTTTTCAGCCAGAACATTCAGTTCCTCTTCATTGTCACAGAAACCTGAGCCCAAACCACCCAATGCGTAGGCGGCACGGATAATGACCGGATAACCTAATTCTTTAGCGGCGCGACGGGCATCTTTCAGGTTTTCCACCGCTTCGCTCTTGATGGTCTTGACATTGATTTCATTCAGTTTTTCTACAAACAATTCACGGTCTTCAGTATCCATGATGGCCTGCACGGGAGTACCCAGCACACGGACATTGTATTTTTCGAAGATGCCTGCTTTGTACAGTGCCACCCCACAGTTCAAGGCAGTCTGCCCGCCGAAAGACAGGAGCACACCGTCCGGACGTTCCTTTTCTATCACCTTCTCTACAAAATAAGGAGTAACGGGCAGGAAATAAATTTGGTCTGCCACCCCTTCGCTGGTCTGCACGGTAGCGATGTTCGGGTTGATCAGAACCGTTTCAATCCCTTCCTCCTTCAAGGCTTTCAATGCTTGCGAACCCGAATAGTCAAATTCTCCGGCCTCGCCAATCTTCAAGGCACCGGAACCTAATAACAATACTTTCTTTATTTCGTCTTTCATACTTGTTCTTTTTAATACACGGTTTATAACAACTTCACAAACTCATCAAACAGGAACTCGGTATCCGTAGGTCCCGATGCAGCTTCCGGATGGAACTGTGCCGAGAACCAAGGTTTGGTTTTATGCCTGATACCCTCGTTGGAACCATCGTTCATATTGATGAACAGCGGTTCCCAATCGGTTCCCAATGTATTATTATCTACCGCATAACCGTGGTTCTGACTGGTAATGAAACAACGTTCCGTTCCTATCATGCGCACCGGTTGGTTATGGCTGCGATGACCGTATTTCAATTTATAGATGGTGGCGCCTCCTGCTTTGGAAAGCAACTGATTCCCCATACAAATGCCGAAGATAGGCTTGTCGCTCAGGCTCATCGCCTTGCGGATATGCTGTACCGCCTCATCACAGGTATCCGGATCACCCGGACCGTTCGAAATAAACAATCCGTCATACTCCATCCCTGTAAAGTCATGGTTCCAAGGAACACGGATCACTTCCACATCCCGTTTCAGTAAGCAACGGATAATATTTGTCTTTACACCACAATCCACCAACACCACTTTTTTTCTTACCGGCACCTTCATTGTAACGAATTACTTCCTTACACGATACTTTATCTACATAATTGGTACCTGCATACATTGCTTCGGGCACATTGCCGGGTTCATCATCAAATACGATTTTCCCCATCATTACCCCATGTTCGCGAAGAACTTTGGTCAGTTCACGGGTATCGATGCCTGTAATGCCCGGCACTTGCTCACGCTTCAGCCAGTCGGCCAGACTTTCTTCCGCATTCCAGTGACTGTATTCTTCACTGTAATCACTTACAATAATCGCTTCGGCATGGATACGTTCACTTTCCATAAAAGTAGCCAAGCCGTTGGGTTCGATAGTAAAGGGAGGTACCCCGTAGTTACCGACCAACGGATAAGTTAAGGTCATCAGCTGCCCCGCATATGAAGGGTCTGTCAAACTCTCAGGATAACCGGTCATAGCGGTATTAAACACCACTTCGCCGGCTACCGGTTTCTCATAACCGAACGACTTGCCCGGGAAACGGCTCCCGTCGTCGAGGATCAATGTTACATTTCTCATCTAATCTATCTTGAATGGTTGTTCTTTAGAATTGATAAACTTTTTCTATATAGTCTATAAACGCCTGGTTCACCAGCTTCACTCCACCCGGAGTAGGATAATCCCCACTGAAATACCAGTCGCCCGTATGGTTGGGACACGCTTCATGCAATCCTTCCAGTGTCTGATAAACGATTTCCACTTTCGCCTGCGTACCCTTCGGAGTGAGAAGTTCCACCATTTTTGCCGCAATCTCCTCATTAGTGAAAGGGGCATAAATTTCTTTCACATAATTCACCATCTGCTCTTTGGGTAACCCCACCTGGTCTTTCGATTTGTTGTAAGCACGGGCTATCACATCTTTCATATCCCGTTCTTTCAATAAATCGATAGCAGCCTTGAAAGCGATAAACTGATCCATACTGGCCATATCAATACCATAATAATCAGGATAACGCACCTGTGGCGAAGAAGAAACAATGACGATTTTCTTCGGATGCAGGCGGTCGAGGATGCCGATAATGCTCTGTCTTAACGTAGTTCCCCGGACGATGCTGTCGTCAATAATCACCAAATTATCCACATGAGGCACAAGGCTTCCATAAGTGATATCATACACATGGGCAGCCAAATCATTCCGGCTGTTGCCTTCGGCGATAAAAGTACGCAGCTTGATATCCTTGATGCTACTTTCTCGCTACGGATACGCCAGGACAGGATTTTTTCCAGTTCCTCGTGATTGGGATGATGCCCCAAAGCCTCTATCTTCTTTACTTTCAGTTCATTCAGATAATTGTCGAATCCTTCCAGCAGTCCATAGAAAGCCACTTCCGCCGTATTGGGTATAAAAGAGAATACGGTATGCTCCACATCATAGTCTACCGCTTCAAAATAGGATTCACCAGTTTTTCGCCCAGCTGTTTTCTTTCTTTATAAATATCCATGTCACTTCCCCGGCTGAAATAGATACGTTCGAAGGAACAGGCTTTCTTCTCTTTCGCCCGGTTGATCTGTGCCAAACGCATCTTTCCAGTCTTGCTTATAAGGATAGCCTGTCCCGGTTGCAATTCATTGATGCTTCCGGCAGATACATTCAAGGCAGTCTGAATGACAGGGCGCTCGGATGCCAATACCATGATTTCATCGTCCATGTACCAGAAAGCCGGACGGATGCCCCACGGATCGCGTACCGCAAAAGATTCACCGCTACCGGTCATACCGCAGATCACATAGCTCCATCCCACTCCTTGCTCGAATCTTGAGGACATTACCCAAGTCAATGCGGTCTTCTATAGCGTGAGTGATATCCATGCCTTTCAGACCTTCCTTCTCACATTCCACATAGAGGCGCTCCACCTCGCGATCCAAACGGTGCCCCACTTGTTCCAGCATAATATATGTGTCGGCATATTTACGCGGATGCTGGCCGTCGGCAGTGATACGTGCGAAAATCTCATCCACATTGGTCATGTTGAAATTGCCGCACAACGCCAAATTCTTGGCACGCCAGTTGTTACGGCGCAAGAACGGATGCACGTAGGAGATACCGCTTTTTCCGGTAGTGGAATAACGCAAATGCCCCATATATACCTCTCCGGCAAAGGGAAGGCATTTCTTGGCGTATCCGGCATCATGCAATTGTTCAGGCGCCAAATCCTTGAAATGATTTTGCACCGTACCGAATATCTCTGTTATCGCCCCTGAACCTAAAGCTCTTTCACGGAACATATATTCTTCACCGGGATTGGCCTCCAGTTTGACACAGGCCAGCCCGGCGCCTTCCTGTCCGCGGTTATGTTGTTTTTCCATCAGCAGATACAGCTTGTTCAAGCCATACATCCAGGTTCCATACTTTTCCTGATAATATTCCAGCGGTTTCAGCAGTCGTATCATAGCGACTCCACATTCATGCTTTAACGGTTCCATGCTCTCTCTTTACTACTTAAATTAATAGTTCATTTTCAGATTCTTATAAAAACATCCCAAAGGTATAACAAGACCTTCTGTCATTTTTCCAAACTTACGGTACATCTTTCAAGAATTATGCCGGAAACTTCCTGCATAATCTCCGGCAGCATTGCCTTCTATTCTACTGTTACCGACTTCGCCAGATTTCGTGGCTGATCCACATTCTTCCCTTTGCAAATGGCTACATGGTAGGCCAATAACTGTAAGGGGACCGTAGCTATCAACGGTTCGAGGCACTCTAAATGTTTCGGGCAACTCAATGCAATCATCGGCCAACTTACTGATTACCGTATCTCCTTCTGTGACCAAAGCGATTACTTTTCCCTTCCGCGCCTTGATTTCCTGTATGTTACTCATTATCTTTTCATACATCGCATTATGCGTAGCTACCACCACAACAGGCATTTCGGCATCAATCAATGCGATAGGTCCATGTTTCATCTCAGCGGCGGGATAGCCTTCAGCGTGAATATAAGATATCTCCTTCAACTTTAACGCGCCTTCCAAAGCTACCGGGAAACTGTACCCCCGCCCCAAATAGAGGAAATTATGTGCATAGGTGAAAATACGCGACAGTTCCGCTATTTTAGGATTACTGATCAATATCTTTTTTATTTTAGCCGGAATCACAGTCAATTCCCGGATCACTTCCAGGTATTTCTCATCTGCCATACTCCCTTTCTCTTTTGCCAGTGTCAGCGCCAGCATGGTAACGCACGGTTACCTGTCCGGTTAAATGCCTTGGTCGGACGCCCACTCCTATCTCCGGTCCTACATGAATATAAGAACCGGTATCTGTAATGCGCGGAATGGATGAACCTACCGCATTGCATATACCATAGATAAAAGCTCCTTTCTCTTTCGCCAGTTCTATGGCAGCCAATGTATCGGCCGTTTCACCCGATTGCGAGATAGCTATTACCACATCGTCTTCATGAATCACCGGATCACGATAGCGGAACTCGGAGGCATATTCCACTTCTACCGGAATACGGCAGAAACTTTCTATCAGTTGTTTCCCTATCAATCCGGCATGCCACGAAGTTCCGCAAGCCACAATTACAAAGCGACGAGCCTTGAGCAAACGTTCCTTATGATCAATAACCGCCGACAGTACTACTTTATCACCGTCCGCATTGATGCGTCCACGCATACAGTCGTTAATACAATCGGGTTGTTCGAATATCTCCTTCAACATGAAATGCGGGTATCCCCCTTTCTCCAGTTGTCCCAGATTCATTTCCACCGTACGTACTTCGGGATTTTGAAGCACGTTGTCCAGATTGACGACTTCCAATGTCTTGTCTCTGCGAATCACCGCTATCTCCCCATCTTGCAGATACACCACTTTATCCGTATACTCTACAATCGGAGTAGCATCCGAAGCCAGAAAGAATTCATCCTTCCCTATCCCTACCACCAGCGGACTGCTTTGCGTGCTGCAATAATCTCATCGGGATTATTCTTGTCGAGCACCGCTATAGCGTATGCGCCAATCACCTCATGCAGAGCCAACTGAACGGCAGTAAGTAAATCTAAATGGTTAGAAAGTTGGAAAAATTCAATTAACTGTACGAGAACTTCGGTATCTGTACTACTTTTAAAGATGAACCCTTTTTTTTGTAGCTTTTCTTTCAGGGTAGCGTTAGTTTTCAATAATACCATTGTGGATAAGAGCTAGATTCTTTGAAGAAGAAAAATGAGGATGAGCGTTAGCCTGACAAGGCTCTCCGTGGGTGGCCCATCGGGTGTGGGCAATACCAATTGTACCGGAAACGTCTTTTGGGGAAACAAAAGCCTCTAGGTCTGAAACCTTTCCTTTCGTTTTATAAACGTTCAACCTCCTTTTTTTGTCTATCAATGCGACTCCTGCGCTATCATAGCCCCGGTATTCCAACCGCTTCAGGCCTTTTATGAGAACAGGGTAAGCATCTCGTTTTCCAATATAGCCTACTATTCCACACATAATCTACTAAGTATATGTTCTGATTCGACTGCAAAGATACAAATATCAATTAACATAAATGCAATAAAAAACCATAAATAATTGACGAAAGCGATAAAAAAGTAAGAATAAAAATCGAAAAGAAATATTTTATTCGTTTTTTTAATAAATATGAAAACTTACAGTATGATATTGTCTGTTGTGGTTTTAGTTACGATTTGAAAGACAGTAAGCAAGCAAGAAGGGTAATGTGTAAAGAGGACCGTCATCCCGACGCCCCTCTCCGCAAACTTAAAACAACCAACAAAAGAAATAGATAACCTTTATGCAGTGATTATCTAATAAAAAGCAATTCACGATATTTAGGTAATGTCCACATCTGGTTGTCTACGATCAGCTCCAGCTTGTCGATATGATAACGTATCTCTTCCAGCATCGGGGCGATGGTATCGTGATAGGCAATGGCCTTTTCGCGCTCGCTCTCTATTTTGTTCGCCACTTTTCGCGCCTCCACCATGGCATTTACATGCTCGGTGATGAAAATGGTTCGCCGGGCAATCTCTTCGATGAGTTTCATGTTCTCGGCCGACAGTTGGGATGCTTTTTCCGCCGGGAAGAGCTCTTTCATTTTATACACATTGTCTATCAGCTTGCTTTGGTATTCGGTGACTACGGGGATGATGTGGTTCATCGCCAGGTCGCCCAGCACGCGCGCCTCGATCTGGATTTTCTTTGTGTAAGTTTCCCATTTCACTTCATTGCGCGCCTCCAGCTCCTTGCGGGTCATCACGCCGGTGGATTCGAACATGGCGATGCTCGCGGGCTTCAAGTAGTTGTCGAAAATGAGCGGGCAGCTCGTTTCGCAGTCCAGACCCCGATGGGCGGCCTCCGCCTTCCATTCGTCCGAGTAGCCGTTGCCGTCAAAACGGACAGGCTTGCACTCCTTGATGTAGCGGCGGATAATTTCAATGATGGCGGAGATTTTCGGTTCACCCTTTTCGATGAGCGCGTCCACGTCCTGCTTGAACCGGGCAAGTTGTTCGGCAACGGCCGCGTTGAGCGCAATCATGGCACTGGCACAGTTTGCCTCCGAGCCACGCGCGGACGTACAAAGCGGTTGCCGGTGAAGGCGAACGGCGAGGTGCGGTTGCGGTCGGTATTGTCAATCAGCAGTTCGGGAATTTGCGGGATGTCCAGTTTCATTCCCTGTTTCGCCTGCTAGTTGAGACAAGGTCGTCGTTGCCGCGTTTC
>OKWC01000200.1_pt1 | contig 12525 bp, 20 predicted proteins | sample 1606971 | NCBI WGS metagenome assembly OKWC01 (sample SAMN04414076, study PRJEB24778) | human gut metagenome | material: faecal | host: Homo sapiens
GGCATCAGAAAAATGGAGATTATGGGACAGGTTTTTGACCCGAATTTTTCATCAGGTGGTTCAGGAAGTCGAGGACGCCTCAAAGCCAAGCGGAACGATTATTGCCGAACTGCAGACCGGATATATGCTGAACGACCGTATTCTGCGCGAGGCGATGGTGGTGGTTACAAAAGGCGGAAGCCACGCCTAGGATTTTGCTGTTAACAGCCAGAAAAACCGGGGTTTCGTCTCCGGTTTTTTGTTGTATGGAGCGGCAGGGTATTTTATTGCAGAAAAGAAGATTATGCTTGCCGAGTTTGCGGTTTTGGCGTATGTTGCCCGTAGGTTGTTTTTTTACAGTAAAAGAGAAATTGATATGCGTCATTCAAACCGTTTAAAAGATAGTAAAATCAGAAGAAATTGAGATTATTCCGAACTTCAACCCTTATGCCGAAGGTTCCTGTCTGATTAAGTGCGGCGGCACCCATGTCGTCTGCACGGCCAGCGTGGAAGAAAAAGTTCCCGCCTGGCTGAAGGGACAGAACAAGGGCTGGATTACCGCCGAATATGCCATGCTGCCGCGGGCAACGCAGGTTCGCGTGCCCCGCGAGGCCAAAAAGCCGTCCGGACGCACGCAGGAAATTCAGCGGCTTATCGGCCGTTCGCTGCGGGCCGTGGTAGACCTTGAGAAAATGAAAGACCTTTCCATCTGCATCGACTGCGACGTGATTCAGGCGGACGGAGGAACGCGCACGGCTTCGATTACCGGCGGGTTTGTGGCGTTGTACCTGTGCATTCGCCGGCTGCTGCTGGAAAAGAAGCTGAAAACAAATCCGATACGCGAATATGTGGCGGCGATTTCCTGCGCCATTCATGAAGGCGAGAAAATTGTCGACGTCGATTATGAGGAAGATTCTCATGCGCAGGCGGATATGAACTTTGTGCTGACCGAAAGCGGCAAAATCGTTGAAATTCAAGGTACGGCGGAAGGGAATCCGTTTGACGAAGACGCGTTCAAGGAACTTTGGGACTGGCGCGCGGCGGCATAGCAAGCTGATTGAGAAACAGAGAGAAGCGTTGGGAATGTGAGCATGAAAATTGAAAAAAATTGTGGTTGCCAGCCATAATCAGGGCAAAATCAAAGAAATCGGAGAAATGTTGAAGCCGCTGAATATTGCGGTTGTTCCGGCGGCTGAGCTGGAACTTCCCGACGTAGAAGAAACAGGCACGACCTTTGAGGAGAATGCGCGGTTAAAAGCCGATGCGCTTTCGAAACTGTGCGGACTGCCCTGCCTGGCCGATGATTCTGGCTTATGCGTCGACGCGCTGGGCGGACGTCCGGGCGTCTATTCGGCACGTTATGCGCCGAACCGGGATTTTGACAAGGGAATGGAAATGCTGCTCGGCGAGTTGGCCGCAGCTGCCGACAAAGCGCGCAAGGCGCATTTTTCCTGCGTGTTGGCTTTTGCTTTTCCGGGCATGGAAACCAAAGTTTTTGAAGGCCGGGTCGACGGCCGGATTGCAACCGAAAAAACACGGAAACGGGCGGTTTTCGGCTATGATCCCGTGTTTGTACCCGACGAGGGCGACGGCCGGAGTTTCGGGGAGTTCGGCAAAGAGGAAAAAAAACGCGATTTCGCACCGGGGCAGAGCCTTTAAGAAGTTTTTGGACTATTTGAACCATTTGAACAACTGATATGCGGCGGCGGGCTATATGGGCAGCATTTATAACATTCCGGCGAGTTTATCGGCGGTCGACGTTCTGGCCGAAAAGTTTTTGGCGGAATATGCTCAAGAGCCGCTGGCTCTGGCCGACGTGCTGTTTCTGCTGCCAAACCGCCGCGCCGCCAAAGCTCTGGCCGACGCTTTCGTTCGGCAGAGAGGCTGACGCCGACGCTGCTGCCGAAAATGGTTCCCATCGGCGATGTGGAAGAAGACGAACTGTTTCTGACCGGTTTTGACTTTGCGGAAAGTTTGGCGTCGCTGGCTCCGGCAATCGAGCGCAACGAACGCCTGTTGCTGTTTACCAAAATCATACTGCATAAACCGGCCGAGTTCGGCATTGAAAAACTGACTGCCAATCAGGCTTGTTATCTGGCGCAGGAACTGGCCGGCCTGATTGACACGGTACATAACGAAAACCTTTCTTTTGAACGGCTGGCAGATATTGTCCCGGCGGAATATGCCGCACACTGGCAGGAAACGCTGAAGTTTTTGGAAATCATTACCCGTTATTGGCCGGACATTTTGAAAGAACGCGGCCTGATTGACCCCGGCGAGCGCCGCAACCGGCTGATTGCCGCACAGGCGGAGATGTGGAAGGCCGCGCCGCCGGCGAAAAGGATCGTTGCCGTCGGAACGACCGCGACTTTTCCGGTCATGAAAGCTTTGGTTAAGGTTGTTTCAAAACTGCCGCAGGGCGAAGTCTGCCTGGCCGGTCTGGATAAAAATCTGGATGACGAAAGCTGGAATGCGATTGACGAAACGCATCCGCAGTTTGAGCTGAAAGAACTGCTCGATTATCTGCAGGCCGACCGGCGGGATATTGCCGATTTGATGCCGCCGGCCAATCCGGAGCGGGAAAAGTTTATTTCCGAAATCATGCGGCCGGCCAAAACTACCGACAAGTGGCGGGATATTGCCGCGGCGGAAATTCATCACGAAGCATATGACGGCATCAGGCTGATTGATTGTGACGATGTCAGAAAGGAAGCGCTGGCGATTGCCCTGATTATGCGCGAAACGCTGGAACAGCCGGAAAAGACGGCGGCTTTGGTAACAACTGACCGAAATCTGGCGCGGCGGGTGGCATCTGAACTGCGGCGCTGGAAAATCAACATTGACGATTCAGCGGGTCAGCCGCTGGCCCTGACGCCAATCGGCATTTTTCTGAGGCAGATGACGGCGGCGGCGAAAAGCGATTTTGCGCCGGTAGAATTTCTGAGCCTGTTGAAACTGCCGCTGCTGACGGCCGGTCTGACTCATGCCGAAATCCGCCGATTGGTGCGCGATTATGAAAAAAGGGTTTTGCGCGGCGGCGGTTATGAACGAAATTTCAGGAGGAAAAAGTCAATGCCGTAAAAGCGCAGATGCAGGCATTTTGTGCGTTGTTGCAACAGCCGAAGGCCGATTTCAAAACATTGCTTGAGCTTCATGTCCGGGCGGCGGAAAAACTGGCGGCACAGCCCGGCGAAAGTGGTGCTTCGACATTGTGGAAAGGCGATGCCGGCGAGGCGATGGCCGGTTTTGTTGCCGATTTGTATCAGAGCGCCGGGGTTTTGGGCGAGGTTGACACGGCCGAATATGAGGGGTTGTTTGAGTCGCTGATGGCCGGCGTGACGGTGCGGCCGAAATACGGCACGCATCCGCGTCTGCGGATTTTAGGACCGATAGAAGCGCGGCTGACGCATTTTGATACGATTATTGTCGGCGAAGTCAATGAGGGTGCTTTTCCGAAGGCGTCCGGCGCCGATCCGTGGATGTCGCGGCCGATGAAAAGGGATTTCGGTTTTCCTTTGCCGGAAAAGGCGGTCGGCGTTCTGGCGCATGATTTCTGCCAGCTGCTGGCAGCAGACCGCGTTTATCTGACCCGGGCGGAGCGCGTGCAGGGTACGCCGATGGTCAAGTCGCGCTGGTGGATGCGTCTGGAAACGGTGCTTAAAGCTTTGGGCGCAGATATAGCCGGGTTGGAAGACGAAGCTTTCAAATCCTGGGCCGATTTTATTGACCGGGCAGAAGTCTTCAGGCGTCTGCCGCCGCCGGAACCGCGTCCGCCGGTTGAAGCCCGGCCGCGAGTGATGTCGGCGAGCGCGGTCGAAAACTGGATGCGCGATCCGTATATCATTTATGCCAAATATATTCTGAAGCTGAAAAAGCTGGACGAGCTGGAACAGGATTTGAGCCTGAAAGATTACGGAACGATTATTCACGCCGTTTTGGAAAAGTTCAACAACCGTCATCCGGCGGATTTTCCTGAGAATGCAAAAGCCGAGTTGCTGGAACTTGGACGGGAATATTTTGCGGAAAACAAAATTGCGATGGAAACGAGGGCTTTCTGGTGGCCGACATTTGAAAAAACAGTCGACTGGCTGGTCGGTGCCGAGCGTAATTATCGGCCGCAGGTAAGGAAAGTTCACAGCGAAATCGAAGGAAGCTTCAGTTTCGAAGCGCCGGCCGCAAGTTACGATTACGGCCAAAGCCGACCGGGTGGATGAAACGACAGACGGAAAGATTAACGTCATCGATTATAAAACAGGATATGCCCGCAGCGTAAAAGAAGTGGAAGGCGGTTATGCTCCACAGCTGCCGATAGAGGGGCTGATAGCCAAATTCGGCGGATTTCAAAATATTCCGGCGACGGAGGTCGCCGGCTGATATACTGGCAGCTCGGGCGGCAGGAAACGGTTATTGAGAACAATATGAATGAGCTGCTGGATAAAAGTTATGAGCGGATTGTGACGTTGGCCTCGGTTTTTGATTTTGAAAAAACGGCCTATATCAGCCAGCCGAATCCTAAACAGGCGCCGAAATATTCGGATTATGAACATCTGGCCAGGGTGCGCGAGTGGTCGGTAACGGAAAATGAGGAGTGAGACCTTTTGATGACTGACGATATTGCCGCAACACGAAAACAAAGGGGCGAGCAGGCGACGGCACAACAACGGCGGGCGGCAGATCCGGCGCGCTCGGTGTGGGTAGAAGCTTCGGCGGGAACCGGCAAGACCAAAGTGCTTTCCGACCGGGTGCTGCGGCTGCTTCTGAACGGTGTGCCGCCGGGAAGAATTCTCTGTCTGACTTATACCAGGCGGCGGCGGTGGAAATGAGTTCGCGCATTGCCGGCCGGTTGAGCCGCTGGGCGGTTGCCGGCGATGACGATTTACATAAAGAACTGTCAAAACTTTTGGGGAGCCTGCCGGAGAACCATAAGGACTATGCCAGGTTGGAGGCTCAGGCACGAAAACTTTTTGCCATTTTGCTGGACACTCCCGGCGGAATGAAAATTCAGACGATACACAGCTTTTGTCAGGAAGTGTTGAAGCGGTTTCCCCTGGAAGCGAAGGTATCGCCGTATTTTGAGGTTATGGACGACCGGACGGCGGCTGAGGCGATGGACGATATTAAAAGGGCGCTGTTGCAAAAAATCGAAACGGCGCCGGAAAGCCGTGCCGGGCAGGCACTGGCTTATCTGACCCGGAACGTAAGCGAGTTTCAGTTTCCGAACATTATGAACTCGATTGCGGCGGGACGGAACAAAATCGTCCGTCTGTTTGCGGCTTACGGCGACGCCGGCGCGGTAATTGACGAGTTGAGCCGGCGGCTGAATGTCGGAGAGAAAGACACGGCCGAAGGTTTGACGGAAGCGTTTATGGCGAAGATTGACCGGGCGGAAATGCTGCGGCTGATTGAGGCCTGGCAGCATGGCGGCGTAAAGGACAAGGCAAAGGCCGAGAAGCTGGCGGCGGTTTCGGAAGCCGGATTCATGTCAGAATTGCACGCGCGGACATATTTTTTGAGTTCAGCACGCAATGCGGAAACAGGTTCGGATTTTGAGCAGTTTCGCGCATGAAAGTCTTTCAGGCGCGCCAAAAAGTCAGCCCTGCCCGCTTCGTCGAGTTCGCGGGTGTAAAGCAACGTATAACTTTTGTAGTCGGACAAAGCGCCGGACCGCAAAACGGAAGCAACATAACGTTCAAAAACCTGGATTTTTTCCCGGCGGCAGACATCTTCCAGATGTTCTCTGGCTCTGGCGCTGAGCAATGCGTAAAGACGGCCGTCAGTTTGGCGGGACTTTTCCGCTTCGCAGAGTTCGGGGAAACTTTTGCCTTTAAGAACTTCGGCGGAAATATGCTGCTGGTAGGCCTTTTGCAGTTTCTGCGGTTTGGCTTCGGGATGCTCGCCGGCTTTTTTATACAGCAGAAAGGCGTTTTTTATATCAAGTTTCGGCGGCGTGAGCATTTCGAACAGTGCCGCACGGGTCTCGTCGCGACGGGGGCCGTCGGCAATGTCTGCGGCCTTCAGATAACTGGCAGCAGAGTGAAAAGGCTCTGACTGTTGAAACGGCATTTTTCAGAGCCGGGATAACGGACGGGATATCTTCGGCAGTCATGTTTTCAGCGCGTATTTGAGCCGGAACGTCGCCGTGGCCGTTTTCAATCAGCATATTATAGATGTCAAAGCGTTTCTGGCGGAAGTTATAGTCGCGGGCAGCCTCCAGGTGCCGGTAAGGAACCGGACGGAACGGACTGTTCTTGTTCTGTGAGCCGAGATATGCCATCATCTTTTTGACCTGAGGTTCATCGCCGTTCTGGACAACATATTCAAAAGCCGATTTTCCGTAAGCGTCACGACGGAAAAGCAGTTCGGCGAAAGGAAGCTCCTTAAATGTCTGCGGATTATGCCGCAAAACGCCGTCAAACATTTTTCAGTTCGGCGTCGAGCAGTCCGGCACGGTAATATTGGAAACGTGACAAATAGTTTTGTCCGTCGCGGCGCATTTGTTCCACCTGCGGCGAGACTGAAACAATGCGGCTGCGTCAGGCCGTTCGCCGGCATTTGAAAAGGCGGCGGACGCGGCAAGCAAAGCCTCATTCAGAACCAGATCGGCCGCAAAATCGCGAATGTCGCTGTTGGTCGAAATGTCAAGATAGATGTCGGCGGAATGTTCCGACGGCGTAAAGATGTTTTGTTCCATACATTTGACGTTGTCATAAACGCGGTTTAAAAAGAACGAGATTTTCATTCGGCGAGAGTTCCAGCAAAGCGCCGGGAGAATCTTTCAGCATAAAATCCTGAGCAAAGCGGTTGAGACTGCCCAGCCGCCAGTTTTCACGGCCGCGTCATCATGCTGGGAAACGATATGCAGCACTGTCGAACGGCTTTGTCCGAAGGGCATGGCCGAAGCCACGTCGAGGACAAACAGCTGTTTCTGGATATATCTCCGCTCCTCTTCCGTATAGCCGAGCCGCTGCATATTCTGCTGAAACAGTTTTTCCAGCTCAAGCAAAACCGGTCCGCCGTGACAATGGCTGACAACGGGCAGCCGGCTGAGATTCTGCGCCGCGGTTCCGTATCGAACCGTGTCTGTCCGCCGTCTTTTGAATAAGCGGCAACAGCCAGACGTCAAAAAACTTTCCGTAATAGTCATAATGTTTTTTGGCAACCGGATATAACCTGTCATCCAGCCTGCCGAGTTCCGCATCCTGATTCAGCCTGTGAGTGCCGCAGTTGGCACTGTCCGGGTAATAGGCGCTGAAAATATGTCCGTCGAAGCCGGATATAAAATTGTTGTTAAGAAAACGCTCAACGATTTTGCAGATGGCGTTGGCATCATATTCGCCATTGGTACCGTCGCCCGGGAGTATCAAAATGTTTGTTCCGTGCAGAAAACAGTCGGCGGAAATATTGCTTTCCCAGTGGTCAACGCCGTTTAAACTGCGGCGTCCCAATCCCATTTGCGAATTCATCACAGGCTCCCCAAAACGTTATCCCACATTAGATAACACATCACTGAAAACGTGTAAACAGGGAATTTATTCGTTTTCTTTTTTCTGAGAACGTATTTGAGACGGTTCAGCGCCTGAAACTTCATCTGATCCTGCGAAAGGGTATCAGGTACGACAACGGAAGCCTCAATTTTGGTTTCCGGTTCGATGGCGGTAACTTTGACGCTGTGCCCTACCCGCACGAATTCAAACAGAATTTCCGTCATTACTTGCCCAGAAAACGGTTATTTTTTGGAAAACCGAACGGAACCAGTTTGCCCACCTGAGCACGATGTCCGAGCCATGCCAGCAAATCGGTTTCAACTTTAATGCCGCCGCTGCGGGCATAGGAAAAGCCCTCCGCAGCGTTAAAGCTCTGAATGTCTGCCAGTCCGCCGTCTTTGTATTTCTGCAAGGTTACGCCGCGTCCGCGTGCCATTGTCGGCACTTCTTCGACAGGGAAAATCAGCAGTTTGCGGTTATCGCCGACAACGGCAAGACTGTCGCCGGTAACTTTGACGCAGAAAACGGCCTTTTCGCCGTCACCCAGATTCATAATCTTGCGGCCGTTGCGGGTTTGGGCAATGATATGGTTTTCGTCAACCATGAAACCCTTGCCAGTATTGGAGGCAATGACATAAGAGGCTTTCGGCTCAAAGACAAAAGCCTGACAAATCTGATCGTTGTTTCCCAGATCAATCATCAGACGCAGCGGCTGGCCGAACCCGCGGCCGCTGGGAATTTCGGAAGCCTGAACCGTAAAGAACTTTCCTGAAGTGTCAAAAAAGATAATCCGGTCGGTCGTCTGCGCATGCAGAGCAATCTGCAACGCATCGTCGTCCTTGAACTTGAAGTCATCATCAAGGGCTGCATGCCCCTTAATACACCGTATCCAGCCTTTTTGCGACAGGATAACTGTAATCGGTTCTTTTTCGACAAAGACTTCCAGCGCACTTCAATCTCTTCCGAGACCTCGGCAAATTCGGTACGGCGTTTTGCCGAGAGCCGTCTTTTTGCCGAATTTTTCGCGTACGGCCTTGATTTCTTCGGCCAAAGCCTGCCAGCGTTTGTTTTCGTCGCCAAGCAGCGCCTCAAGCTCGCCCTTTTCGGACGAGAGATCGTCAAATTCGCGGCGGATTTCGGTTTCTTCCAGTTTACGCAGCGAACGCAGCTTCATGTTCAAAATCGCTTCGGCCTGGTTTTCAGTCAGCGAAAATTCTTTCATCATTACCGCTTTGGCATCATCTTCTTCACGGATAATACGGATAATCTCGTCCAGATTAAGATAGGCAATCAGATATCCGGACAGAATTTCGAGACGGTTGTTTATCTTGTCCAGACGATACTGAGAGCGGCGTTTTAGAACCTCATGGCGGTGATTCAAAAACTCGACCAATACATCTTTAATGCACATAACCCGCGGAACACCATCGGAATCAAGAACATTCATGTTCATCGGAAAACGGCTTTCCAAATCGGTGTTTTTAAACAGATGTTCCATCAAAGACCGGCGTCGACCGTACGGTTTTGGGTTCAAGAACAATACGGACGTCATGGGGTCGATTCATCGCGGACATCGCTGAGCATCGGCAGCTTTTTGTCCATCAGCAACTGGGCTATTTTCTCAATCAGTTTGGATTTGATGACCTGATAGGGAATTTCGGTTACGATAATCTGATACTGTCCGTGTCCGAGGTCTTCCTTCTCCCATTTGGCGCGAATGCGGAAAGTTCCCTTTCCCTGCCTATAGGTGTTAAGAATGCTTTCAAAACTGTCGATGACAATGCCGCCGGTCGGGGAAATCCGGCCCCTTGATGCGGCGAACCAGCGGTTCCATTTCGCAGTCGGGTTTTCGATCAGATACAGAAGCGCGTCACAAACCTCGCTGAGGTTATGCGGCGGAATATTGGTGGCCATGCCGACGGCAATTCCCGCCGAACCGTTGCAGAGCAGATTGGGTACCATGGACGGCATGACGACCGGTTCTTCCTCCTCGCCGTCATAGGTTTCGCGAAAATCGACGGCATTGTCGTTGAGACCTTCCATCAGAGCCATGGCAAATTCAGTCAGGCGGCTTCGGTATAACGCATGGCGGCCGCACCGTCGCCGTCGATATTACCGAAGTTTCCCTGGCCGTCAATCAGCGGATAACGTACGGAAAAATCCTGAGCCAGGCGCACCATGGCACCGTAAACCGCACTGTCGCCGTGCGGATGATATTTACCGATGACATCGCCGACGACACGGGCGCATTTCTTAAAACCGGACTTCGGATCCAGATGCAGCTGGCGCATGGCAAAAAGCAGACGGCGGTGAACCGGTTTCAATCCGTCGCGGACATCCGGCAGCGCGCGTCGACAATGGTCGACATGGCATAAGACAGGTATCTTTTGCTCAATTCCTCCGAGAGGTGAACATCTCTGATTTTTTCTTCTACTTCCTGCATGTCAAAAATACTCTAAAATCGTTTATAGCCTAAGTTATGCAGCAAATTAGCACGGTTCGGCGGGAATTTCAAGTTATGAGTTTGAAAAAGTTTTTATTGAGGAAAACTCGGTCATCCGCAGCAGATCTGCCACTTCCGAAAGTTCAGGATTATAGTTTTTATCGACAATATACTGCGGAAATCTGAACAGCCGGCTTTTATAAGGTTCACCGGCCTCGGCACAAACGGCGCGGCCGGTTTTAGGCGAAACGTAAGCCAGATTTTCGGTTGTGCCGGTAGCGGAACATTCGCTGAGATCCAAGCCTATACCAAGGAAATCAAGAAGATAAAATTCAAAGTAAGAATAATGCACTATCCAATTATCTTCATCTATAAAATTAAAAAAACTGTCAATCAGATAGTAAAAGCGTTCCAATTCCGCCTTTTCGGGCATGCAGGCATTTGCCAGTTCGCAGAAAGCGGAAAGCGCGGACAATTTGCCGCTGCTGCCGAGAAAACGAACGGCAGTCGGCTTGAGAAGTTCGGCGCAGAAAGGAAAGCATATTTTCTTCAATCCGGGCATAGGCATCAACCGCAATCAGGTTGCCGGGCTGATAGACGCCAAGGTTCTTTTTGCTGTGTCCGCCCCGGACATAGCCGACAAGCTTGCCGTGTGCGCGGGTTATCAGAGTCAGAATAAGCGAGGTTTCGCCGTGTTTTCTGACATTGATGATGTACCCTTCGTCCGTAAACTGCAAATCTATTTCCTTGTCATGACTTCATAAACCCAGGCCGGCGGATTGGCGTCAAAACGCCAGGCGGAAAGAACCGCCAGCAGCGTGCAGGCCAGCAGCAGCCACCCCCCCTTTGTTTGAAGAAATCTTTCATTTTCCGCATCTTTCGAAAAATTCTCCCCGAAATGCATCCGGGGAGAAAATTACTAATAATCGTGAATGATGGACTTGGTAACGCTGTCGTAAGTCATCAGCTCACTTAAAACCCGTTTCATGTCTTTAAGCGGAATCATGTTTGGTCCGTCGGACAGAGCCTTGTCCGGATGTCGTGAGTTTCAATGAACACCGCGGCAACGCCGACGGCAACGGCAGCGCGGGCAAGCACCGGCGCAAATTCGCGCTGGCCGCCGGAAGTTCCGCCCTGCCCGCTGGGCTGCTGGACGGAATGGGTTGCATCGAAAATAACCGGACAGCCGGTTTCTTTGGCCATGATCGGCAGACCGCGGAAGTCGGTTACCAGCGTATTATAGCCGAAACTGGCGCCGCGTTCGGTCAGGCAAACATTGGCATTGCCCGAATCTTCGGCTTTTTTGACAATATGTTTCATATCCCAGGGTGCACAGAACTGACCTTTTTAATGTTGACGACCTTGCCGGTTTTGGCGGCAGCGACCACCAGGTCGGTCTGCCGGCACAGAAAAGCCGGTATCTGAAGCATGTCAACATATTGGGCAACAATGCCGCACTGTTCCTTTTCATGAACGTCGGTAACAATCGGAACGTTATTGTAGAGCTTTTTGATTTCCTCAAAAGTCAGCATTCCCTCTTCAAGGCCAACCCCGCGGGCGCCGTTGATGGATGTGCGGTTGGCTTTGTCGAAGGAAGCCTTGAAAATATAGTTTATGCCAAGCTCTCCGGTAATTTCGACCATGGCGCCGGCCATGTCAATCGCATGCTGGCGGCTTTCAATCTGACAAGGGCCGGCAAGCAGTGCCAAGGGCAGTTTGTTGCCGATTTTGAAGCTGCCGATTTCGATAGTTCTCTGTTCCATAACGGTTTTCCTTTGCTGCGTAGTTAAGAATAATCATGTTTTAGCAGGTTTGGCAAAATTTGGCAACTCCGCATTTCAGATTTAAACAGAAAAGCCCCAAACCGCAGGCAACGGTTCAGGGCTGGCGCAAAGATGCAAAAATCATGCCTTAAGGCAGATTTCATCGACTTTTCCTTCAAAGGCATTTCTGGCTTTTTCCCAGTCTTCGGGGCGGACAATTTCCTGCGGCCGGTAACACTCGCACCAAACGGCATAAAGGCGGTATTTGTCCTTGCCGTCCATGTAGCCGCGAAAGTTGACGCCGCAGCGAAAACTTTCGTTTAAGCGGGACAAAAACTGCGGCAGATACGTTTCCGGCGCATTGCAGACTTCGTCAAAATCTTCTCTGATTCCGAAAACCCGGCCGTAATATTTTTTGCCGGCAGATAACGGCTTTGAGAAACGATTGCCGCGGCATTCGGGCTGCGGGTACAGTTTCCGGCGACATCGACGAAAATATTCTCGCTGCCGAAAGCCCGCAACAGCTTTTCGTCTGCGGGCAAAAGTTCCTCCGTCATACGGTCGGCAACGATTTTGCAACGCTTTTGACGGGTTATCCGGCAGAGATGACCGATGGCTATCAGAGCGGGAATGTCGTCGGCAAAACAGACAAACGCCGCACCGGGATTCAGTTTAATCCGAGGGTAGCTGCCGCGGGGATCGATAAGTTCTTCATCTTTGATTTTAATCATGCCGTGCAACTGATGCGCAGCATAAAGCAGTTCTTTGTTCATAATTTTCTAAAATTATAGGTTTTGTTTCGGCCAATTTAGAGCCGGGAGCGTTTTATGTCAACAGTTTAAGGCCTTCAGGAAGA
>OKWC01000201.1_pt1 | contig 12493 bp, 10 predicted proteins | sample 1606971 | NCBI WGS metagenome assembly OKWC01 (sample SAMN04414076, study PRJEB24778) | human gut metagenome | material: faecal | host: Homo sapiens
AAGCTCGTCGAGAATATCCGCGTTTGCTTGTGCAAGCTCGTCCTCGGTCTTAGCCGCCTCAATAGCCGCAAGCTCATCCTCGGAGAGAATTCTCTCAAACTCGCTCGTTTCAACATTGAACGTTCCGGACACCTCATCTGCAAACTCGAACGTAAATCGCTCGCTGTCAAAATTGCGGATCGTTAGAACGTCGTCGCTCTCGGTAATTGTAATTACCAGTTCTCCGCGATCCGTCATCTCAAACGAGACCGCGTCGGAGCTGATGTCTAGGAGTTCTACCTTGTTATCGCCGTCGTTGTCCTCAATTATATCCGAGCCGTAACCGACACCGAATCTATAGGTGTCATTGCCCATTCCACCGTAGAGGAAGTCACTGCCCTCGCCGCCGTCAAGGATATCATCGCCATCATTCCCGTTCAGCGTATCGTTTCCGATACCGCCGAACAGCATATCATCGCCCGCACCGCCAGTTAGATTATCGTTACCGCCGTCGCCGTGCAGTATAATGCCGTTATCGCTCCATGCGGTCATCCAATCGTCATATTCGGTCGCGTGAACCTGCTTGATGGGATTTTCTGCGCTGTTATAAGCATAACGCTTTCCATTTGCAAATCTGACATCAAAATTGCGGTTGCTTTCGGAACCGAAGTAGCCCTGAATTATCAGCTTGTCCTCAATGCCCTCAAATGTAATCATGAGGTCGTTCCAATTGTGTCTGTAAGCGGTCATAGCGTCCTCTGTCAGACCAGCTCCGAATAAAATCGTATTGATACCCTCGCTGTCGATAATTGTATCTGTGCCGCTTCCGACATTGAAGATATATGTATCGTTTCCTGCGCCGCCGTAGAGCATATCATTGCCCTCACCGCCATCAAGAATATCGTTGCCGCTGTTTCCGTACAGCTGATCATTACCATTTCCGCCGTACAGCCTATCAGAACCGCTGCCGCCATTGATGTTATCAGAGCCGTCTTCTCCATAAAGAGTAACACCTCTTCCATCCATGGCTGACATATAATCATCGCCGTCCGTACCATAAATCGTTCTGAGCGGACTGTTGGACGCAGTTGCGTGTATTCTTCCGCCGCCGTTAAAGGTAAGGTAGAAGTTCCTGTTTGCCTCGGAGGTAAAGAATCCTTCAATTATGATCTTATCTTCGAAATCTGTGAACGTGATCGTAATGTCATTCCATTGGTACGATAGGCTTTTATCTGATTTGCCGAATATCCGTTAATATTAATGGTATTAGTACCCTCGCCGTCGCTGATGGTATCGACGCCGTACCCCTTATTGAAGATATAGGTGTCGTTTCCTGCACCGCCGCTGAGATAATCGTTGCCCTTGCCTCCGTCAAGTACATCGTCGCCCGCCTTGCCAGTGATACGCTCATCGCCGTCGCCGCCGTAAAGCGTATCGTTGCCGTCACTTCCGACAATCTGGTCGTCAGAAGCCTGGGCGTCATTTATGATTCCATCGTCATAGATGGATTCCATATACTCACTGCCGTCAGTTCCATAGATCTTTCTGAGCGGACTATCCTTTGCCGCCGCTTCAACTACTGTACCATCTGCAAACACGAGAGTAAAGTTTCTTGCATTCTCATTAATGCAATAGTCCTTGATTGTCAGTGTATCTTCAAAACCATCAAAGTTATGAGCAGATCGTTCCAGTTAGAGCGGTACGCTTTAATTCCCGAAGCCGTGAATCCATCGCCTGAACATAATGGTGTTCGCACCATCGCTGTCCTTAATCGAATCATTTCCGTAGCCCGGGTTAAAGAAATAAATATCATCACCTGTGCCGCCGTCAATAAAGTCGTTTCCCGAACCTCCATCAATCATATCGTTTCCATCGCCGCCGTTGATGTAGTCATCACCGCTGCCGCCGAAAATAACGTCATTGCCGCTGTCCGAGAGGATCTGATCATTTCCGCTGTCACCGAATATGATTTCGTCCCCATCATTGCCGATTATTCGATCGTCGCCACTGCCGCCTGCTACAATAGAGCTGTTCTCGTTGACAATATAGTCGCTTTCATCAGAGCCCGAAAGGAACTCATCATTTACTGCGGATACTCTGTCCTTAAGCGAAGTTCTCTCGCCGCCGACTTCAAGAATATAATTATCGGGATTTTCTGCGAAGCCATTTATAATAAGCTTGTCCTCGCTGTCACTGAGAGAAATAACAATATCCTCTCCAACGGAAATGATATCAAGCTCATCAAGGGAAATTCCATCTGCTATTTTTATTGTAGAAACGCCCTCGCTGTCGCTGATAATATCGGTGCCGTAATTTCTGCCAAAGACATATGTATCGTTATCGGAACCGCCGTAGAGGAAGTCGCTGCCCTTGCCGCCGTCGAGAATATCGTTGCCGTCGCCGCCGTAAACAATATCGTCGCCTATTCCGGCATAGATAGCGTCATTGCCTTCGTTACCGTAGATTACGTCATTTCCATCGCTGCCGTAAACAGTATCATTGCCGCCGAAAGCGTGCATAATGGAGTCGTCAACAACCGCCTTGAGAACGTCGTCGCCGTTTCCGCCGAAAATATGCTTGAACGGGCTGCCCTTGTCGGTAACGTGCATCTTTACGCCATCGAACTCAAGGTCGTAATTTGCGTATTCCTCGCCCTTGCGGAAGTCCTTGATGACAAGTGTGTCGTTTGTGCCTTTGATCGTGATAGTCACATCGGAGTCACCCGTGCCGTTTACAAGGATATCCGTGGGATTGAGCCCCTTAAAGCGCAGTGTGTTCAGACCGTCTGCGTCAATTATTGTGTCGCTTCCGTAGCCTTTTGCGAAAACGTATGTGTCGTTGCCAGAGCCGCCTTTGAGAATATCGTCGCCAACTCCGCCGTCAAGAAGGTCATCGCCGTCATCACCGTAGATAGTGTCGTTGCCTTTACCGCCATAAATCGCATCATTACCATCGCCGCCGAAAAGGAGATCGTTCCCGTCGCCGCCGTTGATAGTGTCGTTTCCGCCGTTTCCATAAATAACATCGGCTATCGTAGTTCCATTTATGTAATTTCCGGAATCCGAATCTCTGATTGCTCCGAAAACCGAAGTGTCAACTATGCCAAGGTATTGGGGCGCATTAGCCTCAATGTATGTTCTGAATTCAGTGAACAAGCGATAATCATTTTCAATATTTGAACCATAATATCCAAGATATGAGCAAGCGTCAGAGAATGTTTTTTCGCTAATATACCCTAACTCCAAGTCATAGAGCATATGTCTATTGAAGAAACCCATATACGGATTTCTGTTTCCATCTTCATCTACATCTGCTCTGATATAATTAAGGTGTTCTGTGATCTGGCTGCCAATCATTGCAAAACAATACAGTTCAACGAGGTTGTTATATACCCTATTAAGTATTGGAGCTGCTGCAGAATTAGGATTCTCGCCATTCACGCCCATAAACCCATTTCCCATCAATGCCTCGATTACAGCGAGGTTCTTTGCATTTACATAACTACCCCTGCTGCCGTCCTCAACATCTTCTGTATGGCAGATGAGATGGAGTATATCTTCAACAATTGCGAGTCTGGTATCGTTGTCGGTTTCGGAAACAAAATCTTCGACCAATTCTTTCAACCTGCCTGTCTCGTCCAATGCAATAGCGGCGTGTAAAGAATTTACCTTTCCGTAGCTTCTTACATTGGGCAGACCGTCCGTCATATCCGTTACGCCAACGATCACCTTTTCGATAGCGTCGTAAAGATCAGATGACACCCACATTTCGCCAATATCTCCAATAGTATCATCCTCATATATAAATGTCGCAACATTACCAATAAGAGCCTCTGTTCCCGTTGATTGATTGACATATTCATAGTTCAAGTTTATGGCTTTGATATGCATATCTTTAAGGGACTTCAATTCGCCTTGATCCGAAACCCCATCACCGTTTTCGTCAACCCATAATCTGAGTTGATCGAATATCTCGTCATTTTCATCGATTACGCCGTCGCCATTGGTGTCATATTGCGAAAGAGCTTCAAATCCGTTCTTTGCTTTTGAACCATCGGCGAGCAAGTGGAAATCTCCGAACACTTCGCTGCCATTGTCTATCAAACCATTGTGATTCTTGTCGAGCGCAAGGATAGCGTCTTTGCGTGTCCAGTTGATCTTCTCTGCAAAGCCGTCGCAGTTGAGGTCAAAATGCGCACCGAACTTCTTCGTTTCAATGTCAAAGCCATCCTTGTTCAAATCAAGAATTAAGGGATCAACTCTTGCGCCTTCGGCATCGCCAGTATCGCCTGCAGCACCACCCATCCCATCACCGGCATTTTTATCGGGATCAATATAATTGCCGTCTTCATCGAAAGAATCTCGATACTTTTGTGCTGCATCATTAGCATCTTTGTATGCAGCTTTCGCACCATTTTCAGGATCATTCCACATGTTTTCCATAGCTGTAACATTATCGTGCAAAGTGCCTGTATCAACTCCTGAACCAGAGAGTGCGTCATCTAATTTTTTAAGAGCATCAATTAGTGCTTTGATATCGCTTTCAGAGGCTCCCGCATCTCTCAATTGTTGCTCTAATTCTTCCCAATTGTTAACAGGCTCTTTATTACCAAGAGCCTCATCAATTTGACGTTCCACTTCTCTTATCTGTTCAATATGTTTAGATATAATATTTGTTCCTGCCTCTAAACAATCAGAAGCAACATACAACACCAATGATGTGTATTTGCATCCAGGAACGTACCCTATTGCAGTCCCTAAAATATCCATAAATTGAGATGTAATTTGTCCAAAGGCTGCATTCTTTTTTTGATTCGTCGCCTATAAGTTTAGCCTCATTATAGTCATCTACATAATCAAATACATTTAATAAACTGATTACACTCAATGAAACATCTGTAAAAATTGATGCCTTCAAATGAAAGTTTTTGGTTAAATCGGAGACCGCATTTGAAACTGCCTCTAAGGCATTACGCACATTATATATATTTACTGTGTTCTGAACATCTTCCAAGAAATTTAAAACATCACTGTTGTTGCTCATAATTATTTCCTCCATTCATATATACGACAATTTGTTTTACCTTATCTTGATAAAACCTTACTTCGACACTGTTGCTTTGGTCATTGGAATAAAACTTATAATCCGCAGAATCATCATCACTATTATCTGGTTTACCAAATAAACTTTCCACTTCAACTTTTGTTGATTCAAATGACAATCCGGCAAATCAACTTCAATCAAACCATTGTACCAACCGCGGCTCTCATACAATGCATTTTTAAGCGAATCGCTCGCACCTACATCTTTTGCAATAAATCCTAATGACAAAGAAACGATTTTCTTATCGTTAAGATTGCCATCATTTTTGTACCCGATTAGAGAAACCGTTCCGATGCTTTTTCCCTGATATAAAATACTACATGATGAGATATCGCCGAACGTTGTTAAATTTGTTTCAAGTAATGAATAATCCTCCCCGAAATCCTCTATCGTGCACGGTAAAGATATTTTACTCCCAAACAGCGTAATGTTTTTCACTGCCTCATCAAAATCAAAATCCGATTGACTGCTGCCTGGCTCGTTTTGAGAGTCGGACGAACTAGTGTTATCCGAGTTGGTTTCTGAATCTTGTGAGTCTTTCGATTCTGAAACATGTGTGCTTTGCAATACGCTTGTAACACTATCGGTAACAGCATTACTCGCTTCACTACCAGCACATCCCGTGAAACTACATAGCAATGTTATCGTTGCTAACAGCGCAACCACCCTTTTGCTTTTCCTGTCAAGTCGATTTTTTAATTTGCTAAACATAATACACAACCTTTCTTTCATTCATAGTGCTTAAGACTTTTGCAAAATTCGGCAATGATCAACCCAAAAACCTTTTTTACTTTAACCCTTGTTTAAATTCTCATTCTTACCTACCTTCAGCTAAGTTCTACTTCAAGGAGCAATAGACCAATGGTTCTTAACTTTTCCGGCAACAAGCATAAAACTCAACACAACAAACGAATATACCACGGCAACGAACAGATTATCATACCCCACAAATTAAGTGCGAGACATACCATAACTTCTGCCGCCGCAATATTCATCGTCCGTTTTTTGTATACCTTTTGCTCTATTTCAGCTAACGGTTTGTTTCTATCCTCAACGGGAGATAGTACAAGCACAACAAGTGTTGCTGCTACCAAAACGGCATAGTATACCCAATCCGCTAAATGTAGATATTTCAAACCGATTGAAACGACAATCAGCATTATTACAGAAAAAACATAACAACTCAAAGGCGTTTTGGCATGATATCCGCCCGCAAACGATCTCAGCGGAATATAAGCCGCCATGAATACCGCGATCTCAGGAAACACACCGAAAATCAATCCGATAATCAAAGCGGAAGACACGTTGAGCACAGATGTCAGTATTTGATTTATACCGTATATGTATATCTCCGCGTCTTCCTCTTTGATCACGCCGCTATGAACAAGGTTGTTTACGATTTTGACCGCCAGCCTTGCTAAAAGCTCCATAATCAGAACTTGCGGAGCTTTTTTGCATCTTTAGGCAGCTTCGGCTGGTAAGCAACAAACATACAAGTCGAATTAACATTGGCTGCTGTTGCCATCTTAGCTGCAGCTGCAATCGCCTTTTTAATGCCTATTGCTTTGGTAATTGCTTTTTGGTTTTTCATAACGAAACCGTCCTTTCTGTTTTGACAAGCATTCCATAACTTGCATAACATTATTCTATATAAAAATTGGCTGATTTTTCAAGGAGTAAATCGTGAACTGTATATAAATCGAACGTGAACTGTAAAAAAACAAGCTCATGGGGTTATTCCCACGAGCCTGCATAGTTTAATCGACATAAAGAATAACCGTAACAGTAAAAATGTTGTTGTCAACTACAACATATTTGTCGAGTAAATCCACGGCAATCCAATCATGGGTTATACGCACTTGTTACTTTAGCTATAGTTGTGGATTGATGTAGTCCTTCTTGGGACATCGCGCCCGTGTTTAAGACTGTCATACATACTCTCATTACAGCGTTCTGCAAGTCGAGCTTGTCGCTTGGGGAGCGGCGTCCTTGCTGCCGACTTTTTCTGCGATCGCATCCCTTAGTTGACAGAGTAGGTAATAGGCAAAGTGTGGCTTATTCGATTACAAATTCATTTTATAGGAATATTTATAAATTTAGTAGGTATCGATGTTCCAAAGGCAAAAGCATGGTTGCAACTGTGCAGCCCTTTGGCGTAGTCGTGGCAGAACTCTTTGAGGTTTCGCATAACGAGCAACTATTATGAACTAATAGCCAACTCACTCCACAACGCGGGTATATTTCGTAATCAACCCTATGTTTTCCAGCTGTTAAGATACAAACCGCGTTTGAAATGTCTAGACTGATAAAAAGTACGCTTTTGAGATCGCAACGCCCTTAATAAATGGTCTGAACTTGGCGAGCACATACCGATCAAGAACGTTCGTAAAACGCTTAAAGTCCTAAATCGGCAGCACAATCAGTACAACAAGATTTTAATCAAGCAGAAAAAACTTGATTTCTCTGATTGCTTCTTGTTTTCCTAATAATAACACATTGTTTTCATCATCTCAGAGGGAATCGGACGGACACTAAAAATGAGTAGACTTTGTAATTTGCTTTCCCATTTAAGAATGACATTTTCTGTTCGATTATGTCGATTTCAATGTTCTCGTCTTCCACCATATCCCTCTAACTTATAAACTGTTTTATTCAAACCGGAGTGCATGATTTAATAGTTAAAGAACTAAACAAGGCATAATTAACCAATTTAATATGCTGCAAAAGCAACTTTTTTGCAATAATTCACATGGGATGCGATCATTTGGGAAACATTATTCTGTTTTGAACAAAAAATATCCGAGACGGTGTTCCGCCTCGGATATAAGGTCATCAATACAGCTTATTGTTTTGTCTGCGGTTTTACCACCTTTGTAAAATAGTTTCATCAAAACTTACGCTTATATCACGAATAAATCAATTATGATTTTCCTTTACCACCCTCCTTTTTCTTTTTATTAGTCTGGTTAGCAATTTGGCGACTGATTGCACTATTAGCATTATAGCCAAAACTATAATGCTCTCAATAAGCGCAATATCCCTTTCATAAGTTCGGTTTAATGGATCAAACCCAAATACACCTATTCCGTATGGATGATAATTATCATTTGAGGTTGTAATCATAAGAACACAGTAGATGATATCTGGCACAATCCATAACCACAAATGCTGCTCATTAATCATCATGATAATCGAAATCAGCAAAATAGGCAGACTAATTATTATAACATCTAAATCTGTACTGATAGATTTTCCGATGCCTGGAATATTAGGTAAGGCAAAAAAGCTTATTGCAAAGTACACAACAACAACCACAATATTTAGTGCAGTCATCAGAATGTGTTTTTTTAAGTTTGACTTCACGTTCTCACCTCTTATTCAGAATCATATTGCGATTCAAGTGTGTTATGAGCAATGAGGTAATATGTGGGTTGCATATGTGGATCAACCATACCACCCACTACAAAATCCGCACCAAAGCCACTTGAAACAATAAACGAAGTTTTGCATAGGCATACTTGCCTCTTGTATCAAATCCAAACGTCGGATAGTTCTCCAATTGTTTAGAAGTTGTTAAATTAGCCAAATCTTGCATCAAGTATGCTGGACAATAATTAACCTCAACATGGTAAGGTGTTAAGAAACCGCCACCAACCACATACAATGTGCAGAATTTGTCAAGTTTATATTTTGCAAGTTCTTCTTTGAGTTCCTCCATCTCTTCTTCTGCACCAGACTTCGTAGTGTGATATTTGTTTTTCAAGTTAACTTTCCCGTCATCGGATTCATCATAAACATACAAATCATCACGTCCAGTAGCGATTTTAGAAAAATAGCTCAAAGTTCTCTGTGTACCACCATCATTGTTGTAGTCAAAGCCAACAAGTTTTTCAAATGTCCCATCACCTGCATTACCGATAAAAAGACCCTTGTATTCATAGTTGTCTTCAACACTTATTTTAAACATCTTGCCGTATTTTTTAAAATCCCATTCTTTAATTGGCAAATGTGGAATTAGATCATCGGTGTTCATAACGTTCATAATGGTGGAGTAGCTTTCTGCTAACGGGTCTGTCGTAGTAAATGGAGAAGCAAATGTATATGTAAATGATTTATAATCACTTCTTTTTTCAAAGTATGCACCAAGCAAATTGGCTATTGCGCCTCCACGCGAATGTCCAGTGACTAAAATGGTTTTCTTTATTGAATCACTATTGAAGCCCTGTGATTCAGCGTATTTATTATATTCTTTCAGCACACGATTCATTGTAACGTCAAAGCCTTTATGATTTTCTTTGTTTTTCCAGTCAGGATGAGAGCCAGTCAAATTATAATATTCTGACGTATCAGCACCCACATCAAAGTTGCTTGACCATTCGGCATTGGTTGAATTAGTGCCACGCACTGAAAGTATGATTATTTCACGCTCCTCTCCACCATATTTGACAGTACGATGACCAACATAAAACTGTGTGATATCGTCTTTGTCTTCAAGGTAGTCATCCCCGTCAATTGTTATAAACTTACCGTCTAAACCAAATAATCCTCCAAACGTTACACAGCCATCATCTGCCCCACCAGAAGTTCCTTCAGTTACTTCAATATAGTTGTCATCATATGCATCAGAAGCATATAAAATAGATAGATTTGCTAAACTTTGGGAATACTCTGTGTTATTGCCAAATAATGTACGATAATCCACATTAAATTCAACATCACAGGTTTTATTATCGTCATTATGATTATAATGCATTATTCCACTAAAGGTGTTATTTGTTGGAAACGGATCAAACCCATCATCAATGCCATCAAAATCAGTATCTTCCAAAGTGGGATTGCTATAATAATCGTAATAAGGAATAGTCTCCTCAGTGTAATCTCTAGGTAATCCTAAAAGGTACAAAAACCACGAAACATCAATGGTATCCATCGGCTCTACGCTTTTGAGCTCTTCTATATCTAAACGGGTATCTTCATCCGTGTTAGCAGCACTGCCAATTGAGGGTTTTTCATCAAGCTTTACTATTTGAGGAACAAGTCCTTTGAGAGCAATCCAGTAACCATTATTGGTTTCTTCATTAATCATATCGGCAATTTTAAGTAATTCATCTTTAAAATTGCTCCCGACATTTGCAAACAAACCGCCAGTGTTTTCATAAAGCTCTCTATATGTTGAGTTATAACTTGTGTTGGAAACAACAGAAACGTTAATTTTGTCATTAACGAGTAGTTCTATCATCTCACTCATTGACTCGATTCCATAATTGTTAGCAATCTTATAGTTAGCATCTGTAACAAGAACAAAGAATTTCTGAGATGATGTTCTCAGATTAAGCCTACGTGCCATTTCAAGTCCGTCGATTGCCGTTTCCGGACCATCTCCGCCACCATTAACAGTTAATTTTGCAATAGCTGATTTGAAATCCTCAGCATTCTTAAACCAATTATCACCATCATTGTTTTTCTTTATATTGGTAGAATACTGACCATCACAGGTAATGTCTCTATAATCAACCAAAGCAAAAGACGGTGAAATACCAGCTGCCTCAATTTCATTAACAAACGCAGTAATATTGTTTTTACGTTAGTAATATACGAACCCATTGAACCTGTAGTATCAATTACAAAAACTATATCTACCTGCGCTTTAATTTTCGAGTCAGCGATGCTGATATCTGATTTTGATACATTATTAGCTGATTTCCTTCGTGCTGCGGGTGTTATGCTAAAATTCTCTTCCTCGGAAAGATCAACTCCCATTAAATCAAGCCAACCCATAACATCAAGAACAAAATAAATACCCTCCGAAGATATATCTGCACTTAATGTTCTTGTTTCTTCATCATAAACAGTTTCTAATGGAGTTGTATATTCTCCATCATTATAGCATATTAAAAGTCCATTGGTGATTGTGCCACCAATTTCATATTTCTTTACATTTGTATTTATGTCCAAAGCGAATGTAAGTATTCCATTTATTGATATCCGAGTTTGTGATTTCAATAACTTTTCCCACATACGCTCGCTCTTTCGCCCTTTAAATAGCCGGTGTATTCAGAAATATTAATGTATTGTTTGCATTTCCTTTTGCAGAAACATTAAGTGCAGAAGGAATAGCAACGTTATTTGAGAAAAGACTGTTGTCAAATCTATTTCTGTTGACGTCTTGCTCAATATACTCATCACTGTCTAATACGCCATTATCGTCAGTGTCTGATTTTAATGGGTTAAGTCCGAGGATTACTTCATCTCCGTCATTTAACCCATCCTCATCCGTGTCGGGGTTCAATGGATCGGTATTGTAAATGTTCAATTCGTCACTATCGGATAACCCATCGTTATCCGTGTCAGATTTCCTTGGATCAGTACCAAGTTCAATTTCTTGAATATTAGATAGTCCATCACCGTCTATATCAACATCAGAATCCGAAATCTCTTCAGTTACAGAATCATATTTTAAGGGATCGGTCTCTGTGATAAAAGTTTCTTGATAATCAGTTAGTCCATCACCATCAGTGTCTGGATTTTTTTCGTCTGTTCCTAAAAGGAATTTCTCATAAACATCGGGCAGCCCATCCCCGTCGGTATCCGTTGTGTCCTCCCAATCAATTTCAAGAATGTCAATTTCAATAACGGTAAGCATGCCGTTTGAAATTTCGGGTGTAATATCCTCATTAATGAAAGCGGTAAAACCAATTACTTTGGAGTCACCGACAGCAATAGGATTCGTCCACATTTCACTCGCGATAGTATAGTGATTGTCCGCGCTAGCAAGTATACGAGCGTCCCAAAGATTGTCTATCGTAAAGTTGCTGTCAAACGAGTATGTCCATGCCTCAAGCGGTTCGTCGGAAGTGTTGGTGATAACAATCTCGCCTTTGATTCCTGTGTTCCATTGCTCAATAATATTGAGCGCAGCTTCATAGCCGATTGCCACATCAACACGCTTTGAACACAATTCAAAATCATCCGGCGTCTCAAATTTGTCATCAACAAGCGTATACCCAAAGTTGACGGTCTGACCGGGAGCAATCTCGTAGTTCCAGCCGCTATTCTTGATAATGTAGTCCTCGCCCTGATTATCATAAACGGCAGCATTCCAAAGGTTGCTGATCTCACCCTGAGCGTTATACTTCACCGCCCAGTTCAAAATAGAGTCATCACTCGTATTGGTGACTTTAATTTCGACAGTCTGACCGTTATCCCATTCGTTTAAAACGGAATACTCCACATCATAACCGTCCGTATGAATATGTAGTTGTTCCGGTTTCAGCAAATGCGGGAATATGCGGCAACATGGTTATTGCCGTTGCCGCGGCTACTAAGCCGGATATAAGTCTCTTGACTGTTTGTTTAAATTTGCTGTTCATTATTTCCTCGCTTTCTGCAGTTATAGCAGCTATCTTTATCA
>OKWC01000202.1_pt1 | contig 12491 bp, 14 predicted proteins | sample 1606971 | NCBI WGS metagenome assembly OKWC01 (sample SAMN04414076, study PRJEB24778) | human gut metagenome | material: faecal | host: Homo sapiens
CCGGGAAAAGCAAAAATAGTCAGTGCCTCCCATCATCGAAGAATCCCCCGCTCTGTATAGAATGCAGAGTAAAGGAAATCATCTCACTAGGATCTCATGATATGTTCATAGCCGATGTGGTAAATGTAAAAGCCGACGATAAATACCTAAATGCGGAAACAGGAAAATTCGAATTATCCGAAGCTAACCCGTTAGTCTATGTTCATGGCGGATATTTTGAACTAGGACCGAAAATCGGGAAGTTTTGGCTGGTCTGTAGAAAAGAACAGATCACAGACCAAGGAAAAATCCTAAAAATATCTCATGAAGAAACTCCTTTTATTAATCGCTTTATTACTTCCTGCCCTGTTCGTTACAGCACAAGGAATAAAGAATGGTCTGAAAGAGGAACCTAAGATCAATGTGGGAATAAAAGGAGGTTTCAACTCTTCCATGTATTTTACCAGTCGGTTAGAACTAGATGGAGAACGAATGGAAGATGTACAAAATAATTATAAAGTAGGCTATTTTGCCGCCATGTTTTTTCGGGTGCACATGAAAAGGCATTTCATCCAACCCGAAATTATGTATAATATTTATAAAGGTGAAATAGCTTTCAATAAAAATCAAAATAAAGAAAACACCCTTCCCGAGCTTGCTAAACTGAACAGCACGATTCACTCTTTGGAGCTACCTATATTATATGGTTATAGTTTTGTAAAAGCAGGCCTTACGGCATGGCACTTTTTATTGGTCCCAAACTGGAATATGTATGGAAACATAAGACTTCCGAAGAGTTTGAAGGATTTGGATATTCTGGTATAAAAGAAGAATTACACCCCATTAATATAAGTTCTGTTATCGGATTAGGAGTAAATATTGCTAATATATTCTTTGATTTCCGGTATGAAATCGGACTCACCAATATCTCTAAATCAATCATTTATGAAAAAGACACAGATGGAATAATGTCCCAAGAAAAAGGTATCTTCATTAACCGACACCGCAATGTGCTAAGCTTCTCGCTAGGAGTTATTTTCTAAAGTAGGAAGCTTCCTCTAAGTAGATATCATAATGCCACATTTATATCCTTTTCTTTCCTCAAAACGCCCTTATCTTCAACTCTTTCAGCAGCTTCAGACCTTACTACACGACAAAAAGAAAGTCATATATCTTTTTTCCGTAACCTCACCAAATATTTTCCTCTAAATAATTTCCTTATATTCTAAAATTACTTAACTTTGTGAACTCAGAATCGAATATCGCACATAAACTTATTATAAAAAGAAATGAAAAGAGACGATTTGATTTTCGACATTATCGAAAAGAGCATCAACGCCAGCTCAAAGGTATCGAGCTGATCGCATCCGAAAACTTTGTTAGTGACCAAGTAATGCAAGCCATGGGTTCTTGCCTTACCAACAAGTATGCTGAAGGGTATCCCGGCAAGCGCTACTATGGCGGTTGCGAAGTGGTAGACCAGAGCGAACAAATCGCTATCGACAGACTGAAACAAATATTTGGAGCAGAATGGGCTAATGTACAACCTCACTCCGGAGCACAGGCTAATGCTGCTGTATTTTTGGCCGTTTTGAATCCGGGTGATAAATTTATGGGATTAAATTTGGCCCATGGTGGTCACTTGTCACATGGTTCATTGGTTAACACATCCGGAATTATTTATACTCCGTGTGAATACAACCTGAACAAAGAAACAGGTCGTGTAGATTACGATCAGATGGAAGAAATCGCATTACGTGAAAAACCCAAAATGATTATCGGTGGCGGTTCTGCATATTCTCGCGAGTGGGACTACAAACGTATGCGTGAAATCGCAGATAAAGTGGGAGCATCCTGATGATTGATATGGCCCACCCTGCCGGACTGATTGCTGCCGGACTGTTGGACAACCCGGTTAAATATGCTCATATCGTCACTTCAACAACCCATAAAACCCTTCGTGGCCCTCGTGGCGGTGTCATCATGATGGGTAAAGACTTCCCTAACCCATGGGGCAAGAAAACTCCAAAAGGTGAAATCAAGATGATGTCACAACTTTTGGATTCTGCTGTATTCCCTGGTATACAAGGTGGCCCGTTGGAACATGTCATCGCAGCCAAAGCTGTTGCATTCGGTGAATGTTTACAGCCGGAATACAAAGAATATCAAACACAAGTAAAAAAGAATGCAGCCGTATTGGCACAGGCTTTGATTGACCGTGGCTTTACGATCGTTTCCGGTGGTACAGACAACCACTCCATGCTGGTAGACCTGCGTACCAAATACCCTGATCTGACAGGCAAAGTAGCAGAAAAAGCATTGGTTGCTGCTGATATCACTGTAAACAAGAACATGGTTCCATTTGACAGCCGTTCTGCTTTCCAAACTTCAGGTATCCGTTTGGGAACTCCCGCTATCACAACTCGCGGAGCAAAAGAAGACTTGATGTTGGAAATCGCCGAAATGATTGAGACAGTTCTTTCAAACGTAGACAATGAAGAAGTAATTGCACAAGTTCGTGCACGCGTAAACGAAACAATGAAGAAATATCCTATTTTCGCTTACTAATCAACGACTTCTATCAATATACTCATAAAAGACTTTGGAGTTTTTGAAAAAGCTTTATCCTTCTTCAAGAACTTCAAAGTTTTTTTATGAAACATCCAGACCATTTAAAAAGAGTAATAGAAAAGTATTTTTATCAGCATTCCCCACAGAAATCAGTATAAATTTCTACCTTTGCAGACAATTTATCCGTTAATGACGAATGAAAGGAACTAAGAATCTGACTCAAGGCCCTATCCTAAAGCAATTGTTTACTTTGGCAATGCCCATTATGGCTACTTCATTCATACAAATGGCATATAGTCTGACCGACATGGCTTGGGTAGGAAGAATAGGAAGTGAGGCAATAGCCGCCGTAGGTTCGGTAGGAATTCTTACATGGATGTCCACATCTATCTCTCTTCTGAACAAAGTAGGTTCGGAAGTCAGCGTAGGACAAGCCATCGGGGCACAAAACGAGCAAGCTGCCCGTGCGTTCGCATCACATAATCTTACCTTGTCCTTACTTATATCATTGAGCTGGGGAGCATTGTTATTTATCTTTGCCACCCCTATTATCAGTATCTATGAACTAGAACCTCATATAGCCAAGATGGCTGTGGAATATCTACGGATTATAGCAACCGCCTTTCCATTCGTCTTTTTATCAGCTGCCTTTACAGGGATATTCAATGCCGCCGGACGAAGCAAAATACCTTTTTCCATTAACGGTATCGGACTGATTACAAATATAATACTAGATCCTATCTTTATCTTTGGTTTAAGCTGGGGAACTACGGGAGCAGCAATTGCCACTTGGCTGGCCGAAGCTACGGTATGCATACTGTTTATCTATCAATTGAAACAAAAGAAAATATTATGGGATGATTTTCGGTTATTTACTAAACTGAAAAAACAATATACACGCCACATTTTGAAAATAGGATTACCGGTAGCGGCACTCAATACATTATTCGCTTTCGTCAATATGTTTCTCGGAAGAACCGCCACAGAACAAGGTGGTCATTTAGGGCTGATGGCACTCACCACCGGAGGACAAATCGAAGCTATCACCTGGAACACCTCCCAAGGCTTTTCTACAGCTCTCAGTGCCTTTGTAGCTCAGAATTATGCAGCGCGGCAAATCTCCCGTGTGCTGAAAGCCTATCGCACCACTTTATGGATGACATTTATATTCGGATCTTTCTGCACATTCCTTTTTATATGTTATGGAAACGAAATATTTTCTATCTTTGTTCCTGAAAAAGCAGCTTACGAAACCGGTGGTGTCTTTCTACGTATTGACGGATACTCGCAACTATTTATGATGCTGGAAATTACCATACAGGGCGTATTTTATGGAATGGGGCGCACCATGCCTCCTGCCGTAATCAGCGTCACCTGTAACTATCTGCGCATCCCGATGGCACTGTTGTTTGTATCATGGGGCTGGGGTTTGCCGGGTATTTGGTGGAGCATAAGCATCACTAGCACTATGAAAGGAATTATTTGTCTGATCTGGTTTATGCTTATCAAGAAGAAAGCTTTAAATTATCAGGCCGTTTAATGAACAATTTTTGCATTAAGTCATTAATATATTAAAATGAACATGATTATGAAAAAGACTAAAATTATGGCTTTATTACTGAGTGCTACATTAGTATTCAGTGGATGTGGTAACATGAATAATACCGCTAAAGGCGGTCTGATCGGCGGCGGCGGCGGTGCAGCATTGGGAGCAATTATCGGCGGAATAGCCGGACATGGTAAAGGTGCGGCTATTGGTGCGGCAGTAGGTGCGGCAGTAGGTACAGGTGCCGGTGTGTTAATTGGGAAAAAAATGGATAAAGCAGCAGAAGAAGCTGCTCAAATCCAAGGAGCACAGGTAGAACAAGTAACAGATAACAATGGCCTTCAGGCTGTAAAAGTTACTTTTGATTCCGGTATTCTCTTCAATACAGGAAATGCAGCCTTGAGTGCACAAGCGAAATCAGCCTTAAGTAAGTTTGCAAACAACGTATTGAACCAGAACAGAGATATGGATGTATCCATTTATGGATATACAGACAACCAGGGCTGGAGAAACAGTACAGCTGAACAAAGTATCCAAAAAAACCTCAATCTGTCACAAGAACGCGCTCAAAGTGTGGCTAGTTATCTGTTGGGTTGCGGTGTAAGTAATTCTCAGATCAAGTCCGTAGAAGGCTTGGGTCAAGCAGATCCGATAGGTAATAATGACACAGCCGAAGGACGCCAGCAGAACCGTCGTGTAGAAGTATATATGTATGCCAAGCAAACAGATGATTCAGCAAGCGGAAGCAGGGACACTGAAATGATATCGATGACGTTATTGTAGAGCGTATCCAATACGCCCGAACCAACGGTCACAACATTGGAATAACATATAAAATAAACCAATTTCGGACAGGTTATTTCTGCCCGAAATTGGTTTTAATACACAAGCATGAAAAAAAAGATTTTAAAATTCATCCGTAATCTGCTGCTTTTTTTCTTTGGTTCTTCCATTCTCGCAGTTATCGTTTTACGCTTTATTCCGGTTTACTTTACCCCGTTGATGTTTATCCGTACTACCCAGCAAATCATTCATGGTGAAGATATAAAGTGGAAACACTCTTGGATACCTAAAGAAAACATATCCCCGCATCTGCCTATGGCTGTTATTGCCTCTGAAGACAATCGCTTTGCCGAGCATAATGGTTTTGACTTCAAAGAAATAGAGAAAGCCTTAAAAGAAAACAAGAACCGAAACGCCCTCGAGGTGCCAGTACTATCAGCCAACAGACAGCTAAAAACATTTTCTTGTGGCCTGCTTCTTCTTGGATCAGGAAAGGACTTGAAGTGTATTTCACCACCTTGATAGAACTATTTTGGAACAAGGAACGGATTATGGAAGTCTATCTGAACTCTATAGAAATGGGAAATGGCATCTATGGTGCCGAAGCAGTAGCTCGTGAACACTTTCACAAGAATGCCAGCAAACTGACACCGGAAGAATGCGCACTAATTGCAGCCAGCCTTCCCAATCCTCGCAAATTCAATTCAAGCAGACCTGGCAACTACATGCTTAAAAGACAAAAGAAGATACTTTATCTTATGAAATGCGTCCCTACATTTCCGCCCAAACAAGATACGTCCTCTACGGTTTCAAAAAAGAAATAACCCGCACCCCCGTGTGGGCTTTCTTATTTTTAGAGTATTCAAAAAGAGTCTGAGAATCTAGAATAACTTTCTTCATGACCGATGAAGCATGAAGCAAATGCAATTTACCATCCACCCAACAGGCAAATCCTGTATGCACCACATCCAGCCCTTTTATATTGGTAGTAATCGCTATGATATCCCCATTCTTTATATCCAACTCTTCAGAAGAAACGTTCAGACTTGTTTTAGGAATATAAGAAACAGGAACATTTTTCCATTTTCTCTCTATTTCAATCATCTGGGATATCATGGAAGGATTATTTTTCAACCGGTGATAATTGTCAGAGTGTGTGGACATAAAATCCAAATTCAAGATTTGTGATACAGCAAGCTCTAATTCCCCCGTACGTTCATGTACAATTCCTTTCTGTTCGTTATCCTTAATCCAATCACTGAAGTAATGTAAACGCGAGACATAACCGGCTTGTTTTCCATTCCGATAGCGGATACACTGCAACGCTTTTTTGTAACTTTCAAAGTCACTTTTCCCATACTTGTCAGCGAGACTCAATGCAAGTACTGTTTCAACTAATGTGGTACAATCCACCTTATCCAAATGAACAACTAATCTCTCTTCATCTGTCCCATCCAATGTATTCGCTACGTATGGAACCCCTAATAGATTTTGGGCAAAAAACAATATCCTACAACTATCGGCCGGCAACCGGGCAGCTTTTTGAAGCAGACTCTCGACTTTTATACTGTCATTTTCTGATGCTGAAACGATACAAGGCATTATTCCTAAAATCATTCCCAGCAACCACGGATACAGCTTTCTCATATATTTTTTCTTATCTACCTGTTTTTTCTGCATGGCAACAAAGATAACACATAACTGAATGAATGCAAATTTTAAAAGAATGAAAAGATAAAAACATCCGCCATGACAAATTCAACACTTGCCATAGCGGATAAAAAAAAGCTATATAGCACCTTTAAATCATGCAGTAAACTCTGTTCTTTCCAAATAAGCTATAACATCACCTTTATTAACTACAGCTCCTTGTTGGGCACAAACTTCTACAATACGTCCTGTAAAATTAGCAAAAATCTTTTCATACTCTCCCCACGGAGTGGAAATATAACAGAACACTTCATCATGCTGGTATTTCCGTCCGACAAACGGTGCCATAGAAGGACCTTCCACGGAAACTTCCCATAAAATCTGCCCCTTATCCGGTGCAATAATAGGATCTGCCTTAGCACGCTTATATTTTCGGATCGTTTCCTCATCGAAGCCACTTTTTACCATAGCCGCATCCTGAGCACGTTGTAAATCATCCATAAAACGTTTTCTTGGCTACACCCGATTTATAATCACGGTATTGCCGGTCATGCATAGCCAGTTCAAACAACTCTTCCTCATCCTCACCATATTCCCATCCATTATCATCCATCTCCTTACGGTACTTGTCCAGCTCATCAGGATAGTTCACCTGAGGATCTTCATCAGTGAATTCGTAGCCTTTACTTTTCGCCAGTTCGATTATTTCAGGAGCCAACGCACCCGGCAATTTTCCACTTTTTCCCAAAATCATATCCCATGTATGGTTATCAATCATCGTCCATCTCTCCTCTCCCTTCACCAATTGCATAACATTCATCAAAGCCACATTCTTCACATATTGGCTAAACGGTGTTACTAAAGGTGGATATCCCAATTTCGGCCATACGTATTCCACTTCTTCAAACAGCATCACTACCAAATCATCCAAACTCATAGGTTCCTTTCCCTGTCCTTTCAGAATCAGATTGATGCCCGAATGCACCCCTTTCAGATCGGCCATCATTGAACCCATCATGCCACCGGGAAGTCCACATCCCAGCAGCAAGGAAGACATATGTTTGTTGGTAGGATCAATAAAATATCCCAAAAAATCATCAATAAATTCCTGCGTCATGCTACGCGCTTTCATATAAGCCTTCATATTGATTTCAGGTACCTGAAAACCTGCATTTTTCAACATAGCCTGTACAGAAATTACGTCAGGATGCACTTTTCCCCATGACAACGGCTCCATAGCGACATCAATGATATCCGCACCATTCTCACAAACTTCCAAAATAGATGCCATAGATAACCCAGGACCGGAATGTCCATGATATTGTACAATGACTTCAGGATGTTTATCTTTGATATTTCTCACCAACTGCCCCAACATTTCAGGACGGCCGATACCTGCCATATCTTTCAAACAGATTTCGGGTGCCCCTGCTTCTATTAACTGGTCGGCAATATAAGAATAATAATCCACCGTATGTACAGGAGAATAAGTGATGCAAAGAGTGGCTTGAGGAATCATCCCCGCTTCTTTAGCATATTTTATGGAAGGAATAATATTACGAACTTCATTCAAACCACAAAAAATACGAGTAATATCCACTCCTTGCGCATGTTTTACCCTATACATCAACCGACGTACATCAGCTGGAACAGGATACATTCGCAATGCATTTAAACCACGGTCCAACATATGCGTCTGAATACCCGCCTCACGTAAAGGCTTGGTAAATGTACGCACTGCCTTGTTAGGATTCTCACCATACAGCAAGTTCACTTGTTCAAAAGCACCTCCATTAGTTTCGACTCGGGCAAAACACCCCATTTCAACGATTAGAGGAGCAATTTTGGCTAACTGATCAGCTCTGGGCTGGTACTTCCCTGATGACTGCCACATATCGCGGTAGACCAAACTGAATTTTGATTTCTTTTTTCATAATTATTACTTGATTTAAAGGTGTCTTGTCCTTTTGCAAATATAACAAATGAATAAAAATAAAGTTAATATTCGAAGCTGTTTTTTAGCTTCCAAAAACATGTTTAATATCATATTGTAAACCAATAAAAACAAAAAAGGCAGAGCAAAAGAATTTCACTCTACCTTTTTGATAATTTTCCCCCTTGGATTATACAAAATCACGGAGCTGTCCCTGCAAGCGTTGTCTGGTAAAAAAAAATTCTGCTTTTTACAGTACCCAACGGCAATCCCAGCTTTTCGGCAATCTCACGATATTTAAATCCCGACACATGCATAGCGAATGGAATACGGTATTCTTTAGGAAGCAAACCGACTATACGATGTATTTCTTTCATGTCATAAGCTCCCTCGGTACTATCAAAGCCGGAATCCTGAGGCATACTTAAATGGTAGAGATTGTCTGTATGGTCCACAAATGTCTGGTCACGCACTATTTTCCTATAATTGTTTATAAAGATGTTACGCATAATGGTATACATCCATCCCTTAAAGTTTGTATCGGGGATATACTTGTCTTCATTATCCAGCGCTTTCAATGAAGTTTCTTGTAGCAGGTCATTAGCCTCCTCACGGTCGGCTGTGAGTTTGTATGCAAACCGAAGTAATTCTTCTTGCACACCCAGCAGGTTCTTTTTAAAACTAACGCTATTCATAAGTCTTTCAGTTTAGGTTCATATTCTTTTTCCATGCTCTCGGTAATGCAAGGATAGCGCATTTTAAATAGGTGTCAAAGAAAAAACTATCAAAATAGGGGGTAAAAAACCGTCATTTATCAGTTTTTACCCCCTGTTTTGATAGTTTTTCAGGTGCTATTTAGCGTTGTTCCCCCTTTAAAATTGGTAAACAGATACTATATTTAACAGCTAAAATACGCGCCAAAAACACAGTACTACCTCCTATTATCTGGCAAATAAAGGCTTCCAGACCAAACAGATCACATATCCAATAGGCCAATCCCCCCACCACACAGGCCATTGCATAAATTTCTTTACGAAAAATAAGCGGAATTTCATTAATAAAAACATCGCGGAGCACACCACCTGCGGCCCCAGTGATACTACCCATGATTATAGCTACCCAAAAAGGATATCCGAGAGCAATACTTTTGCCTACTCCCACTACTGTAAATAGTGCCAGACCGATGCTGTCGAACAGGAAAAAAAGTGTTATGCATATGAATCAGATACTTGCCGAAAGCAATTACCCAAAACAATGCAAGTCCTGTACATATTAAATATATAGGGTCGGTCATCCAACCCGGAGTCACATCTAGAAGCACATCACGGATAGTACCTCCTCCGATAGCCGTTGCCAAACCCACTACATATGCACCAAACCAGTCAAACTGTTTGGCAGACGCCAATCTGATACCACTGATGGCAAAGGCAAACGTGCCTATAAAATCTAAAACTTGAACAAATGTTAGCATAATGGTTGTTATTTGTCTGCAAAGTAACGAATAAATTCGATAAGAAAATGTATTTTTGTGTTCAGAAAATAGCTTAAAATAAGATGAAAGTAACAATTATCGCAGGTGCACGTCCCAATTTCATGAAAATTGCCCCATTAATGCGTGCTATCAAGGCTGCAAAGGCAGCAGGAAAAAATATCACTGCCCGTCTGGTCTACACAGGTTCGGACGAAGATAAAAAGTTTGGAACCTTCTCTGTTTACAGACCTAGATATGCCGCGTCCCGATGTATATCTGCATGTAGATAATACAGATTTTTTCCAGCGAATGGCAGGTATATTGGTAGCTTTCGCCCGCGAACTGGAACAGCATCCTGCACAGGTAGTACTTGTAGTGGATGACCTGACTCCTACTATGGCGTGCTCTATCGTAGCTAAAAAGAAAGGGATAAAAGTCGCTCATCTAGTGGCCGGAACCCGCTCTTTCGATATGGATATGCCAAAGGAAGTGAACAGCATGATAACAGATGGCTTGTCCGATTATCTGTTCACGGCCGGAATGGTAGCCAACCGCAATCTGAATCAAACAGGAACCGAACAGGCACATGTACATTTTGTAGGAAACATCCTGATTGATACGCTGCGTTATAACCGTACCCGTTTACAGCGCCCGGTAGCGTTCTCCATTATGGGACTGAAAGAAAAAGAATACCTCTTGCTAACATTGAACAAACATTCATTGCTTAACAAGGACACAACACTGAAAGCCATCTTCCGCACTATACTGGAAAAAACAGACAAGCCGATCGTGGCGCCGCTCCATACATATGTAAAAAACAAGCTGTCTGCTTTAGGAATTACTTCCGAAAGGTTATATATATTACCACCGCAACCTTATTTGTCATTCGGATATTTAGTGAACCACGCCTGGGGTATCATTACAGATTCGGGCAATGTAGCGGAAGAAGCTACTTTTTTAGGAATCCCCTGCATGACATTAAGCACGTATGCAGAACATCCCGAAACAGTGACAATCGGCACAAACCGGCTGGTGGGGGAAAACTCTGAAATCCTGGCAGACGCCCTTGACATTCTGAATAAAGGAGAATGGCAGAAGGGACATTTGCCGGAACGTTGGGATGGACACGCTGCAGAAAGAATTGTACAAACATTGCTGGGTGAACATAAATAAAATGTGAGAACCAATAAAAACACGGATGCCGCAGAATATCAAATTCTACGGCATCCGTGTTTTTATTGGTTCTCATCGATATCGCTTACACTCTCCTTTCTTACCAAGTATAATTCAAACCAAAACTAAGCAATTCCTGCAACTGGAAATAACTCTTGTTATCTTCTGTCAGTGTCACACCGTCATCATAACGCGCATGAACAAACAACTTAGTAGACAAATAACGGTTCAACACAAAGTTAAATGTATTTTCCCAACTGGCAATTACGGTGTCATAAGTTGTAAAGTACTCCAATTTAGACTCCCACACAATACTGGGGATAATTGTCCAAGTCAGATTACCTGTAAATTTCGAACCGAAGAGATTCGCTGTTTTATGCCCCGGATCCACATTAAAAGCACCCGGATCAGTTATCTTATCATTGCTGATATACATAAAAGTATACGCCAGTGGAGATCCCAACAAAGACAATGAATAATTCTTCTTATTCTGCTTAAAGTCCATACCGAGGGTTATATCCAATTGGGCGGGAGACAGAAAATTAGAAATCATATCATTCGTATTCGTCTTATAATTTCCAAAGAACTGAGTCTTGAACTCGCCCGCCAAAGTATAATACCAGTTTTTGAAGGCTTTTACACCCAGTTTACTGCTTAAACGAAGCAAGTCGGCATTCGTCTTATACTTATGCACTGTATCTGACGGTGCTGTAACAAAACCCAATTTTATTTCCAGCTTATTTTCAAACTCTATACGCTGGCGGTCATCAAAATTAGCTTCCAGCACTAAGCCGGACAACAGCGCATTAGTACTTTCACCACCTTTATACCAGTTATCTGAAATATAATGTTGTGTGAACTGAACATACCCATTCCCCTTATGCGTCCAAAAGTTAGGGCGTACCACCAACAATTCATTATCCGTAGTCAAGCTTTCCACCGGTGTTTCCGGTTGAAGGAAACTTTTGATTCTCTCTTTCCTTGGTCTTTTTACTATCTGATTATTTTCCAGTGGTTTCAAATCAGCCAAATAAAGTTCGTTATTCACCAATCTGCCCGGATATTGCAAATAATAATTCCTTAATATATTATTCGACCAACGGTCGGCAGCGGCCAAGTTTCCAAATCGGGCAGTTGATATATAGCTGCAGATGCAGAGTCACGCTTTCCCATATATAGCGAATCGACAACTGTCATTATTTTCGTATCCGGACTCCATTTTATTTCAAAAATTTCTTTTATAGGAGCTTCATAATAAGTGGGCGGAACAAACAACTTATAAAAAGCCGGATTAGGACGTACCCGCCGGGGCGCCGGAATATTCAAATCATCCCACAGCCTGAAATAAGCAAAATAAGATGCGCTTAATGCAGACAATGAATCAG
>OKWC01000204.1_pt1 | contig 12464 bp, 14 predicted proteins | sample 1606971 | NCBI WGS metagenome assembly OKWC01 (sample SAMN04414076, study PRJEB24778) | human gut metagenome | material: faecal | host: Homo sapiens
AGTAGCTATCATCGCAGGCTTGCAGCAACAGAGGTTGAAGGAGTTGCATCGATGTATGGTAATATTACAAATGAACTTGTAGCTAAACTTGGTATGAAGAAATTTAGCAAAAGGTGTTAAGGCTGTTTTAGAAAATGATGAAGTCACAGTTGATTTAGCATTAAAATGTTAAGTTTGGATACAGAATTAAAGAAGTTTCAGGAAAGGTACAGGAAAAAGTAAAATCAGCTATTGAGAATATGACAGGTCTTACTGTTAATTTAGTAAATATAAGAATTGCTAATATAATTGTAGAACAGAATAACTAAGATGATGGGTGTCAGAAGTGGCACCCTTTTTATAGTGTATATACTATTATTTATCAAGTAAATTTAGGAGTAAATAACCTTATGACAAGAAGAGAATTAAGAACTTATGCATTTAAACTTTTATACCGTTCATTCTTCTATAATGAAGATGAGATGACAGAACAGGAGAAATTGTTTTTGAAGACCCTGAAATGGAGATAGACGTATTCGATATGGAATATGTACAGCGAAGAGTGGAAGATGTAATTGCTAAGATTCCTGAGATTGATGCAGTAATTGATTCTAAGGCAGAAAAATGGAAAACAGACAGAATTAATTATGTTGATTTAACAATATTAAGACTTGCGTATTATGAAATTAAATATGATGATGATATACCAATGGCAGTTGCTATTAATGAAGCAGTAGAATTAGCTAAAATATATGGCGGAGACGAATCTTCATCATTTGTTAATGGTGTATTAGCTAAATTATTATAATGAATAGTGTATATACAGTTTCACAAGCTAATCAGTATATCAAAAATATGTTTAATCAGGATTTCTTGCTGAATAATATATCAGTAAGAGGTGAAGTGTCGAATTGTAAATATCATTCATCAGGTCACATATATTTTTCAATCAAGGATAGAAATGGTCTTCTTTCCTGTGTTATGTTTGCCGGGAAGAAAAGAGGACTTGATTTTAAAATTGAAGAGGGCAATAAAGTAATTGTATCGGGTAATATAAATGTATATGAACGCGATGGAAAATACCAGTTATATGCTGATAAGATAGAAAAAGAGGGTACCGGAGATTTATATAAGAGATTCATTGAACTTAAGAATGAATTAGAAGAAATGGGAATGTTTTCTGATGAATATAAGAAAGAAATTCCTAAATACTCCATGAATGTTGGAATTGTTACAGCCAGTACAGGTGCTGCAATCCAGGATATAATCAACATTTCTAAGAGGAGAAATCCTTATATAAAATTAGTATTATATCCTGCAAAAGTTCAGGGTGATGGTGCAGCAGATACAATTGTAAATGGAATCAGATGCTTAGATAGTAAGAACTTAGACGTTATTATTGTCGGAAGAGGTGGTGGCTCAATCGAAGACTTATGGGCTTTTAATGAAGAAAAGGTTGCAAGGGCAATCTTTGAATGCAATACACCTGTGATTTCAGCAGTCGGACATGAGACAGATTATACAATAGCTGATTATGTGGCAGATATGAGAGCACCGACGCCGTCAGCAGCAGCAGAACTGGTTGTTTTTGAATATAATAAATTATGTGAGAAAATTTCATCATATGAAGAAAATATGAGATACCGGATAGATATTAAAATCAGAAATTATAGAAATACAGTTAATGATTTATTATGGAAATTAAATAAGATGTCTCCGGCTAACAATATCCAGTCAAAAAGACAGAGGTTAGCAGATTTAGAGATAAGACTTTACGACAGTATTAATAGAAAGACATCTGAAAGACGACATCAATTAGAACTTTTAACAGAGAGATTAAATGGTTTATCGCCACTTAATAAATTATCAGGTGGATATGCTTATATATCAGATGATAAGAACAAACCTGTGAAGAGTATTAAGAAAATAAATGCAGATGATGAACTTAAAATCGTCTTAAAAGATGGTAATGCAAAGGTAAAAGTTATAGATAAAACAGTTTTTGATTCGGAATTTTAAATGAAATTATGATTATGGAGGTCAGACGTGGCTCAAGCTAAGACATTAGAACAATCATTAGATGAATTATGCGATATAATTGCAAAAATGGATAGAGAAGATATTTCATTAGAAGAATCTTTCAAATTATATAATCAGGGAATAAAGTTATGTAAAACCTGTAACGACAAAATCGACAAGGTTGAAAAACAATTAGAGATTATCGGAGGTAATAACGAGTAATGGATTTTAATAAAGAACTTTTAAATCGTGTAGAATATATAGAAGAAATAATAAATAAACAGTTATGCGATGAAAATGATGAAAAGTATCTTCAGAGAGAAATTTTTAATGCTATGAATTACAGTATATTAGCAGGCGGCAAGAGATTAAGGCCTATGCTGTTATTAGAATGTTTAAGACTTTTTGGCGGTGATGACAAAGAAGCTGATAAATTTATGTGTGCTATTGAAATGATTCACACATATTCCTTAGTACATGATGATTTGCCAGCGATGGATAATGACGAATATAGAAGAGGTAAAAAGACAACTCATATAGTATTTGGCGAGGGAATGGGAATCCTTGCAGGCGATGCTTTACTTAATTATGCTTTTGAGACAGGTATTCAAGGTGTCAAAGACAGTGAAAATACTGCGAATGCATTAATGGCACTTGATATTCTAAGTAGAAAAGCAGGCGTATTTGGGATGATCGGTGGACAAGTTGTAGATATTAAAAATGAAAATAGTCAGATAGATATAGATACACTCGATTATATTAATGAATTAAAGACAGGTGCATTGATAGAAGCTTCGATGATGATGGGAGCAGCTTTAGCAGGTGCCAGAGAAAATGACATTAAGTTAATTGAGAAAGCCGGAAGTTATATAGGTAAAGCATTTCAGATCCAGGACGACATTTTAGATGTAACAAGTACAAGTGAAGTACTTGGCAAGAATGTTCTAAGTGATGAGAAAAATCATAAATCTACATATGTTAATCTCTTAGGAATTGATGGAGCATCGCAGAAAGTTAAAGAATTATCAGAAGAAGCACTTAGAATTATCGACAGTTTTGATAACAAAAATGAATTCTTAACTGAATTAATAGAAAGTTTGATATACAGAAAGAAGTAATAGGTGACAGTATGGTTCTGGATAAAATTAATAAAGTTAACGATATAAAGAATATACCTAAAGAAGAATATGATGAATTAGCAGATGAAATTCGTAATTTTCTAATAGAGGTAATAAGTAAGAACGGTGGACATTTAGCATCTAACTTAGGTGTGGTTGAACTAACCATGGCATTGCATTTAGCACTAGATTTGCCAGAAGATAAGATAATATTTGATGTTGGCCATCAGTCATATACTCATAAAATTTTAACCGGAAGAAAAGAAGGCTTTGATGAATTAAGAAGTTATGGTGGAATGAGTGGTTTTCCAAAGAGAAGAGAAAATGAATGTGACTGTTTTGATACAGGTCATAGTTCCACATCAATTTCAGCGGGACTTGGAATAGTTACAGCAAATGAGATTATGAGAAAAAAGGGACAGTAGTTTCAGTAATCGGTGATGGTGCATTATCGGGTGGAATGGCATATGAGGGACTTAATAATGCAGCCAGATTAAAGCGTAATTTTATTATAATTCTTAATGATAACAATATGTCTATTTCGGAAAATGTAGGCGGTATGTCAACCTATTTAAGCAATCTAAGAGCCGGAGAAGCATATAATGAACTTAAAAATGGCGTAGTTGATGTCCTTAATAAGATTCCTGCAATCGGTGGCAAGTTAGTAACTAAGATCAGGAAGACAAAAAGTAGTATTAAACAGTTGGTAATTCCCGGAATGTTATTTGAAGATATGGGAATAACATATCTTGGACCGGTTGATGGACATAATATTAACCAATTAGTGAAGATAATAAGTGAAGCTAAGAAGTTAGACCATGCGGTATTAATTCATGTAATTACTAAGAAAGGTAAGGGTTATATTCCTGCCGAAAAGCATCCATCAAGTTTCCATGGAGTAGAGCCATTTAACATCCAGACAGGTTTACCACTTACTAAGAAAGAGAAACCGACATATACAGATGTATTTGCAAAAGGAATTGTTAAACTTGCAAAAGAAGATGAGGCTGTTGCAGCAATTACAGCAGCAATGCCTGATGGAACCGGCCTTAAGAAATTTATGCAGACATATCCAGAGAGATTCTTTGATGTTGGAATTGCAGAAGAACATGCAGTAACTTATGCGGCAGGACTTGCAGCAGCAGGAATGAAGCCATATGTTGCCATATACTCATCATTTTTACAAAGGGCATACGACCAGATATTACATGACGTATGTATTCAGGACCTACCAGTTATATTTATGGTAGACAGGGCAGGACTAGTAGGTGCTGACGGCGAGACACATCAGGGAATATTTGATTTATCATATTTATCTAATATACCTAATATGAATATATTTGCTCCGAAGAACAGATATGAGCTAGCAGCAGTAATAGAATATTCAAGAAATTTTAATCACCCATTGGCAATCCGTTATCCTAGAGGAACAGCCTATGATGGCCTTAAAGAATTTAATTCGCCTATAGAATATGGTAAAAGTGAAATAATATATAAAGAAAAAGATATTGCATTATTAGCAGTAGGCTCAATGGTTGAGGTCGCAATCGAAATAAGAGAGGCATTAAAAGAAAAAGGTTATAGTGTATCACTCGTAAATGCAAGATTTGTTAAGCCGGTTGATGAAAAACTATTAGAAAATCTGAATGAAAACCACAGATTAATCGTTACCATGGAAGAAAATGTATTAAATGGTGGTTTTGGTGAAAGAGTTTTAAGAATTACAAGAGATATGAACCTAAAATATAAGGTGATAAATGTTGCAATACCAAATGTCTATGTAGAACATGGTAATATCGAGATTTTGAAGAGTGAAATAGGACTTGATAAAGAAACAATTTTGAATAAAATCCAGAAAAAATATTGATATGGACTAAGCAGACGGAGGTTTCAAATTGAAAGAAAGATTAGATGTACTGCTTGTTAAAGGTGGTTTTGCAGAGTCAAGAGAGAAAGCAAAAGCCATAATAATGAGTGGAAATGTGTTTGTAAATAATAACAGAGAAGATAAAGCTGGACAGACATTTGATGAAAAAGCCATAATAGAAGTCAGGGGAAATACCCTTAAATATGTAAGCAGGGGTGGACTTAAACTTGAAAAGGCAATGGCGAATTTCGAGGTAAGCATAGATGGCAAAATCTGTATGGACGTTGGTGCATCGACAGGTGGATTTACGGATTGTATGCTTCAAAATGGTGCAGTAAAAGTGTATTCAATCGATGTAGGACATGGACAACTGGCATGGAAATTAAGGCAGGACGAAAGAGTTGTATGTATGGAGAAAACGAATATCAGATATGTAACGAATGAAGATATTCCTGATTTAATAGATTTTTCATCAATTGATGTATCGTTTATATCACTTACTAAAGTCTTAGGACCTGTAAGAAATCTTCTTGCTGACAATGGACAGGTTGTATGTCTTATTAAGCCGCAGTTTGAAGCAGGCAGAGAGAAAGTCGGTAAAAAGGTGTTGTACGTGATAAGAACGTACATATAGAAGTAATCGAAATGGTTGTCGAGTTTGCTAAAAGCATAGGCTTTAATGTATTAAATCTTGATTTTTCACCTATAAAGGGACCTGAAGGAAATATAGAATATTTACTTCATATTGAAAAGGGAGAAAATGCAGATACTATTAATAAAACAGATTTAGATTTAATTAATAAAATTGTCGAAAAAGCCCATGATACACTTGATAAATAAAATACAAATATTTAATCTGTTATGCATTAAGACTACATATAGTTATAAAAACTACATATAGGTTTAAAATATCATACAGATATATAGCTATATATAATGATATATTCTAAAATATATGCTATGTTACTTTAACCAATATAAGGAATTGAGAATAGATGAAAAAATTTTATATAGTTTCTAATGTTTCAAAGGATTATGAATTTAAAACAACAAAGAAAAATAGTGAGTTTTCTTGAAAGTCATAATATGGACTGCAAGGTAAATTCGATGCCATCAACTCAGAAAAAATGTTAATATGAGATACACTAATCCTGAAGACGTGGATAAAGATACAGATTGTATTATTGTAATAGGTGGAGATGGAACACTTATTCAGGCAGCGAGAGATTTAAGAACCTTAGATATTCCATTAATCGGAGTAAATATGGGACATTTAGGATTCCTTGCTGAAATTGAACAGGATAATCTAGAAGAAACCCTTGAAATGATTATGAATAATAAATGCAAAATAGAGTCAAGAATTATGTTAAGTGGTTCAGTATACAGAGATGGCAAGGTAGTATATAAAGATATTTCTCTTAATGACATAGTGTTTGGCAGAGCTGGTAACTTAAGGGTAATAGATTTTAAAATCTATGTTAATAATGAATACTTAAATCTCTATAGTGCAGACGGGGTAATTATTGCTACTCCAACTGGCTCAACAGCATATAATCTTTCGGCGGGTGGACCAATTTTAGAACCGTGTGCAAATATAATGGTAATTACTCCAATCTGCTCTCATACACTAAGTCAGAGAAGTATAGTATTATCAGCTGATTCGGATATTAAAATTGAAATCTGTTCTAACAGACATTCGGATGATAATGATACTAAAGCATATTTCGATGGAAATTCTTCGTTTATATTGAAAGCAGGAGATATAATAGAGGTTAGTAAATCGCATCTCAGCACAAAGATTATGAAATTAAACAGAATGAGTTTTGTTGAAGTGCTGCATAATAAAATGAATTAATAAACTTATATGTTTGATTTCAAATATATTTAGAGAATGGAGGTTAGCAAAGATGAAATTAGAACGTCACAGTAAAATCATTGAATTAATTAATCAGTATGACATCGAAACTCAGGATGAATTAGCTGATTTACTTAATAAATGTGGCTATAATGTTACACAGGCAACTGTTTCAAGAGACATAAGACAGTTGAAACTGATAAAGCAGTCTGTTGATGGCAAGCAGAAATATGTTGTATTGCAGGGCAATCTTTATGAAATGAATGATAAGTATATAAGAATACTTAAGGATGGTTTTGTTTCAATGGCAATGGCACAGAATATTTTGGTTATTAAGACTGTATCGGGAATGGCGATGGCTGTCGCAGCGGCATTAGATGCTATGGAATGGAATGAAATTGTCGGCTGCATAGCAGGTGATGATACGATAATGTGTGCGATAAAGAGTACAGATGATACTTTGATTGTAATGGATAAGTTAAATAAACTGTTAGAAAGAGTTTAAAAAGTGCATACAGAATGGAGAAAATATGTTAATTAATGTAAATGTAAGAAATTTAGCACTGATTAAGGAAGCTGATGTATATTTTGATGAGGGACTTAATATACTTACAGGTGAGACAGGTGCGGGTAAATCAATTATTATTGGTTCGATTTTAATAGCCCTCGGTGGGAAATTATCTAAGGATATGGTAAGAGATGATAAAAAAGAGGCATTAGTGGAATTAGTATTCTCACTTCAGAATAGAAATATTGTCGATAAATTACATAATATGGGTGTAAGCATTGAAGAGGATGGACAATTGATTATTTCTAGAAAAATTTTGAACGGAAGAAGTACAATTAAAGTAAATGGGGAAACTTTTAATGTCTCAGCACTTAAGAATGTAACGGAATTATTGATTGATATTCATGGTCAGCACGACCACCAGTCATTATTAAAGAGAGATAAACAGTTAGTAATCCTGGACGATTTTGCAGAAGAAGATATCAAAGATTTAAAAAATGAGCTCAAAAATGAATATCAGGTATATCAGAGTCTTAAAGATGAACTTAAAGAGTATGATATTGATGATGATGCAAGAAACAGGGAAATATCATTCTGCCAGTTCGAAATAGATGAAATAGATAATGCACATCTTAAATATGGCGAATATGAAGAAGTTGAAGAAGCTTATAAGAAGATGTCATCTGCAAAAGATATAATTTTTAAGATGAATGAGGTATATGAATTATTAGGTGGCGGCGGTTTTGATGGAACTTCAGACCGCATAAGTAATGCCTTGAAAACAGCACAGAGTGCAAGTGAATTAGACAAAGATATTGATGGAATAACTGAAAGTCTTATGGATTTAGAAAGCATTTGCCAGGATACGGTAAGAGCTGTAAAGGAATACGTTGATAATATGTCTTTCAATGAAGAGGAGACAATAGCTGTTGAACAAAGATTAGATGAACTTAACCGCTTAAGACAAAAATATGAACAGAAAAAAGTTCATAATGATATTGTTAAAAATATTTTAGAATACAGAAATTCACAGGAAGAAAAGTTAAATAAACTTATTGATTTAGAGAATAGAAAGAACCTTATTTTAGATAAGATAAAAGTATCTGAAGAAAAACTTGATCAATTAAGTGAAAAATTAACTGAAAGAAGAAAGAAAAATGCAAGTGTATTAGCAGATAACATTGAAAATGTGTTAAAAGGATTAAATTTCTTAGATGCAAGATTTAATATCGAATTTAACAAATGTGAACATTTCAGGGGAAATGGAAGAGATGATATAGAATTTGTAATTGCTACTAATCCAGGAGAAGATTTAAAGCCATTGAGTAAAGTAGCCTCAGGTGGTGAATTATCAAGAATAATGTTAGGTATAAAGACTATTATGGCTAAGAGAGACGATATTGAAACATTAATTTTTGATGAAATTGATACCGGAATAAGTGGAAGAACTGCACAGATGGTTGCAGAGCGAATGAAGGAAATAAGTAAAATTCATCAGATTATCTGTATAACGCATTTACCACAGATTGCAGCAATGGCTGATAATCATTATCTTATTGAGAAAGAAGTTAAAGACAATATTACCGAAACAAATATTTATCTTCTTGATGATGAAGAATCCGTTAATGAATTAGCCAGAATGTTAGGTGGTGTGGAAATAACCAAAACAGTTTTAGACAATGCAAGAGAAATGAAGAGTCTTGTTAACAATTAACAGTTTGAAAACACTCCATTATCATATAATAATTTATAGAACACATAAATATTATATGGAATGGAGTGTTTTTATGAGATTAAAAAATATAGAAAGACATTAATTGGATTATTTATATTTGGAATCTTTTTTACGGGAATATATTCATATAAATACTTAAATGATAATATACCAGATGAGATAAATGTGTATTCAACAGAGGATGCAAAAATTAATTTACATTTTCCGGTATCCTTTGAAATTAAAAGCCGAAAGTGTTGAAGCATCTTCTAAATCTAATAAGAGTAGCGGACATTTTATAAGTGAAAAATACAATTTACAAACGAAAATATTTGGATTAATTCCTGCAAAAACTGTGGAAGTAAATGTGATTGATAAAACACAGATTATGCCATGTGGTATTCCCATAGGTATATATTTACAGACAAATGGTGTAATGATTATAGGAACTGGAAAAGTGACAGATTCAAACGGTAATGTAAGCTATCCGGCAGAAAATATAATCTTAGAAAATGATTATATTTTTTCTTCTAAATGATATAGAAGTTAATACAAAATCACAATTAACATTTTTAATTAACAAATATGGAAGTAAGGATATTATTCTTGGAATTAGAAGAAATGGCAATGAAATAAAAGTTAAAGTAACACCTGTATGTGTTGGAAATAATGAATATAAGATTGGTATATGGGTAAGAGATGATTCGCAGGGAATAGGAACTCTGACTTTTATTACAAAAGATGGTAAATTCGGTGCTTTAGGACATGGTATAAGTGATGTGGACACCGGTAAACTACTTGGCTCAATCAATGGCATATTATATAAGGCTGACATATGGGGAATCAAAAAAGGAAAAAACGGAAGTCCGGGTGGTTTGTTAGGCTCTATTTCTTATGAAAAAAACAAAGAATATGGAACTATAAATAGTAATACTAATCATGGAATTTTTGGACAGGCAAATGAAATGCTTATAAATGAATGTACATTTGAGTATATGGATATAGGACTTAAACAGGACGTAAAAAAAGGAAAAGCAATCATAAGATGCACTGTAGATGGAACTATAAAGGATTATGAAATTGAAATAATTAAGGTAGACTATTCTAACAGCCATAAAAATAAGGGAATGGTTATCGAGATTACAGATGAAGAGCTCTTAGATAAGACAGGTGGCATAGTTCAGGGAATGAGTGGGAGTCCGATAGTACAGGATGGTAAGATAATCGGTGCAGTAACCCATGTATTCATAAACAATTCAACTAAAGGCTACGGCATTTTTATAGAAAATATGCTAAAGCATTGAGTCCAAGCAAAAATCAGGAATAGAAGTCATCGTGAGCTTGCTCACAAGATGAACTTATATTTCTGATTTTTATGTGGCGAAAGCCACACAGCGAGGAAAAGCAGAGCTTTTACGAGCTTGCTTGGACAAGCCAAGGAAGAGAGTGGACAATGTGGCGAAAGCCACACAGCGAGGAAAAGCAGAGCTTTTACGAGCCTTGCTTGGACAAGTAAGGTTTTTACGAGCTTATGTAAAATTTTTGCCTATAATTTGTCGATAAATTATAGACAATATCTCAATTTATAAGTATAATTAGGATAATTAATTTGATTATGTATCAATGTACTATGGTAAAAAGGGAAAATACTAAAAAAGGTGGATTATATGAGAAAATATATATTTGCGATATGTGTCGGAATAGTGGCTATGTGTTTGTGTGTGGGCTGCAATAAGAATAAAAAGAGAAAAAGTGATGTTGATTTACCACAGTTAATTATCGGGAGTGATAATTATGACCCATATTATTTTATTAATGAGCAGGGAAAGACAGTAGGAATTGATGTAGAACTTGCGAAAGAGGCTTGTAGAAGAATCGGATACAAACCGGTGTTTAAGAATATTATATGGGATAACAAGGATAGTGAATTAGAAGCAGGAAATATTGATTGCATCTGGGGAAGTTATACGATGACAGGAAGAGAAAATGAGTATCAATGGGCAGGACCATATATGTATAGTCATCAGGTTATAGTGGTCAGTGCAGAAAGTAATATAAAGACAATAGAGGGACTTAAGGATAAGAAAATAGCCGTACAGGTTACTGGAAAACCAGAGGAGATTTTCCTAAAGAGATTAGATAACAGAATACCTGAAGTTGAAGATGTATATAGTTTTTCTGATATAAAAGAAGTATTTGCATGCTTAAGAGAGGGATATGTAGATGCTATTGCAGGACATGAAAGCACATTGAATAAGTTTATCGATGAAAATAATGGTGATTATTATGTTCTTGATGAGAATTTATATATATCTGAATTAGGTGTTGCATTTCTAAATAATTATAAAAAATAAAGAGTTAATACATAAACTTTCTGATACACTCGAAGATATGAGAAAAGATGGAACGATTGAAAATATTTTAGATAATATAATATAAGTCCCCAAGAGGCTTATATAGACAGAGAGTGAATTAAGGAAAGACAGAGTATTTAAGATATGAGAAAAGGCAGTAAAAAGTTAAAAAAATTAAATGTTGAAATAAATCAGGCTTCTAGAAGAAAATGTAGGAAGATAAATATATTTTTTCTGGCGATTTTAATTGGTGTAATAATCATTTTTATAGAATATATTGTACTTACTAATCGTGATATGAAAGCGACAGACAAAATTTCTAAAAAGACAATACTGTATTTGGAGAAGAATATTAATAATTATGAGAATACAGTATTAAATGACAGAACAAATAGCCTGATAGTTATTCAGGAGAAGAATACAGAATTAAATAATGCGTTATTGCGAGATGGTGAATTTGGTATTGGTGAATTAGAAGATTATATAGATGATCAGCATATAACAGGTGCTATGGTTATTGATAATAGTCTTAATGTTGTAATGGAAACTAATACAGATAATAAAGGTTATGAATACTGGTATAACTTAATACATAGTGAAATGGTAAGCGATATCCTTAAATATCATCAGAAATCATATATGACACGTATAAAAAGAGATGGTGAAAGCTATGATTTTGTAGCATGCTATTGTGAAAGTTCCAATGGATTAGTTGTTATATATAATGCCTGTGACTTAGCAAAAACTGATAATGGATATAGTTTAGATTCATTATTTGCTGATTGTATAATTAAAATGAACGGAATTATTGTTGTTACAGATGAAGATAATATTGTTGCATCTAATTCTAAAAGGCTACGTGGACTTAAAACGGAAATGTGTTATAAGATATTTAACATTGATAATCTGATTGAGTTAGACAAAATGATTAAATTAAATACAGAGAATAAGACGTGGTATGGAAGAGGTTCTGAAATAAAACGGGTATAGGGTATTTGCTTTTTTTAATTGAAAAAAAAAGTAAATTTGAAATCAAAGAAGAAATAAGTT
>OKWC01000205.1_pt1 | contig 12460 bp, 14 predicted proteins | sample 1606971 | NCBI WGS metagenome assembly OKWC01 (sample SAMN04414076, study PRJEB24778) | human gut metagenome | material: faecal | host: Homo sapiens
TTTTACAACTTATTTATTAAATTCAATTAAGTTATTGGTTCTAAGCATTTCAAAAACATCACAGTTCTTTTAGTTACAAGCACCCTTTCCTCCTCAAAAGTTTCAACAATATTATCGATTATATCCTGTATGGTATTTACACCGTCTATCTGCTGCCACACAAAACTGCCGTAACGGTCTAATTCTATTTCTTTTTCAGGCTCTTTATTAAGATATTTTATTGCAAATGCATTAACTATACCTTTATTTCGAACCTTAATTATTACCTTATTTGTCCAATCAAATTCCCATGTATTTTCACTATTTATAATAGGAATTAAGTCAATATAATTTTTCACACTACCTCCAATCCTCCGGCACATTGTGCCGGAGGTATCGCGAGCAAAATTTCAGATTTTGCTCTGTGATAGAAAATAAATGTGGCGCCTGCGACACATTTATCTGTGTGAAAAAATATCGCATCGGCGTATTTTTTTCACACTACCTCCAATATAGCCAGAATTATTCCAACAAGCCCCTCTCCTGCAATCATTCCCGAAGAAACTAATATTCCTTTTTCTGACACTTTATCTGCAAATTTATCTATTAAGAATCTCACGACTCCACCAAGCATAATTCCCGCACTCAGATATATCGGAAGATACATTCCTACAGCAAACGGTAGTGCTGGAACTCCCATAATTTCTACAGCTATTGCAACAGCTGCACCAATCATTATAAGATTCCATGGAAGATTTCCCTCCATAACACCCTCAACAACTATTTTCATCAATGTCGCCTGTGGCGCAGGTAATTCACTTGAACCAAAGCCCCATGCATTATTTAACAGATATAAGACACCACTTATGGCTAACGAAGAGGCCACTACACCTATTATCTCGCCTATCTGCTGCTTCATAGGTGTTGCACCTAATATATAGCCTGTTTTCAAATCCTGTGACGTATCGCCCGATATAGCTGCTACTATACAGATTACAGAGCCGACTACTATTGTACCTGTAAGTGCATTATTAGTTTTTATTCCTGATGAACTAAGTATTACACCTGTAATAATAAGTGTTGCAATTGCCATTCCTGATACCGGATTATTACTGCTTCCTACAAGTCCAACCATTCTAGATGATACTGTTGCAAAAAAAGAAACCAAATATAACTATCAGAATTGCTCCCGGAAAATTAATTGGAAATATCGGACTCAGCCATAGAAATAATACAATTACCACAATGCCCGTCCAGATAAGTTTATTATCAATATTTTTATTCAAACGTGTTACATTCTCTTCATTTTCTCCCTTTCTTCTTAATGTCTTAGAAAATGATGAAAATATAATAGGCAGCGTCTTAACAAGACTTATTATTCCAGCTGTTGCCACCGCACCTGCACCAATGTATCTTATATAATTACTCCATAATTCACCAGAACTCATAAGATTAATAGCTTTATCTCCTGGAAACATTATAATATTGTCTCCAAACATATTAATAAGAGGCATCAATCCTATCCACGAAATTAGTCCACCCGCAAACATATATCCTGCTATCTTTGGTCCACAGATATATCCAACAGATAAAAGTGCCGGAAGAATATCTATTCCTATTGCCGCACCTTTAAGTCTTTTTATATCATAATGTACTTCACTGCTAAATAGCTTTAAGCCATCTGCCATAAATTTATAAATAGCTGCGATTCCTAAGCCTGCAAATACCAGATTTGCATCTGATTTATTATTTTCACCGGCCATTAACACCTTAGCACACGCGGTTCCCTCTGGATAAGGCAGTTTATAATGTTCTTTTACAATTAATACTTTTCTCAATGGAATCATAAATAATATTCCTAATATACTTGCCGCACCACAAATCAAAGTTATCTCGGCATACTTCGGATAGTCTGCCTTACCCTCGTTAAACCACATAAATAACACCGGAAGTGTAAATATCGCACCTGCTGCCACCGATTCTCCTGCTGAACCAATCGTCTGCACAATATTATTTTCAAGAATGGAATTTCTCTTTAATATTATTCTTATAATTCCCATCGATACAACTGCCGCTGGAATAGATGCCGATACTGTCATTCCTACTCTTAACCCTAAGTAAGCATTTGCGCCTCCAAAAATCACAGCAAGTATTATTCCTAAAATAACTGATGTTATACTGAGCTCAGACATAACCTTATCTGCTGGAATATATGGTTTAAATTCTTTATTATCTTCTATATTTTTCACACTGCCTCTCCTTTTCTGAGCGATTTATTGCGAAGAAGCAGTCAGAAATTCGCAACGGCGATTTCTGACTTGCCATAAAAGCTATTTGCTTTCACTCCAAATCAAATAGCTGTGTGAAAAATCGACATATCAATTCGATTTTTCACACCATCTCCATTTCATTAACCCTGCATTTTAGATTTGAATATAAGTGATGCAATAAAGCCCGCAATTAAAGCGCCTGATATCCCCACAGCACTCGCCTTAAAGCCACCCATAAATACACCTAATAATCCATGCTCATCAACTGCTTCTTTTACACCTTTAAACAATGTATTACCAAAACCGAGCAAAGGTACACTTGCACCTGCTCCTGCAAAATCTATAAATGACTGATATATTCCAATAGCACCCAGAATACTTCCAAGCACAACCAGGCCAACCATTATTCTTCCCGGAGTAAGTTTTGTTTTATCTATAAATATCTGCACAACTGCACAGATTATTCCTCCAATTATAAATGCTTTAATTACATCCACCACCATTGACATTACTCCACCTCCACATTTTGAATAATTACACCATGTGCAATTCCCGGTACTGTCTGTCCCTCATTAAAACTGACTGTCGATAGTAATGCACCTGTTGGTACAAATAGCACTTTTTTCCAAACTCCTGTTTTAATATTATTAAGTATATAACCACACAATACAGAGGCCGAACAGCCACAACCACTTCCACCTGCGTGTGTATCCTGTTTCTCGCTGTCAAATATCTCTATTCCGCAATCCATATGATTTTCACTAATATCAATTCCCTTTTCCTTAAGAAGCGAAATAAGGATTGTCTGACCTATATATCCTAAGTCTCCTGTAATTATTTTATCGTACTCATCAGGTCTGTAATTGAAATCTTTGAGATTATTCTCGATAACGTCGGCTGCTGCTGGAGCCATACATGCTCCCATATTCATTGAATCTCTTACACCATAATCAATAATTTTACCTGTTGTAACACCCTTTATTGCTGCCTTTGCCATTGTACAATCTACTTTTTTCCTATCTACAATTGTAACCGCACCACATCCTGTTACTGTCCAGGTTGCAGAATATGGTCGCTGGTTACCATATTCTAATGGAAATCTAAATGTTTTTTCAGCACTTGCAAAATGACTTGATGCCAACGCAATTATCTTATCAGCATAACCGCCTGCAACTGTCATTGCTCCAAGACTTATCGCTTCACCCATTGTAGAACATGCACCATACAGTCCGAAAAGTGGAATTTCAAAATTCATTAATCCAAATGTTGATGCAATTAGCTGTCCCATTAAATCACCTGCAAAGATATATCTTATATCCTTTTATCAAGTGATGATTTTGCCATAAGTAATTTAACAGTTTTCTCCTGCAATGCACTTTCAGCCTTTTCCCATGTATCGCAGCCAAACATATCATCACTGACAAATGTATCAAACGTATCTTTCAAAGGACCTTCGCCCTCTTTACTGCCACAGATACACGCACTTTCCATAATATATGGCATCTCTGCAAATTCAATACTCTGCATCCCTTTCATCTGATTAACCCTGCCACTCAATCTATTTACCTCCTTTATCCATTTTATTAAAATAATGTAGTTATCCAGTAGATAATACCTAACAGCCAACTGCTTAAAGTTCCATATAGAATAACCGGACCTGCAATTGTAAATATCTTGCAGCCTAATCCCATTACCATTCCCTCGGCCCTAAACTCTATTGCGGGAGCAGCTACAGAATTAGCAAATCCCGTTATTGGTACAAGTGCTCCTGCTCCACCTAATTTACCAATCTTCGGATAAATATTTAATCCTGTCAGAAATGCTGATAAAAAAATCAATATCAATAAAGTAATACTGTTAGCGTGTTCTTCTCCAACACCATAATTTTTTAATATATCACCTATCATTTGTCCGATTGAACATATTATTCCACCGACAATGAAAGCCCATAACATATCTATCCACATATTATTTTCTTTTGTAACAGATTTAACGAACTCATTATATTTTTTACTCAATTCCTTATCGTCTTTTACCTGCATCTTTACCTCCATTTCTAATCAATTGCAAAATATATTATATTTCCAATAAATTTACCTACTGCAACAGCAAGCAGAACATATTTCGTATGATTTCTTATATTAAATTTTCTAAAAATAATTGTAGACACATCTAATGCCTCTGCTAATGATAATGCAAGGCATCCAACAAAAATCCCAAAAAACATACCTATTATACCTAGGATTATGACATTTAATATCCATAATGACGCTAAGCCAATTCTATAAATATAAATGAAATTTGCAAGTGTAGTTCCTATAAAAACGCAATATTCATATACCCTGACTTTATCCTGTGTCTTTGTTCTCCATGCAAGTCTTGTTATGACACCTAAGGAAGTCAGTAATCCACATACACCGCTTGCAACAATATTTCCCATACATAAACCCCAGAAAGCTAAAAGTAGTGTTCGCATTTTATATCCCTTCTCTAACTTTTTTTCTTACTCTGTAAATAAGTCTGAACATCATCATCATATTGCTGCATTTTAAGTTCTATCGGAGTAGGCTCACTATTTTTCTTCTTTTTATTAAAACAATTAAAAAATACGGTTATTCCAATGGCTATTCCTATTCCATATGTTAATTCCAATATACCAAAACCTGTATGTTCCCTGCCCTCTACCAATTTATATATCTTTTGAAACAAATCACCTACTCCTACGTCCTCATTAAATGACATAATCGCAAAAGCAGAACCAAATAATACAATAATACATATCAGAACCGTTTTTGTGTTCTCTTTAAAACTAGAATTCATATTATTTCACTATCTCCATTCCATTTTTCTTAATTAATATTTTGTATCATTTTCTATAAATTATACTAATAATCCCACAGGAAGTAATTTTTAGAATAAAGAATGTCGCTTGTGACATTCTCCGCCTGTGGCGGATTGCTATAGCAACATTTTCTGCTCCGCCACAGTGCGATCCTCGCGGAGCGTTTTTTACTTACCAGGACAATTTCAACGAATTTTCCTGGTAAGCAAAAAAAGAGTCTTTGCAAATCAAAACATAATCCACTGTCCCGGATAGTTTTATTGCAAAAACTTCTCTTTATTCTTTTATTAATTTATTATTTTTTATCAGTTGGTAGTTTTAAACATTCAAATCCTAGTCAATTCATCACAATATCCATTAATCTTCTGAATTAACTTCTTCTGAATCTGCCTCTTCAAAGCCTGCTTCTTCCATATTAACTTCTTCTGAATCAATTTCTTCTAAATTCGCCTCTTCTAAAGCGACTGCGTCTGAATCAGCTTCTTCCAGACTTACTTCCTCTGAATTTACATCGTCAGAATTAACTTCCTCTGGCTTAACTTCTTCTGAATTTATTTTCTCTAGAGCAGACTCTTCTTCCTTAGGTTCTTCCTGGTTTAATTCACTTTCAAGATATTCTCCGACCTTGAAAATGCTTACTGATTCATCAAGTTCTGTAGAATTAGTATTTAACTGTTTAACTGCACCATATAATACCTCAACAGCTTTCAACTGTTTATCAGCATTTCGGCTAAGTTCTGTAGATGCTGCTTCTGTTTCATTAGATGTTGCAGATATACTTGATATTGCCTCTAATGTATCATTCTTAGCCATCTCAATACCTTTAACATTTATTGAAATTGTATCCAAATCATGAGCAAGTGTTGTTACATGACCTTTTATATCCTGGAATACATTAACTGTAGTTCCAAGAGCTTCAGCCTGATAAGATACAATATCATCTGCCTTTCTGGCTGTCTCAATGGTTTTGCCCATTCTTTCCTGTATTCTGCTTACGATTTCACCAATCTGTCTACCTGCTTCACTTGACTGCTCAGCAAGTTTTCTTATCTCATCTGATACAACTGCAAATCCTCTGCCTGCTTCACCTGCCCTTGCTGCTTCAATACTTGCATTAAGAGAAAGAAGATTGGTTTCATCTGCAATCTCATTAATTGCTGCAATAATTGTATTAATCGCTTTAGATTCTCTCTCTAATTCATTAATATCATTAATAATATCTTTTGTTATCTTCGTTGTATCCTGAACCCTGTTGCCTAACTCTGATACAATAACCATTCCATCATCTACGGTATCCTGTGTCTGACTGGCTATTCTCTCTATTTCATTAGTATTTTCGTATACAACTGAAATCTTATCTGCCAAATCTGACATCTGATGCAAACAATTCTCTGTATCTTCTGACTGTTGTATTAATCCAGCTTCAATATAACCTATGGATTCAGTAATGTCCTTTGTGGCATTATAAAGTACTTCTGAATTGTCACTAACCTGACCTGCTGATTGCTGAACCTGCTCACTCACTTTTGTCATCTTGATGATAAGATGTTTAATACTCTTAATCATATTACCGATGTTCCCTGACAACAGATGGAATTCATCTTTACGCTTCATAGTGATTGTTCCTGTCAGATCACCCTCGGCTGTCTGTTTCATTACAGCATTAATCTTATTTATTGCTTTAGCTATTCCCATAGCAAGAAGTGAACCAACAATTACAGCTATTATACAGCATGCAATTATTGTAACAATTGTATATATCTTTATATCATTTGCCTTTTCAATAATTACATTCTTAGGAACCATTGCACAAACATAGCCATCACCGGTTGCTACTTTGTCATATAAGAATAAATATAACTCACCTTTATATTTGACATATGTATATCCACCTTTTTCCTTTTCTTTAATCTTCTTAAAGAAACTCTTATCGCTGAATGTAAAACTTTCTTTACCACTTATGACTTCATTTCCATCGCTTGTGATAAAACCTTTAATACTCTTATCACCAACTTTAGCATTGTCTAATATATCCTGGATAAATGATTTCTTAACATCAATTATCATATAACCAACTGGTTTATTATTGCTGTCATTAATCTTCTTTACAAGTGCAAGTGCGTAATCATCCTGACTGTAATTCATCAATTCATCAATTTCAGGGTGACTGCTGATCCAGCACATATTATTCTCCATATTGGCTTCTACATATTTACCTGTTTCTGAATTAACAAATGCATTGTATAAATCCTTCTTCTTCACAACACCCGTATTAGATATTGAATTCTTCTGATTTTTACTAAATGCAATAATACTCTGGATATATTTATCAGCTACAGCCTCATTTACTACCGCACCTTTTGCTTCAATTTCGTAATTTGAATCATACATTCCACCGAAATGTGAACTAATTGCACTATTTACTGAAATACGTGTAGATGTCAATTCAATACTTTCAAATCCTAATTCGAAATACTCCTTTAACATATCAACACTGGTATATGTTAATGATTCAGCATTATCTTTAAGTCCCTGCTCTGACTTAGAATAAATAATAATGCCGACAATAATGAACAAGCAGACAGGTAATAAAAACGCTCCTATCAACTTACTCTGTATTCCTCTTAATCTCGATATTTTCTTTATTTCCTCTAATCCAGCCACTTTATCTGTATTCTTATTACTATTCCTAACATTTTTCTCCCTAGGAACTTTAGGTTCTTTTACCTTCTTCTCCTTTCGAATCTTCGGCTCTTTTACTTTTTCTCCTTTGGGAGTCTTGGCTCTTTTGCCTTCTTCTCCTTCGGTTCTCTTACTTTCTTTTCCTTTTTAGGCTTTGGTTCTTTTATCTTATTTTTGATGTTCTCTTATTATCCGCAGGATTAAGCTCATCATCTTCCATTTGCTCCAAACCTCTATATATTGGCGCTATTATCTACACCTTCTATATCTGTAGTGCCTTTATTCATTTCTTCCATCTTCCGCACACCTGCCTTTTTATCAGTATGCATCTATTATACAATAATATATACAAAATCTCTAGTCTTTTTTGACGTTTTTTTATGCTAATTTGTCTAATTTTTAACAAAACTCTATGCTAAATTTTCTTTTTCAGATTAAATAATATCTTTTTCTCCATTCGCGAAACCTGAACCTGGCTTATTCCCAATTTTTTAGCTATTTCTGACTGTGTTTTATCCTGAAAATATCTCATTATAATAATATTACGCTCAATTTCATCAAGCTCATTAAGTACCTGCTCCACAACCATGTTGTTTATAATTCTATCTACACTTTCTCCGCTGCTTTCTATAGCCTTAATTCTATCGATTAAATATATCTCACTTCCATCATTCTGATATACTGACTTATATATACTTTCCACATCACTTATAGCCTCCATCGCCTGAACAATATCCTCGGTATTAAGACCTGTCTCTTTAGAAATCTCTTCAATCGTGGCTTCTCTTCCTAATCTCTGGGCTAACTCCTGTGATGCTCTCTTAATCTTCCAATTATTCTCCTTAATTGTTCTCGAAATCTTAACTAATCCATCATCTCTTATAAACCTTTTAATTTCACCCATAATCAACGGAACTGCATATGTCGAAAACTGCACTTCAAACGAATTGTCGAATTTATCAACTGCTTTAATCAATCCGATACAGCCAATCTGAAACAAATCTTCTAACTCAAAACCTCTGTTGCCAAATCTTTTGACAATGCTCCACACTAATCCTATGTTTTCCTGAACCAATATATCTCTGGCTCTTTTATCACCTTTATGTGCCATTTCAATCAGTGTTTTATTCTCCATAGGACACCACCTAATCCGGTTTTCTCAGATTTTTTCTTCATTAAAACCGTAGTTCCATTGCCAGGTGCTGAATCTACTTCTAAACTATCCATAAATATTTCCATAAATGAAAATCCCATTCCTGAACGCTCTTCTTCAGGTTTACTTGTATATAGTGGCTGCATAGCCTGTTCAACATTAGCTATTCCCACGCCTTTATCTTTAATCTTGATAGTAACTTCTCTTCCTTTTAACACACATTCCATCTCTATAATACCTTCATCTGTACCATAACCATGAATAATCGAATTAGTAACAGCCTCTGATACTGCTGTCTTTATATCCTCTATCTCTTCTAAGGTCGGGTCCAGCCTTGTAACAAATGCCGCTGCAACTATCCTTGCAAATGATTCGTTTTCTGATTTGCTGCTGAATTCAACACACATTCTGTTATAATCAATATTTTTCTCATTTATTTGTCAATATTTTCCATTATCATTAATCTTCTCCTCCATTCAAATCAGCTATGGCATTTTCCATAGAATCATACTTTTTTATAATTTTATTAAGTCCTGAAAATAACAATATCTTCTCAACATTTCTCCCTACATTTATCACAGCTACCTTTCCCCCAAGACTATGTACCATTTTATAACGCCCCATAATAACACCTATACCAGAGCTATCCATAATTCTGTTTTATCAAATCAAATAAAATGTTTCTGATACCATTATCATATATTTTCTTGTCCGCCATTTTCCTTATCGCAACCGCATTATGATGATCTAATTCTCCATTAACGTGGATTATCAGCGTTTTCAAATCAATTTCGTACTCACTTTCATCATATTCCTGATTAATTAATTCTTCTTTATATCTCATTTCTTTCTCCCTCCCGATAAAATATTTTCAATATAGATTAGTTTGTCATAAATTAAGCATTTGTTTTATCTTTCTTTTAATTTCCTAATTCTATATGGTTTCCACAAAATCTCTGATATTTGATTAAAATTTTGTGCATTTTTCTAAATAAAAAGAAGGACAACTCTTCATAAGCTATCCTTCTTGTGTACTTTAAATTCCATTATATTATATGGATTATGATTATTTATCAGTAATGGCTACAATTCTTGCCTGTACATTCTCAGTTGCTTTCGCATCAAGTCCCTCTGTCTTAGCAAAGGTGTCATTAACAAGACTTGATAAATTCTTAAGTGCTCTTTCCTTGTAGCCTGCTGCCGCTGCTACATCCTGACCTAATGCTAACGTATACTGCTTCTCATATGCCTCACCAAGCTTGTCTGCTGCTGAAACATAATCAATAGAAGTAAAATTATATAAGAAGCATTTTGTTAAATCTTCTATTGCCTTATCATAAGCCTCTAATGTATTAGCTGAAGCTAACTCATTTCTGCCATTATTATAATAATTAGCTGCTGCCTGATTATATACTTCTGGCTGAATCGAATTGTATAATGTGGTAAATGTCTCGGAACGCGCATTATTAGTTATCTTCTGTAATGAATCTGCACAATTAATATAGTCTTTGGCATTAAAATAATTAATTGCAGTTATAAGGTTATCATAATCTGCAAGAGTCTGTGTGTTTTCATTTCCTTTAGAATCAAGTTGCCCTGATAACTCTGTCTTTTCACCCTCTAATGATGCTATCTTACTCTCTAACTCTTTCTTACCATTATTAAGTGTTTCTATCTGAGAATTTAACTTTAATACTTCTTTATTATGACTATCTTTAAGAGTTTTCTCCTTAGTAGGAACTAATAAGAAAAATGTCATTGCAACACCGATAATCAGACCTATTACAACGTTAATAACTGTAATCATTCCTGAATTAGATTCCCTGTATACACTACGTCTTTTAGGTATAATCACATCATATCCATTTCGTAATTCCTTTTCGGTCTGTTCCTTATCATAATCACGTATTTTATCTTTCTTGATTTCTTTACCGATATCAATTCTCTTGGTATCTGTTTCAATATTTATCTCTTTCAGATATTTTTTAGCTAACGGATTATTTGTATCAATCTTTAAGGCTTTCATAATAGGCTTTCTGGCTCTATCATAATCGCCTTTCTTCATATACAATAATGCAAGTAATAAATGCCCCTTAATCAGGTTAGGATTAGTATTTAATACTTTCTTAAGCTGGATTACAGCTAAATCATCGCTTCCCTGCTTAGCATAATTTAAAGCATAATTGTATTTCTTAATTGTCTGGTTGATTGTATCTAATCTCACAGGATTAGACTGTAATCTCTTTATGTAATCATCTGCAATATTCTTATCCGGCTGGAAATTCTTACTTATAATCCATTCTGAAAAAGCCTGTACTGCCTCTCCCATTTCGAAATATACCAGTCCTAATAAATTTCTTGCATTTGTATTCTTCTTATCTAGTCTTACACTTCTTCTAAGTAACTCACATGCACCTGTCAAGTCTCTAATCTGGGCTTTTGCAAGTCCCATATTATAATATGCATTTGACAATCTTACAATCTTCTTATATACAGCCACATCTGCTCCACAACTGTTACAGAAATCGTTACTTGAAAGTACGCTGTTACATCTATAGCATCTCATCTTAATTTTAATCTCCATTCTGCAGATATTTTAGTCATTATTCTTCATTTCTTTTAACATTTCAAGCACAACATCTGTTATATCTTTGATATTACTATTGTATATTGCATCTTCTGTCTCATCTACTTCAAGACTTGGACTGAATTTCTTTATTTCTTCATCATAATTAATCATAGGATTACCCTTTCTTTCTAAATAAATATTATCTGTATATCTTAAATCTATCTGCAAATACTATTAATTCTGCAAATTATTTTTATCATGTTAATTTTTTGGTATGCATATGTCTTAATCCGGCGAATTAACTTTAATTCTGCAGGCTTTTTTAATCTCGCCAACTAAATATAAGTGAGCCTACGCAGAAAAGCACATCTTCTTCTTTTTCTGTCATCTACAGCCTGCCGGAATGCCTGACTTACATCTTCATTTACTGAAATGTTCGCCTCACAACCGTATTTTCTGAAATCTTCATAGATTTTATCTGTCTCTAAGCCTCTGTCCGAATCTATTCGTGTTATATATACATTCTTTACTTCAGTTTCTGATAGCTTAGAAACCATATATTCATAATCTTTATCCTTAACTACTGAAAACAAAATGTTCTTATCACCGGTACATTCATATTCATTAAATGTTTTTATGAACTCATCTATCCCCGGGCCATTATGCGCACCATCTAATATGATACCCGGCATAATCATTTCCATTCTGCCCTCCCAGTGTACATTTGCAATTCCTGACTTAACTAAATCTTTCATATTCCTTATCTCCGGCATACACTCAATTGTCTTAATAGCGACAGCTGCATTCTGTACCTGATACTCAGATATAAAAGGAACTGAGAATATATCATTTAAATAATACTCACTAACTATTGAAAAATCAACACTTTTTATTCGTTTTTTTTGATTATTTTTATAATTATCTGCAAGAACTTTTACTGTTTTCGCCTGCATTTTTTTCTGCAG